>Ga0209972_10000289_pt1 | contig 50108 bp, 35 predicted proteins | sample NOAtaG_7_FD_187302 | JGI IMG/M metagenome (GOLD analysis project Ga0209972, IMG submission 187302) | Freshwater lake microbial communities from Lake Erie, under a cyanobacterial bloom - NOAA_Erie_Diel1S_2200h metaG (SPAdes) (version 2) | ecosystem: Environmental > Aquatic > Freshwater > Lake ...
TCCCAGCCGAGGCAAAGCTGGCGATTCGAGGCGAACATTGCTTCTGACAGCCGCACGTTCCAGAACCGACCAGGTCTGGTCCCATTTCGTCCTCAGGATGCTCAGCTCTCCTGTGACGGTTCGAGTTGCCAGCAGAACCTGCATGGCAAATCGCTCGAGGAGAATAGTGATCCGACTCACCCTCTCAGTCCGTGGTACCGACCTCTCAAACGAGGAATTTCGGGGTACAGCATTCAGTGCTGCATGGGAAGCCCATTCAAAAAACGAAATCATACCAAAGCCACAGGAAACCTGGATGGACGAACATATCCTTGATATGCTGCTTTCTGCGGTGGTGTGAAAAGGCTCCGGTTTAAGTGTTGTTCGAGCATAAGAGTGCCACGTGGCGATTTCGCTGGTTATTTTTGTCGCGACTATCGTGAGACGAAGCTTGAGTCTGACACTTTGTTTGCAATTCGTGGGCTTCGGCCAGCGTGGCAGGAAATCGATAAGCAAATAAACTCAGCGAAAAAGGGCCGGTACGTATCTGTACGCGGTGGTTGATGATCGGAATTTGAAATGGTTTCAGCAGCCGGCAGTCCGGCTGCTGTCCTGTCTTCCGTTAATCGGTCAATAGTCTGCGTACCTGCTGGTGCTCAGGCCAGCACGTCGTGCAGCACGTGTCCTTCGACGTCTGTCAGTCGGTAATCGCGTCCCTGAAAGCGGAAGGTCAGTTTTTCGTGGTCGAAGCCCAGCAGGTGCATGACTGTGGCCTGCAGGTCGTGCGGTGTCACCTTGTTTTCGACAACTCCGAACCCCAGTTCATCGGTCTGCCCATAGTTGGTGCCACCTCGAACTCCGCCACCTGCCATCCACATGGTGAAGCAGTCCGGATAGTGATCCCGGCCCAGCACGACTCCGCCTGCAGTACGTCCTTCCCGGAAAGGCGTCCGTCCGAATTCTCCTCCGCAGATGATCAGAGTTTCCTCGAACATTCCGCGTTCCTTGAGGTCATTGATCAGTGCGGCGATGGGGCGATCGGTACGAGCCCACTTGTTGGTGAGTCCTTCTGTCAGTCCTTCGCCGGGGCCTGTGCCGTGGAAGTCCCAGCCCCAGTCGAACAGCTGCACGTAGCGTACTCCCTGTTCCACCAGTCGGCGGGCCAGCAGGCAGTTGTTGGCAAAACTGGATTCCCCCGGAACAGCCCCGTAGGCTTCCTGAGTCTGCTTTGATTCGCGGGCGATGTCCATGACTTCAGGAACGGAAGCCTGCATTCTGTAGGCGAGTTCATACTGAGCGATGCGGGTGGCAGTTTCGGGGTGCCCCAGTTGTCCGGCCTGGAGTTCGTTCAGTTTTTTGAGGGAGTCGAGCGAGCGTCGGCGGATGGGGCGGGTCATACCCGGGGGATCGGAGACGTAGAGTACGGGGTCGCCTTTGGAGCGACACTGGACTCCCTGAAATACCGAGGGCAGGAAGCCACTGCCATAGGAATTGGAGCCGCCATTCGGTTGGACACCGCTGCTGATCAGAACCACGAATCCTGGGAGGTTCTGGTTTTCGGTCCCCAGTCCGTATGTCACCCAGGCTCCCATGGACGGACGTCCGGAGCGTGGCGATCCCGTGTACAGCAGCAGTTCGGCCGGGGCGTGGTTGAACTGGTCGGTATTCATGGAGTGGATGAAGCAGATGTCATCAGCAACGGTCTGCAGGTGGGGCACGGCATCAGACAGCCAGGTGCCGGACTGTCCGCACTGCACGAACTTTCGGGGTGAACCGAGGAGTTTGGGAACGCCGGAGGTGAAAGCAAACGTGCGACCTTTGAGGAACTCGTCCGGGCAGTCCTGTCCGGTGCGGGCGACGAGAGCGGGTTTGTAGTCGTAGATGTCAAGATTGGGCGGGGAGCCTGTGAGGTGCAGGTAAATGACCTGTTTGGCTTTGCCGGCATGATGTGGCCAGCGTTGTTCAAGCGGGGCGGAATCGCGGATGGGAATATCCGCGTACGTGCGGCCGGCAGTGACGGCCGAACCGGTGATGGATGAAAGGGCGATGGCGCCGAGGCCAAGGCCGGAACCTGAGAGAAAGTGCCGACGAGTTGCCTGTTCCAGCGGGGTGTAATCGGGCAGCATGGCGGGGGATCTTATGTGCAGGAGGGTGAAGTTCGAAGGATTGCGCGTCGCCTGTCGCAGTGGGTATCATACCCCGGCGGCGGGCCAATGCCAACAATTCGTGTTCGGGAAAGGTGGCGGGGGGGGCAGCGGGAGTGGCGGAGTTCCGGAAAATTCGGCGGACCTTGCGGAGTCGGTCTGGGAAGAATGTCCGCCTTGTGCGGTTTCCGCGGGTGGTTGATTGCTTCGGCCCGCAAAGGCTCGGTAGGATGGCCGGGGTCCTTGCTGGAGCCTTTTATGTCAGTAGAAAAATCAGGCGAAAGTTCAGCCCGCGAGCCGTGGAAGGTGTGTCGTGGACCGGCGAACTGGTTCACATTTCGCTGTCCGGACAGTATCGAGGTGCGGCAGGACCAGACGGTTCTGGAGTTTCTCTGGCGGGCTCCGGCAGCGGGGATGGCGTCGCAAAACGGTCGCGTCACGGGTTTGCGGGCACTGCTTTCCGTGGTGGCCTGGTGGGATGAGTCAGAGCCGGCCGAGGGGCCGTCTGCGGGAGTCACTGCCGGGCCGGAGCCGGCCCTGCTGTTTCCGCGAGTCAGTTCCGTGCGTGTGCAGCGTCCGCTGCGAATGGCATTACCCAACGACGTGTGGTCGGGGCAATCGTGTCGTCCGGCGACTGGTGGCTGGCTGTCGCGGCTGTTTTCACGAGGCCGCAGTTATGCGTGGCGACTATGGGTCTTTCGCCAGGGGCGTTTGACGATTGTCGCAACGACGCAGAGTGCGGATGGGGAAGCGTTGTCGCGCGAGCAGATTCTGATTTGCGAGCGATTGCTGATGACGATGGAGGTCGCAGAAGTTCCGGCGTGGCCACCGGATGTGTTCCAGAAACAGGTGCTGGCGCTGGCGCGCCAGCACTACCCTTTGCTCCAGGCGGCTGCTCGTGGATTTGCGCTGCGTCTTGGTCGCACCGAAATCGCGCTTTCGAATTTGTACCGTATGTACCTGCAGCGGCCGCAGGATTTCCGGCGGATTGTGCTGCCGGGTTTGACGTCGATGGTGCGCCTGCAGGAACTTGGTCCTGACCAGCTGACCCCGGAATTCCAGGTTGTGCAGTCGCGGATCCTGCCGATGCTGGCGCCCGAGGACGAACCATGCAGTGACGGTCGTGTGCGTCAGCCCTGGGTCGGAGGACTCTCGATCGGTTACGTGATCGACGAGGACGATTCGTACCGTTACGTTCAGGACGGCATGCTGAGTGACTGGGGAGTTTCAGTCGATGAGCTGCATAACGCCAGCCTGCAGAATCTGCGGATGTGGTCTGAGGATCATCCGCTGGAGGTGACGGTTGTGGGGTCTGAAGAGCAGCCTCGGATGCTGATGCCGGTGCGGCCTGATGCGTACAATTGTTCGCGTGTGCTGGATCCCGGCTTTCATGCGAGATTACGAAGCATGTTCGGTGCCCAGCTGGTGCTCGGTATGCCGAATCGGGATTTTTTCGTAGCGGTATCAATTCGGCAGCCGGAGCTGATTCAGCATGTGCGGGACCGCGTGGACGCCGATTTTCAGACCATGCATCACCCGCTGACTCGGAGATTGCTGCTGCTGTCTCCTGACGGCGTCAGTGAATTTCAGGATGCTCCTGAGTTCGGATGAAAACCGCTTCCCGGCCATTGTTCGTATTTGCTGGTGGCGGTTCCGGAGGCCATTTGCAGCCTGGGCTGGCGGTGGCTGCTGAGTTGCAGCGGCTGTTGCCTGGAGCTGAAGCCCTGTTTCTCTGCAGTGCTCGTGAAGTCGACCGACGGATACTGAGTGCGGCCGCTGCTGACAATCCGTGGCTGGACTGGGCACCCACAGCCGGTGCTCGAGGCGGTACCGGGCTGTGGCGACTGGGTGAGCCCCTGCGACTGGGGAGGGAGTCCCTGCGGGCGTACCGGCGCCTGCGGACTCGTCGGCCAATGGTAGTGACTGGGCTGGGTGCCCGGGCCAGCATTGCAGGCTGCGTGGCGGCACGCTTGTTGGGGGTGCCGCTGGTGCTGCTGGAGTTCAATGTGATCCCGGGGGCAGCGACGCGTCTGCTGAGTTTGATTGCCACGGAGTGTCTGACCGGACTGCCGGTCGGAGAAGTTTCGGCGCGTGGTCTGCATTGTCCGCTGCAGCACGCGGGAGTGCCTGTGCGGGCGTCGATTGCCGGGCTGCATTCCGAGTTGTACATCTCTGAGCCCGGGCTTCCGAGGCTGCTGGTGCTGGGGGGCAGTCAGGGGGCTGAGGAGGTCAATCAACTGGTACTTGAGGCTCTGTCGGGTGGTGTTCGCGGGCAGGTGTTGCCGCCGGACTGGCAGATCGTCCATCAGGCGGGTGAAGCTGGGGCAGCGGGGGTGCGTGAACGATATGCGCGGCTGGGCTGGAGTGTGCGTGTGGAGTCCTATCTGGGGGATATGGCGAGTGAGCTGCGTGCGGCGACTCTGGTAATATCGCGTGCCGGGGCCGGGACGCTGGCCGAACTGGCCTGTGCGCGACGTCCGGCGATTCTGCTGCCGCTGAGGGCGGCTGCGGGCGATCACCAGCGGAAGAATGCGGAATATTTTGCGACGGGGCTGGCTGCGGAGCTGGTGGCCGGGGGGCTGGCGGACGCCGCTGCAGTCGTTCAGCTGCGGGGCCTGATGGGAGAATTGTCGCGGGATGCGGACCGGCGGCAGCGGATGTCTGTTGCTGCAGCACGGCTGGCAGTGCCTGACGCGGCGGCCCGGGCAGCCTCAGCGATCCTGAACATTGCAGCCATCTCTGCTCGGTGATCACACAAATCGGTCAATCACGGTGACTCCGCTGCCGGGAAATTCGTGCATGCGGGGCAGCAGATCGGCTGCTTCCGTCAGGCTGACGCGGTCGCTGATCAGCAGGTCCGGCTGCAGCTGTCCTGCGGCAATCATCCGCAGCATGCGAGGGTATTCGAAGGCCTGCATACCGTGGCTGCCGAGAATTTCCAGCTCGCCGGCAATCACCTGGCCCATCGGCACGGGCGGATTGGCATCTCCGCCGGCCATCAGTCCGATCTGCACGTGACGACCGCGTTTGCGCAGGCAGCGTATGGAATTCCAGCAGGTCCGTTTGCTGCCGAGGGCATCGACGGACACGTGTGCTCCGGTGCCTGTGAGGCTGCGGATGGCCTCGATTGGATCTGAATCAGTGGCATTGACTGTGTGCACAGCTCCGCAGCGCCGCGCGAGTTCCAGTCTGTCGTGGCGAACGTCAACAGCCAGCACCTGAGCGCCGAGAGCTGCTCCGATCATGACTGCCGACAATCCGACTCCGCCACAACCGTGGACGGCCAGCCAGTCACCGGGCTGCAGTTTCCCCTGCACTGCGACGCCGCGGAACGAAGTCGCAAAGCGGCAGCCGAGGCTGGCGGCGGTGACGAAATCCACCGATTCCGGCAATTCCACGAGGTTGACGTCAGCGTGGCGGATTTCCACATATTCAGCGAAGGCTCCCCACTGAGTGAAGCCGGGCTGCGTGTAGCAGTCGCAGATCTGCTGATTGCCGCTGGTGCACTGGAAGCAGGAACCGCAGCCGCAGCAGAACGGCACGGTGACTCGCTGCCCTGCCCTGTACCGCTGCACATTGCTGCCCACGGCCGCTACGACCCCGGCCAGCTCATGCCCCGGCACATGCGGCAGCCGGACATCTGAGTCGTGTCCCATCCAGCCGTGCCAGTCACTGCGGCACAGTCCGCAGGCCTTGACAGCGATGATGGCAGAGTCCGGGCGGGGTTGCGGATCGGGCACCTGCTGAATCTGAATTGGCGTGCGGAAGGATTCGAAGACGGCTGCTTTCATTGGGAGCGATCAGTTGGGTTTGGGGGTGCGAGGCCGGAATGTCGGCCGACAACCTAACGCGTGCGGGCAAATCGGGCAAGCGGCACTGTCAGTCTCGACCGTTCTGAACGCTTTTCGCGGGAGTGTGGCGGCTTCCGCCCTGGGCAGGTTCTCTGTGCGACAATTGTTGGTTTGCCCGTCCGGCCCGTGGTGGTTAGGATTACGGTATGCCTGTCGGCAGAGAGGCCCGTGATTCCGATCGGCAGTGCGGGCAGTGATTCTGCCGTGATTCCTGACAACCGATTAGTCCGAGTGGGGGAAGACATGCTGTTCAATCGAATTCTGAGTACGGCAGCGATCGCTGCGGCACTGGCAACTTCGGTGCAGGCTGCTGATGTATGGGGCTTGAAGCCCGGCAAGCCGGCTCTGAAATCCGCCACGACTCTGGCGTTTGGTCCTGAGGATATTCTCTTCGTGGGTGATGCGAAGGCTGCTGCAATTTACGCGATTGCAACGGGCAATAAGCAGGGTGATGCTGCGACTGCGTCGATCAATATTGAAGATCTGCCGGGGGTTCTGGCAGGTGAACTGAAAGCGAAGGTGGTCGAGATTGCGGACATTGCCGTGAACCCGCGAACGGGTGCTGCCTTTGCGGCCGTTTCGGCTGACGGGGCTCCGGCGATTGTGCAGATTGACGGCGTTGGCAAGGTGACGGTGCTGTCGCTGGAAAACGTCAGCTTCTCCAGTGTGACTCTGGCAGATGCTCCGGAAGACAAGGTTGTGGGGGAAGGCCGGCGTGCTCAGAACCGCCGCACGGAATCGATTACGGATATTGCTTTTTTTGAGAATAAACTGCTGGTTTCAGGGCTCAGCAGTGCTGCGGCTCCTTCCACGGTTCGCGAGCTGAATTTCCCGTTTGCTGATGCGGATCGTGGGATCAGCGTGGAGATTTATCATGCAGCGCACGGGAAAGTGGAAGATTACGCGGCAATGCGGACATTCGTGCCCATGATGATTGACGGTGAGCCGGCCATTTTGGGGGCCTACGTGTGTACTCCGCTGGTTCGCATTCCGGTGGGTGAGTTGTCGAAGGCGGGTGATCGGGTCAAGGGGACGACGGTTGCCGAGCTGGGCAATCGCAATCGGCCGCTCGATATGGTGTCTTATTCCAAAGACGGGGCCGAATTTCTGCTGCTCAGCAACAGTGCTCGCGGAGTCATGAAGATCACTGCTGCCGGACTGAAGGATGCAAAGGCCCTGACGGAACCTGTTGCCGGAGGCGGTTCGGCCGGGCAGCAGTACGTGACGGTGGATTCGATGAAGGGTGTTGTGCAACTGGACAAGCTGAACAGCACTTCGGCGCTGGTACTGGTACAGGGTGACTCAGGTCGTCAGGATCTGAAGACTGTCGCACTGCCGTAAGCCTGTACGGTGTGCTTTTTGCGGCACGAGGACATGTGCGTGGCTCGGGCAGGCTCTGCCCGAGCCGCGTGTGGAGTTCCAGTTTTATCAGAGTGTTTTTGTGATTGAAGTGCATGCTATGAATCAGCTTCGGAATCGGTTTCTGGCTTTGCTTGCGGCGTTGCCGCTGTCGGCTGTGTCAGTGTGTGCTCAGCCACCCGCGAAAAAGGATATTCCGGCTCCGGATCCTGCGCTTGAGCAGGCAACGTTTCGGGTGCCGGAGGGGTTTGAGGTCTCGCTGTACGCCGCGGATCCGGCGATTGCCAAGCCGATTCAGATGAACTTTGACGAGGACGGCCGACTGTGGATCGCCAGTTCGGAAGTTTATCCGCAGATTACTCCGGGAGCCCCGGCAACGGATCGAATTCTGGTTGTGGAGGACCGGGATCGGGACGGCCGTGCCGACCAGACTCATGTGTTTGCCGAGGGGCTGCTGATTCCGACTGGTGTGGCGCCGGGTGACGGTGGGGCGTGGGTGGCAAACAGCACTGAGCTGGTCCATTTTGCGGACACTGACGGTGACCTGAAGGCCGATTCGAAGCGGGTGGTGCTGTCCGGTTTTGGCACTGAGGACACTCACCACATCCTGCATACTCTGCGCTGGGGCTATGACGGGTTTCTGTATTTCAATCAGTCGATTTACATCCACAGTCACGTGGAAACTCCCTGGGGCGTGCGTCGTTTGAATGCGGGCGGTATCTGGCAGTTCCGACCGGAGACGCTGGAGCTGGGCGTGTTTCTGCGTGGTCTGGTGAACACGTGGGGGCATCATTACGACCGCTACGGTCAGTCCTTTGCCACGGATGGAGCTGGTGGGGAAGGGATCAACTATGTGATTCCGGGCGGTTATTATTTCACGGCGGCGGATGCCGAGCGACTGGTGCGCGGCCTGAACCCGGGCAGCCCGAAGCACTGTGGTCTGGAGTTCGTGGATACCCCGATGCTGCCACCGGACTGGCAGGGCAATGCGATCACGAACGATTTCCGCGGACATCGCGTGGTGCGGTTTGTGCTGACGGAGGAAGCCTCGGGCTATGTGTCCCGTGAGCAGCAGGAAGTGATCTGGTCGGACCATGTTGCGTTTCGGCCGATTGACGTAAAGATTGGTCCGGACGGGGCGATCTACGTGGCGGACTGGTACAATCCGATCATTCAGCACGGTGAAGTGGATTTCCGGGATGAGCGTCGCGACAGAACTCATGGTCGGATCTGGCGAGTTGTCTGGAAGGGGGCTCCGAAGCGACCGTTTCGTCCCATGTCGACTCGCAGTAACCCCGAGTTATTCGAGGCACTGCGTTCAGACGACGGTGTGGAGCGACAAAATGCGAAGCAAATTCTGCGTCAGCGTGGGCCGCAGATTGCGGATGAACTGACGGCGTGGCTGCAGCAGGTGCAGTTGACGGATGCGGAACGTGAGCATGTGCAGCTGGAGGCTCTGTGGTGTTATCAGACAGCGCGGTCGGTGCAGCCAACACTGTTGAAGCAGCTGCTGCAGAGTCAGGACGGGCGGATTCGGTCAGCGGCGGTTCGTGTGCTGAGTCACTGGAAGTTTCTGATTCCCGAATCTCTTGAATTGCTGCGTGGGCTGGTCCAGGATGGGCATCCCCGGGTGCGACTGGAAGCGATACGGGCGATTTCTTTTTCCCCGCTGCAGGATTCTGAACGGCAGCTTGCGGATGGCAGTGCCTTTTCTGAAGGCGCGCCGCCGGAATCCGCAAAGACGGTGGCTTTGTACCAGGATCCTCGTTTGATCGAGACGGCCCTGCTGCCGCTGCGGCAGCCGATGGATGTGAATCTGGATTATGCACTGTGGCTGACGGCAAAAGAGCTGGCTCCGAGCTGGCGCCCGGCCTTTGAGGCAGGGCAGATGAACTTCGGCAGTGACGCAGAGCAGGTCGCATTTGCCTTCTCGGCAATCAACGCCGGGGCTCCGGTGGAACTGCTGATGAAGGATCTGTACGGCGACACAGTCACGGCTGAGAAACGGGCACGGCTGGTACAGTTGATCGGTGGCAGTGCCGATGCGGCACAACTGGGACGTTTAACGGCAGCGGCGATTGGTGCTGGCGATGCGACGACAATTTCCACGGTGCTGGCACTTTCGGCCAGTCGAAAGCTGAACCCGGCGATCGATGCGGAAATTCTGCGGAAGCTGACCGGCAGTGATGATGTCGTGTTGCGGCGTCTTGGTCTGCGCGCGATTGGACAGTGGAATGTTGCCAGCCTGAAAGGTGTGCTGGAGCAGGTACTGACGATGACCGATGCGGATACTGCTGATCTGGCGTCGGTGATGGCCGGAATTGTGCAGGGGCGGGATGCTGCGCTGCTGGACCGGTTGCAGCAACTGGCGGCGGATGAAAAGCGGTCTGTCGAATCCCGGGCTGCGGTTCTGGAACGACTCGCGGTTGCCCGGCCGGACGTGGTGGCAAAACTTGCCGCCGAGCTGCTGTCAGCGCTGCCGGGGCCAGCGGGTGCTGCCACGGCGACTCGCGCCCTGCTGAACGAAAAAGCTGGTCCAAAACTGCTGTCGAACGCGCTGGCCGACCGAACGCTGCGAAATGACGTGGCGCTGGAAGTACTGCGAGTGCTGCGGGAAAGCGGGCGGACGGATGCCGAGCTGGATGCGGCACTGAAAAAGGCGGGAAAGATTGCTGCAAGGAAGACCCTGACCGAGGAGCAAAAGGCAGCGATCCTGAAAAACGCCACGACTGTGGCAAGGGCTGTGGATGGAGAGCGGATTTTCCGGACGGAATCACTGGGCTGCCTGAAGTGTCATGCTGTGGGTGCAGCCGGTGGTTTGGTGGGACCGGATATGATCAGTCTGGGTGCCAGTGCTCAGCCTGACTATCTGCTGGAATCCCTGCTGAATCCCAATGCGAAGGTCAAGGAAAACTATCACACGACTGTGGTAGCCACGGTGGAAGGTCAGGTGATTGCAGGTGTTCAGATCCAGAGGTCTGACAAGGCGATTACGCTGCGGACGGCTGAGAATCGTGTGGTTGTCGTGCCGGCCGATCAGATTGAAGAGGTTGGTCAGGGTGTGTCCCTGATGCCGGAGGGGCTTGTGGATGCCCTGACGGATGATGAGATTGCAGCCCTGGTGCGGTTCCTGTCCGAATTGGGACGTACACCGGAGTATACGCTGTCCCGGCGCCGGTTTGCCCGTACGTGGCAGGTGCTGCTGCCGACTCCGGAGGGGATGCATCAGATCAATCGGACCAGTTTCAGCAAGGTGGCAGCCAGTGATCCGGCATTCACTTTTGTACCTCGGTATGCCGTGGTGAGTGGAGTGCTGCCACTGGAGGATGTGCCGGTGATGCAGCTGCGGGGGCAATCCGTTGGATTTGCTCAGACGCAGTTGAATGTGACGACACCCGGTGAGATCTCGTTCCGACTGAATTCGTCGGCTGGCGTCGAAGTACGGATCGACGGCGTCCCGATGCCGGCTGAGGCACAGTTCAGTACCGTGCTGGGGGCCGGCAGTCACATTGTGACTGTGACGGTGGATCGAGGTCAGCGGACTGAACCGCTGCAACTGGAATTGCTGGACAGCGATGGACAGCCGGCAGGCAATGCGGAACTGTTGAACTGAGCAGCCGGCAGGGGCGGGGGGCACAAAAAAATGGGTGTGGTCGATCAATCGACCACCCCGAGTGCTCGTAACGTCAGAAGTGACGCCAACTCACGGCCCACGCTGCAGGCTGCCAGGCGGAATTCGGCGTACAGCAGCAGGCAGTTTTGGGCTGTACCGCTGATATCAGCGGCCGCCCTGCTGCTGTCCGGCAGCAGCCGAGGCTCGTTCGAGATTCTTCGTGAAGGTTGCGAGGTCCATGGCATCAAGCTTGATGCCGGCCTGTTCGAACATGCCTCGCACTCGGCGACTTTGCTCCCATTCTTCGGGATCGATGCGTCCGTTTTGGTTTTGGTCGAGTCGAGAGAAGTAGGACGGAGCCATCGCGACTTCTCCGCCAGGCTGGCCTCCCCATGGACTGCCGCCTCCACCACCCCATGGTGAACGGCTGTCGGAGCGCTGCTGGTCACCGCCGCGATCACCCCGTCCGTCGTCACCGCGGGTATTTTTGGGGCGGGCAGGGGTACCTGTGACGATGGTCAGTCGCTTGCGTTCGTCAGTGGAGGCGACGTTTTGACCTGCGGCTGCAGCGGCTTCCGCGACCTGCAGTTCTTCCGGGGTCAGAAATCCGTCAAAGTCCAGATCCATCGATTCGAACTGATCAAGGTCGGCTCGGCGAGTCATCATCCACTCGTGCATGCCCAGTTGGCCATCGAAGTCGGTATCAACTTCGGCGTAGGCCGGGGGCAGTTCCACGGTCATGGGCTTTTTGGGCTTCATGCGGTAGGGCGTGAGCGTTTTGGGCTTATTGTTTTCCTGAGGCTGTCCGGGGTTTTGGGGTGATCCGGGCGGACCACCGCCGAATCCCGAGCGAAATGAGTTGCGCATGTCGTCCAGGGACATGCCGGGTTTGAGTTCTATACCGCGAGCCTTCATCATGTCGCGGACGAACGACGGCATGCGGTCAAGTTCTTCCTGATCGATCCTGCCGTTGCCGTTTGAATCCATCATGGAAGTGAATCGACTGCCACGGTCACTGTCACCTGCACCTGGAGGTCCACCGCCGAAACCGCCAAAGCCTCCCGGAGGTCCGCCACCGAATCCGCCAAAGCCGCCTGGAGGTCCGCCGCCAAAGCCGCCGAAACCGCCCGGAGGTCCGCCGCCGAAACCGCCTGGGGGGCCGCCGCCAAAACCACCTGGCATGCCTCCCGGCATTCCACCGAAGCCACCGAAGCTGCGACCGCCGGAATCTCCGCCCCTGTCGCCCCCGCGGTCACCGCCCCGGCTGCCGCGGCCGAATCCGCCGTCCTGTGCGAGCAGGGATTCGGCGCCCAGCAGGGCCGCCGCAAGCATCAGTGATGTGTACATTTGTTTCATATGTGTGCTCTGGAACGCCGAATTCTGGGAGTGGACCGGAGGCTGATCGATCTATTATGCCTTCAAACCCTGATTGTCCCTGTCCGTTTCGGGAATCTTTCCAATTTTTGCAGACCCCCACCGGAGAATTGTGGGTTTGACAGCGAAGGAAGCTGGGGGATCCAGGCAGAATCCTCGTCAGGACCTTTACGTTCAAGGGCAGCTGCGGCATCGGGGGGGTGATTCCCTGGGTTCGGTTCATGCCGGCTGCCTGTGAATGCGAAGATTATCAGGATGTACCCAAGTCTGCGTGAGTGTACATTTGTATCGGATCTGATTATGCGACCTGGATGGAAGATTCCCGTGATCAATTTGCAGGTGGTTGTCGGGCGGACTCTGTTTTGCACTGGTCTGCTGCTGACCGCAGTGTTATGTGCTCCGGCTGCCCACGGCCAGGCTCGTGCCGGCTCCGAAGCGGATCTGCTGCGCCGTGATGAGATCCAGCAGGAACTGGGCTTGTCTGAGACTCAGAAGACGCAGCTTTCCGAGGTGGCGGCGGCGGGCAATCCGGGTCGAGAGATTTTCGATCCGTTTCTGCAGCGGATGAAGGACGAGAAGGACGAGGCGGCTCGCACGAAGATACGCGAGGAGATGCAGGCTGCGGTGGCCGCGGCTAAAGAGGGTGTCTCAGGCAAGGCTCTGGCTCTGCTGGACAGCCGGCAGTTGAAGCTGCTGCGAACCATCTACATCCGTGAGGCGGGTGTTCGTGCGCTTTCGGATGCTCGTGTGGCTGCTGATCTGGCGTTGACGGACGAGCAGAAGAAGCAGTTGGAGACCTTGTCGACTCAGCGTCGCGAGGCATCGGCGGCTCTGGGATTCAACGCGACTGAGGAGCAGCGGGCGGCGTTTACGAAGGAGTGGGATGACAAGTATCAGGCGGTCCTGACGGCTGAGCAGAAGACGAAGTGGACGGAGCAGGCTGGACCGCAGGCGGTGGCAGCGGTTGCTGTTCCGGGTGCTGCTGCGGCTCCGGGGGCTCCCATGGTACCGGCTGCTGGCGGAGCGGCTGCTTACGATTCGCAGGCTCAGGGTGCTGCTCCCCCGGGCGCAGTGGTGGTGTCCAGTTTTGGTGCGGCGGCAGTTCCTGGGGAGCGTGCTGAGAAGCTTTCGTTCAACATGCGATATGCGCCCTGGGATCAGGTGCTGCAGGATTTTGCTGCGGCGGGTGGCTATACGCTTGACATTACTCAGCTGCCCACGGGCACCTTCACTCACATCGATTCCGCTGAGTACACAATTTCGCAGGCGATGGACATTATCAACGGGTATCTTCAGCGTAAGGGGTATACGCTGGTTGTGAAGGACAACTTCCTGGTCTGTGTGAATGTCGACAAGACGATACCTCCGAATCTGATTCGTGACGTGTCGGTGGACGACCTGCTGAAGGTCGACAAGGGGACTCGAACAATCGGCGAGAACGAGATTGTTCGCATTGAGATTCCTCTGGAGAAGCTTGATGTGGGTGTGATGGCTCAGGAGGTCGAGCAGCTGCTGGGGCCTTTGGGCACCATGACTGCTTTTACTCAGACCGGCACACTGATCATTGCTGACACGGGTGCCAACCTGCGCCGGATCAAGAGCTATGTCGATTCGGCTCTGGGGCGAATGGAAGACGAGCTGGTGTTCAAGTCGTATTATCTTGAGCATATTGCGGTTGAGGAGGCTGAGTTCATGTTGCTGGCGCAGTTCGGCATGCGTCAGGGCGTGACCAACGTCAGTGCCGGCTCCGGTGGCGACCGTCGGGGCGGTGCTCCGCAGCCTCAGGCTCCGGCTCGTACAAACACCCTGCAGGTCTTCTCGGATACTCGCACCAACAGTCTGCTGGTCACAGCGGCTCCTGACCAGCAAAAGCTGGTTGAGGAGATCATCAAAACTCTGGATGTCGACAAGGACCCGAAGGGCAACCCGCTGGACGGCACGGACCGACGCGGTCCATACCTGAAGGTTTACAAGGTATCGGGGCGTGCCGACCAGGTGGCTCAGAGTATCGATGCGATGCTGCCGGGTGTGGTTGTGAATGAAGACGGTCAGGCTGGTACGGTGCACATCTTTGGCACGACGAAGCAGCATGATCAGGTGTCTGAGTGGGTGAAGTCCTTTTCAGAGGGTACGGGAGCATCTGGTTCAGTGGCGGTGATTCCGCTGGTGAAGATGGACCCTTTGACGGCTGCCGCCACATTGCGGAATTTGTTTATCGCTGAGGGCAATGCGGCTCCTACGGTGGAAACCGATCTGTATGGCAACCGGATCATTGTGAAGGGCACGGCTGCTCAGGTGGAGCAGATACGGCAGGTGCTGCGTGATCTGGGAGAAGAGGGTACAGGTCAGCGGAACAAGGGTGAGGGTGGTCCGATTCGTCGGTATTCGCTGCGTGGCCGTGATCCGGCGGAATTTTTTGAGTATTTGCAGAAGGAGTGGCAGGCTGCAGAGAAGTCGAACATTCGTATTGTGGTGCCGGCAAAGAGCGGTCCGATTCGCGATCTGAAGACTCCGACTGGCTCCCTGCAGTCAGAGGAGCCATCGCCTGAGGCTCCGGCCAGTGAAGCGCCGGCGCCGGGGACCACTGGTGAGCGCCAGCCAGCGACCACGTATCGTGGTCGCAGGTCTGATGCTGGCGGGATTCGCAAAGAGACGTTTTATTATCCGGTGCGACAGGAGGCTGCTGCGGCTCCTCAGTTGCCGCCTCGCGAAGCTAACCAGGATGAAGCCGCAGCTGGTGCTCCTGATATTCAGATTGTCGTCGACGGGGATGACCTGCTGTTGTTGTCGAAGGACGAGGACGCGCTGGATCGTCTGGAAGAGATGATGGATTTTTTGCAGGAGTCCATCCCCTTCAGGACTCGCTGGACGGTCTTTTACCTGCAGGCGTCGGACGCTACGGAAACTGCGGGTTTGCTTGAGCAACTGATGCCCAGCAGCAGTGTTACAAGCACGGCGGCGGATTCGTCCTTCAGTTTAAGTTCGATGTTCAGCCCGATTACTCAGTCGGTTTCCAGCATGACGGGATTGTCGGGTCTGGGCGCGAATCCTCAGACGCTGCGAATCATCCCGGATCCTCGAGCCAACTGCCTCTACATCACAGGTCCGCAGGCAGCAGTGGATGAAGCGGAATCACTGTTGCGGGTGCTGGATTCGAATGAGATGCCGGAGTCATTGCGGGAGTTGCAGCCGCGTCGCCTGGCTGTTCAGCACGCGGACGTGGACGAGGTGGTGACCATTGTCAACGACGCCTTCAAGCCTTATATGGAGCCGGCCGGCGGGCGTGCTCAGCAGAACAATCCGCTGGCGGCGATGTTTGGTGGTGCTGGTGGTGGTGGCCGGGGAGCTCGTAATGAACCCACGGGCGTGCAGATGACGGTGGCGGTTGACCGTCAGAACAGTACGTTGATTATTTCCAGCAGTGAAGCGTTGTTTCAGAAGGTGAAGATGCTGGTGGATGAGGTGGATCAGACGGCTCAGCAGGCGAATCGTACGGTGCGAGTTGTGCAGCTGCAGCATTCGGACGCTGCGACTGTTCAGCGTTCGCTGACCAGCCTGTTTCCGCGTGTCACCACCAGTTCGACTCGTCCTTCTCCTTCCTCATCGTCGTCCTCCTCGCAGGGGGGCTCTGGTGGTTCCGGCTCGAACGCTCCGGGAAGCCCGGGCCAGCAGGCTCAGGATCCATTCCAGCAGATGATGATGGATCGCATGCGTCAGCGGGGCGGGGATACGGGTAGTGGTCGCGGTGGGTTCAGTCCGTTCGGCGGTGGTGGTGGCAGCCCGTTTGGTGGCGGTGGCAGCCCCTTTGGTGGCGGCAGCCCCTTTGGTGGCGGTGGTTTTGGCGGCCGCGGAGGCGGGGGTTTTGGCGGTCGTGGTGGCGGTGGTCGGTGATTTGTTTCATGTATCCCGCGGGACAGGGCGTGTGAGCTGCTATGGAACTTGGACAGCTGCTTATCAGTGAAGGTTTGGCGACTCGGGAGCAGATCACTGCGGCTCGTGAGGCCCATTCCGGTTCGCGCATTGATCAGGCGCTGATTCGGATGGGGGTGGTGACTGAGGACAGGCTGCTGCAGACGCTTTCCAGCGAGTTTGGAATGCCGTATGTGGACCTGAAGAACGTGCAGGTGGATACGGATCTGCTGGCGAAGTTTCCCACGTCATCCATTTACCGTCATTCGCTGCTGCCGCTGTATAGGCAGAACGGCCATGTCGTGGTGGCCACATCGGATCCTTTGAATTTGGAGGGTCTGGACGAGCTCAGTACGGTCAGTGGTTTCCGTCTGTCCCCTGTTCTGACTCGCAGCGGCGAGCTGGGCAGTCGGATACATGAGCTTCTGGGTGTCGGTGGTGACACGATCAATGAGCTGGTGCGTCGCAAGGCGGACGAGGGCATTGAGCTGCTGGAGGAGATCAACGAGGACTTTGGCGAACTGGCCGAGGGGGCTCAGGCGCCATCCGTGATCAAGCTGGTGAACGAGTTGCTGATGGAGGCGGTGAAGCTGCAGACCAGTGACGTGCACATCGAGCCGCAGGAGAACGGCATGCGTGTGCGTTTCCGGTTGGACGGCATGCTGCGGATCCAGCCCACTCCTCCTGAAATTGCCCAGTTCTACAACGCCATTGTGACTCGACTGAAGATCATGTCACACCTGAACATAGCCGAGAAGCGGCTGCCGCAGGACGGGCGTATCAAGCTGCGTGTTTCGGGGCGTGAGGTGGACGTGCGTGTGTCGATCATCCCGATGCTGCATGGGGAAGGCGTGGTGATGCGTCTGCTGGACAAGGCGCGGATGACGTTTGACCTGCGTAACGTGGGGATGCCTCCGACGGTGATGAAAATCTTCCGTCAGTTGATTGATCTGCCTCACGGGATCATTCTGGTGACGGGGCCTACGGGCAGCGGTAAGTCGACGAGTTTGTACAGTGCATTGAATGAAATCAAGGATCCGTCTGTGAAGATCATCACGGTTGAGGATCCGGTTGAATATCAGATGGACGGGATCAGTCAGATTCAGGTGCACAGTCGGATTGGTCTGACGTTTGCTGCGGGATTGCGAAGTATTCTGCGACATGACCCGGACGTGGTTCTGATCGGGGAAATTCGTGACGGCGAGACGGCTCAGGCGGCCATTCAGGCGTCGCTGACCGGGCACCTTGTCTTCAGTACTCTGCACACCAATGATGCTCCCAGCGCGTTTACTCGCCTGGTGGACATGGGTGTTGAGCCGTATCTGGTGGCCAGCACGGTGGAGGGGATATTGGCTCAGCGGCTGGTGCGGCGGTTGTGTGCGCACTGCAAGGTGCCGGTTCCGATTTCGCAGGCTGATTTGCCCTCCGATTTTCCTCGTAATCTGTGTGATGTTGTTTATGAGCCGAAGGGCTGTCGCGAGTGTCGTGACACGGGATTTGCGGGACGAATTGGTGTGTTTGAGTTGTTGCGAACGGATCCGATGGTGCAGCGGATGTGTGTGGAGCAGCGGAGCAGTACTGAGATTCGCGATTATGCTTTGAAGGCTGGTATGACGACTTTGCGGAGCAGTGGCTGGGAGCAGGTCGCTGCGGGTGTGACCAGCATTGACGAGGTGGTCCGATTGACTCGTGGTGACATCGTTGGCTGATTTGTGAGCAGATTTTTCGGGTGACAGTGGCAGCATGCCGGATTTCAGGTATCAGGCGAGGGAGCTTTCCGGGAAGCAGGTTTCCGGAGTTCTGACGGCGACCAGTGAAAAGGACGCCCTGTCGATTCTGGCGGCGCGCAGTCTGTTCCCGATGAGTGTGGCTTTGACTGAGCAGTCGAAGCAGCAGGCGTCTGCCGGGTCGAGGCGTGTACCGACGAGGTATCTGACGGTTTTTTACAACCAGTTGTCGGACCTGTTGAAATCGGGTGTGCCGTTGCTGCGATCGCTGCAGCTGCTGGAGGATCAGACATCGAATCCGGTGCTGCGTGCGGTGGTCCAGGATATCCGTGAGCAGGTTGCCGACGGGACTCGGCTGAACGATGCGATGCGGCGGCATCCGAGGACGTTCAACTTCCTGTCCATCAGCATGGTGAAGGCGGGCGAGGAGGGAGGATTTCTTGAGGAGGTGCTGAGCCGGATTGCTGTGTTCAACGAGCATCAGGAGGAGTTGCGGGGTCGAGTGACCGGTGCGATGGTCTATCCGATGTTCCTGATGACGGTGGGGCTGGCGATTGTCACGGTGATGATGATCTGGTTTGTGCCGGAATTTGCATCAATGTTTGATCGGATGCAGGATCAGGGCACTTTGCCGTGGGCCACGACAACGCTGCTTTCGATCAGTGATCTGATTCAGCAGCGGGGGTTGCTGTTGCTGGCGGTGCTTGGCGGTGTGATTTTCGGAATTGTTTACTACATACAGACTCCTGAGGGTTCCCGCAATCTGGACCGCCTGAAGCTGCGTTTGCCGGGTTTGGGTGGGATTTTGCAGAGTCTGGCTGTGGCGAGATTTTGTCGCATGCTGGGGACACTGCTGAAGAACGGGGTACCGATTCTGCAGTCGCTGAGAATTGCCAAGGACGCCAGTGGTAATGTGATTTTGGCTGAGGCGATCGGGAATGCTGCGGACAATGTCAGCAGCGGTCAGTCGCTGGCGGTGCCTTTGCGGGCCAGTGGCCAGTTTTCTCGTGATTTGATCGAGATGATTGCTGTTGGCGAGGAAGCGAATAATCTGGAGAATGTGTTGATCAACGTGGCAGATAATATGGAGAAGCGGACCAGCCGACGGATTGACATGGTGGTGCGTCTGCTGGAACCGATGCTGCTGCTGGTGATGGCGACTGTGGTAACCTTTGTGATCGCGGCTTTGCTGCTGCCGGTGCTGAATATGTCATCGAACAGATGAAGTGAAAATGTTGTCCAGGAAATCGCCGTTCGGGGCGAATTCTCCTGTGTTGCTGAAGTCTGGTTTCTGTGTCTGTTGAAACTGTGGAAGTGTGCAATCATGAGAAGACTGAATTGTGAAAAGCGGGTCTGCGGTCTGAACCGACGGTCTCGTCGTGCCGGTTTTACGTTGCTGGAACTGCTGATCGTGCTGGCGATCATTGTGGTGATTGCTGCGATGGTGGTGCCCAACCTGATTGGCAGTCAGCAGAAGGCCAACGAGGATGTGACTCTGGCGACGATTAAAAGCATTGAGAAGAATCCTGTTGGAACGTGGGCGGCTGACCATGATGGTTCTTATCTGAAGGCCAGCGGTCAGGAAGCGTGGCAGCAGATGATGAATCCTCAGGCTTACAAAGGCCGCAAGCTGCGTCCGTATATTGAAGAGCCGCCACTGGATGCATGGGGGCGACCGCTGCAGTACGAGTGGAATGGCGACGGGCACAGCAAGAAACAGAACGCTCTGAAGCCTGCCATCTGGTCGATGGGTGCGAATGGTCAGGATGAAGGCGGCGAGGGCGACGACATACCCAGCTGGAAGACTCTGGCAGCCACTGAATGATTTGGTGGCGTGTGTGTTGTTGTGAATGCTGCGGGTGCTGGGGTTGTCCGGTGTGCCGGCTGGAATGGCTGGTCCGGGCAGTCTGCAGCACCCGTGAGTGCTGATTCGGGGTGGTTTGTCGGTCGGGTCCGGTATGGCAGTGTGATTCATGGTTCGGCGTCACCAGCAACGGCAGTGGGTTGTTTCAGCAGCGGGTTTTTCGCTGCTGGAGCTGCTGCTTGCGCTGGCGGTTTTGGTGGCTGTTTCGGCAATTGCTGTGCCGCCGCTGATGGATCGTCTGCAGTCCGGTCGGGTGCAGGACGCGGCTGAGTCTGTTCGTGAAGTGATGGGGAATGCGCGGCGTTACGCGATTGATGGCGGCGTGGACTATCATTTTCGGTTTGAGCTGAACGGGCCGGCGTTTGTGGCAATCCCGGCCGAGCCGGAACCAACGCTTGCCAACAGCTATTCCGGCGACGAGAAAGACATGCGGGTGGTGCTGGAGGCTGGCGAACTGGATGAGAATCTGTATTTGCGTCCGGCGAATGATGCGGATGCCGGTGGGGAATCGCTGGAGCCGCTGGCCTTCAACGATCTTCCGAATGCCGGGGAGCTGGCGGGAAAAACGTGGTCGAAGCCGATTCTGTTTCGTTTTGACGGAACGGCGGAGGACCGAGTGATTCGGGTTGTGGATGAGGTGGGGCGTACGGCGGAAATCACGGTTCGAGGTCTGACCGGCGCGATTCGTGTTTCGCAGGTATTTGAGCTGGAGGACGAGTGATGAGGCTTGTCCGCGGCAGCGCTGGTCGATTTTGCGGTGGTGACGTTGGGTCCAGGCGACGTGGTTTGTCACTGCTGGAGGTGTTGGTCTCGGTCGCGGTTTTCATGGGGGCAATGACGGCCATTATGTTCGCGCTGAACGTCGGTCAGCGGGCCGAGGTATCAGCTCGGCTGCAGTCGGAGGCTGTGTTGCGCTGTGAATCGGTAATGGGTGAGATTGTGGCGGGGGTTTCTGAAGCGGTTTCATCGGATGATAATCCGTTTTTGGATGATGAGACGGGAACCTGGTATTGGTCAGCAGATGTGACTGCGGGCGGTGCCAGCGGGCTGTTGCAGGTGACTGTGGTTGTGGAGCATCGGCCGGAGATGACCGGGGAACCGAATGCAGCCTTTAGTCTGGTGCGGTACATGCGTGATCCGCAGTTGTTTCTGGATGCCGCCATAGAAGGGGGTAGTCAGTGATGTTTCTGCCCTGCTCTGGTACGGCTGTCCGGCGTGCCGGTTTCACACTGTTTGAGCTGCTGATTGCGGTTGGTCTGACGTCGCTGCTGATGGCTGCGCTGTATTCGGCGATGAGCACGTATTTTCAGCTGCAGCTGGACAGCCATGAAGAGATTGCTCGTCAGCAGGTGGCGCGTGCGGTACTGCGGCAGATGACCAGAGATATCCAGTCGGTGGTGTTTGCAAAGCAGGAGGTCCTGCCGGAGGACGAAGCAGATTCGGCAGGTGGCAGCGGGGCTGGCGGGTCCGGCACGTCGGGCTTATCGGGTTCCGGCACTTCAGGGCTCAGTGGAAGCGGTACCAGCGGGTTGTCGGGCGGCGGGACATCGGGATTGAATTCCGCGGAGACGGGTTCCGGTACCGGGACATCGTCGTCCGGCGGCAGCAGTTCGTCAGGGGGCGGTGCATCGACTTCCGGCGACCTGGATGGTAATGCGTACGGAGAATCGATGATTGATCCGGAGACTGTTTCGACGACATACACGAGCGGGCTGGTGGGGACAGCGACGGATCTGCAGTTGTTTGTCAGTCGTCCGGATCCGAATCTGGCGTATGTGTCGTCGCAGGAATTATCGACGCTGGATCAGCGGACGGGGGATCTGGTGATTATTCGTTATCTGATGGCAGACAAGCAGGGATCAGGCCTGGGTTCTGAGATTGCGGACCGGGAGGCCCCTGGTCGGGATGCGGGTCCGGTTGGGCTGGCTCGGATGGCCGGCGATCTGTATGGGCTCAGCACAGCGGTGGAAAACTCTGAGGACAGTCCGCAGTTGGCGGCTGCAAAATTGCTGGCGCGGGAAGTCTCGGGGGTGCAGTTTCGGTATTTTGACGGGATTGCCTGGCAGGAGGAGTGGGACAGTACGGCATTGAATTCGTTGCCGAAGGCGATTGAGATTGTGCTGACGGTGCGTGATGAGGCGGAGGCGTCGAACGCTTCGTTTCTGGACGAGCCTGACCCCTATGCATTGCCGGCCACGACTCATCGCGTGGTTGTGCCCCTGCCTGTCGCGGAACCCATTATTGCGGAGCAGGTACTGTGAGACGTGCATCTGCAATCCGTGTGGCTGGGCGGCGGCGTGGTTTTGTGCTGCTGGTGGTGACCGTGGTGGTGATCCTGCTGTCGCTGGCCGCTTACAGTTATCTGGGCGAAATGGATACGGAGAACCGAGCGGCATCGATGTTTGGCCGTGACGTGGAAGCGCGGATGGCGGCGGAATCCGGAGTGGAGTATGTGGCCGCACAGATTGCTTTGCGGCAAACGGATGCGACGCTGGATTTGTATGACGATTCGTCGATGTTCAGTCGTCAGCCGATGGGCGGGGGCGGTGAGGCTCGTGGGCAGGTGCGGTTTTCGGTACTGAGTCCGGGTATGGTGGGATCGGTGGATTCGCTGCCGCGTGCGGGGTTGACCACTGAGACAGCGAAGTTCAATGTGAATCGGCTGCTGGAACTGGAAAACGACACGGATGAGACGACGGATCCGTATACCGCTGTGAGTTTCGTCCCGAATATGACTGAGGATATCTGCAACGCGATACTGGACTGGATTGATTCTGATGAGGAAGCGCGGGCGGGTGGGGCTGAGTCATCGACGTACGAGGCACTGGCAGTGCCCTACTCTGCTCGGAATGCTCCGATGCAGTCGATTGACGAGTTGCTGCAGGTGCAGGGAGTGACGCCGCAGTTGTTTTATGGAGAGGATGCCAACCGCAACGGGCGGATGGACCCGAATGAGGATGACGGAGCAGAAAGTCCTCCGACGGATGACCAGGACGGGACGCTGGATTTTGGACTGCGGGATTATCTGACAGTTTCCAGTCGGGAGCGCAATATTCAGACGACCGGGGAGCAGAAGATCAACCTGAACAACGGGATTGTGGCGGAGATGTTTGACTTCCTTGAGGAGTCGTTTGACACGGAGACAGCCACATTCGTGACTGGTTACCGACTGACGGGTGATCAACTGGCGGACTCGCAGGCTCAGGGGAAGCTGACGATTGAGCAGCAGCAGCTGGTGGACTGGATTGCGAAGAACCTGGCGAACGGCGAGTTGGGCAAGGTGACTCGCGGTGGCATGGATCTGTCGAATCCTCCGCAGGCCTCCTTTCGTTCCATCTACGACCTGATTGATGCTCAGGTGGCGGTGACTGTAAATGGAGCCGATCAGACACTGAACAGCCCCTGGACATCGACGGATCCGGCTGGATTGATGGAGCAGATGCTGGTGCTTGAGGAGAAGCTGACTTGGCTGAATGATGAATTTATTGACGGTCGGATCAACGTGAATATTGCTCCGCGGGAAGTCCTGCTGGCGATCCCGGACATGACGGAGGCGATTGCGGATGCGATTCTGGGTGCGAGGCCTGTGGCGGGCGAGGATTCTGCTCAGGCGGCTCAGGTGATATCGATGCGTCGGTCACCGGTGTGGCTGTTGACGGAGGGGCTTGTGGATGTGCCGACGTTCAAGCGACTGGGTCCATGGCTGACGACAACGGGCGATGTGTATTCGTTTCAGGTGCTGGGTCATTTTGATCAGGGCGGGCCGACGACGCGACTTGAGGCGATGGTGGATGGAACAAAAAAACCGCCGCGGATAACGTTTCAGCGGGACTTAACGGGACTGGGGCGTGGGTTTTCCCCGGACCTGCTGGATGGCAGGGTGGATCAGTGAGGTGATTTGCGGGGCTGGTTGCCTGTTGAGGGTGAGGTGGTGTGATCGACAGATTCGGTGCAATCGATGCAGATTGAATGTGTGCTGTGGTGGAACAGTCTGATTTTGTTGATGTGCGGTACTGGTGTCTGGTTGGTGGTGTTGAATTGGGTGGTGTTTAAGTTCTGAGTGCATTTTGGCAGAGTGGCGACCATGGCAGAGATCGTGATTGAGTGGGATCGTGAGCGTCTGCTGGTAGTGCGGGGCCGGGGCGTCGGTCAGCGTGTGGAGCTGAGTTTGGCGGAGGAATTGCCGCGCAGTGAGAACTCCGGGGATACTCTGGACATCGTGCAGCATCTGCGGCAGTTGTTTCCGGGGGGTGGTGAGAAGCGGCGACTGCCGGCGACGGTCGTGTTTCCCCGGCAGCAGGTGACAGTGCATCGCGTGCAGTTGCCTCCGATTCCTGATGCTGATGTGCCTGATTTGCTGCGAATGCAGGCGGCATTGAAGCTGACGGTACCTGTGGAAACGGTCTCCATGGATTTTACTCCGCTGCCGCTGCAGCCCGGCGCCGCGACTCGGGATGTCCTGCTGGTAACGGTACCAAACGAGCAGTTGACGCTGGTGCGCCGCACATTGGCAGATGCGGGTCTGGACCTGGCTGAGGCTCGTGTGAGTGGCTACTGCGTGGCTCAGTTGCTGGAATCGGCCGGTCTGTTGCGTGATGGGGCGGACGGGCGTGGTGTGGATGTTGTGGCGGTGATGAGGCGTGATTTTTTGGAGCTGACGTTTCTGCGTGGACGGACCGTTCTGTTTTCTCACAGTGGGGCATCGTGGACTGCTGCTGACGCGATTGAGAGGACTTTGCGGGCCGAGCTGTCGCGGGCGAGGATGTCTGCTGCGGATGTTGTGGGTAATCAGAAGATTGACCGTATTGTGCTCGTGGGAGCTCACGAGATCACTTCGGCGGTCACGGATCAGTTGTCGGCTCGATTTGACGGTGCTGTGATTGAGCGGGTGGATCCTGCGGTGCTTGTGACGACTGTTGGCGCGGGACTGGCTGTTGATGTCGTGGCTGCTGCGGGAGCACTGTTGTCCGGAGTGGGCAGTGGTGTGCAGGCGATTGACTTTGCCAATCCCCGAAAGACTCCGCCGAAGCGTGATCTTCGACGAGTGAAGGTTTTGGGAGGTGCGCTGGCGGCGGTGGTGTTGTTTGCGGGTGTCTGGACGTACCGGCAGGGGCGAATTGCCGATCTGACTCGGAAGAAGGGGCGTCTGGACGCCGAGAATGCTGAGATTCGGGAACTGGTGGAAGCGGGTGGAAAGGATCTGGAGTGGGCTGAGAAGATTGGTCGCTGGGTGGATCGGGATGTGGAGTGGCTGGACGAAGTGGATCGTTTGCGGAAATTGATGCCTGGCACGGATCGGATGTTTGTGGACAATTTTGCGTTTGCGACGGTTCAGCAGGGTGGCGTGGGGCTGATGACATTTGATGCGTGGGCGAAGACGGAGTCTGAGATCAATGATTTGAGTCGCAGGCTGGCTGAGGCGGGTTATCGGGTGAAGCCATACGAAACGGATGTCCGACCGGCTGCGGCTTCACAGGAGTATCAGATCAAGGTGAAGATGGAGTTGGTTCTGCCGGAGGGGCGTGAGGCGGGAGTCGTTGCGGAGAGTGCATCCTGAGACGGGTGGATGCGAGGGTGGCCGGGCAGTTCTGAATTACTGGGTCAAGCGGGGAAGTCTGGGGCAATGGACGATCAGAAACGCACAAAGTTGCTGGCAGCCGGGCTGGGGGCAGTCGTGGCCGTCTATTTTGGTCGCTCGATCGTGACCAATTGGGTGATGGGTCCGATTCGGGATCTGGAACGGAAAGTGACCACAGCGGAGTCGCAGGCGGAGAAGCTGGCGGATCAGGAGATCCAGTTGAACGTGGCTCAGCGGAATCTGAAGGACTGGAAGGCCATCAGTCTGCCGGGTGATCTGGATAGTGCTCAGCGACTGTATCGTGAGTGGGTTTTCGACCTGGCTCGGCAGTGCGGTTTTTCCGGATCAGGTTTTGAGGTAATTCCCGGCGCCCGGTCTGCTCAGAAGGAATACAGCACGGTTGCGGTGGAGATCAAGAAGGCGGAAGTGGATCTGCAGGGACTGGCTCGTTTTTTATATTTGTTTGACCAGTCTGCACTGCTGCACAGAATCAGCGGGATGAAGGTGGACAGTCCGGGGGCGCAGGGAAATCCGCGCCTCGCGGTGACTCTGACGGTGGAGGGGATGAGTGTTACGGGCACCGAGAATCGTGCTGAGTTGTTGCCGCGGACGCGTTTGGTCGGAGGGATTGACGAGAAGGCGCAGGTGCTGAAGGCGCTGCCGAACGAACTGTTTCCTGTGCAGCCGGACGGATTTGAACCGTTCCTTGTGCGTCTGGACCGTGAACTGCTGCAGGTGGTGGAGGTGAGTGACACGGGCTGGAAGGCTGTTCGTGGTTATGCCGGCACAAAGGCTGCGGTGCATGCCGATGAGGCGACGGTGGAATTATTTCCTGTGCTGTGGGATCGTCGCGAGAAGCGGCTGGAGGACTATCAGGCTTTGGTGGCGTCATCACCATTTGTGCTCCCGGCTGCACCAAAAACGTGGAGTCCGAAGCTGGCCGGTGTATCTGACAAGACGATTCGTCCCGGTGAAGTGGTCAGTCTGACGGCGAAACTGGACAACGCGGATCCTGAACTGGGTGTGCCATCATTTGCGATTGAGGAAGCGGCAGAGGGCATGGCCATTGACGCTGCGACGGGCCAGTTCACGTGGACCCCGGCAGAGTCCCTGCAGCCTGGAAAATACTCGGCGCTCGTGGCAGCGGTGCAGTCGGGAAAGCCGGATCAGAAGATCAGTTCAAAGCTGACGATTACGATTCAGGAGCAGAATGTGGCTCCAAAGATCACCGTGCAAACGGCAGCCACTGTGGTGCTGGGGCGAGAGTTTTCGCTGCAGGCAACGGCAACGGATGATGGTCCGGCTGAGTCGCTGAAGTACAGTCTTGGTGGTGGTGCTCCTGAGGGCCTGGGGATTGATGCGAAGTCGGGGCTGTTGAAGTGGATGCCGGCTCGTTCATTTACTCCGGGTAAGTATGACATTACCGTGAATGTGACGGACGGAGGTCGCGATCCGAAGTCAGCGTCAGCAAAGATTGCTCTGGATGTTCAGGACGATTACGCGGCGATGACGACTCTGACCGGGACGGTTTCGCGGGACGGGACGTGGTTTGCGTGGCTGCGTAATCGTGGTACGGGAGTGACGCTGAAGCTGAAAGCCGGTGAAACCGTGCGTGTGTCTGAGATTGCGGCGGAGATTACGGAGATCACGGCGCGTCACGTGCTGCTGAAGGATCAGGCGGGAATCTGGAAGCTGCTTCTGGGGGGAGCGCTGCGTGAGCGAGTGCTGGAGGTTCCTGCGACACCAGTCACCGAAGCCGTACCCCCCACGGCGGCTCCTGCAGAGTCTTCCGTTGCACCGGAGCCTTCCCTGCCTGCTGCTCCGGGTGCAGTACCTGCTGCGCCGGCACCTGCGGAAGCTCCTGCTGCGACAGAGCCTGCTGCACGCGCTGAGTCCGCACCTGGAACTCCTGCTGCTCCCGCACCTGCTGAGCCCACCGAGCCCGCGGCTCCTGCTGAGCCCACTGAGCCCGCGGCTCCTGCTGAGCCCGCTGTTCCCGCGGCTCCAGCTCCTGCGGCTCCTGCGGGAGCCTGAGTGGTCGCTGCTGCTGGTGGCAGGGATCAGTTTGTGGTGAGTGGCTGAGTGGCTGGAATCAGCAGAGGCTGGTCGTCGGGATCTTCGCCGTCTGCGGCTGCGGGAGCGGTTTTCATGCGATGGGCCAGCACCTGATCCCGATAGTCGCGCAGCGGCACGATCAGCGCCTGATTGATGTAACGGCGGCGATTCCGAAAGTCTTCGTCGCTGACGCCCACTGTCGTGGCAAGTTCCTGCATCTGATCAAGCGCCAGATTGCTGATGCGGACGGACTGATCGACATCGTTTTGAACTCGGGTTGCGGACTTTGGTTCCCATGCGGTGCGGGCTTCCCAGCGTTCGATCAGCTTTTGCAGTAAGGCATTCATCTGATCAAATCGTTCATCCGGCTGACGGATCAGTTCGGGCTGTTGCACCAGCTGGTCGAGTGCGGAGATGACAGGCCGGACGGAGGCATCTGAGGGATTGGCAAAAAACACGATATGCAGTCGATGCTGCAGTTCTTCTGCGGGAGCCGGATGCTGCAGCAATTCGTGCAGGCGTACGATTTCGTAGTGCGAAAAGTGGCCCATGAGTGGATCGCCGGAGCGGGCAAAGCTGATCAGGCGACGAACCAGTCCGAGGGCATTTTGTTCTTTGCGGGCGGCTGCGACGAGGGCATCGCCCAGCGACTGGAAGTAGTCCTGCCGCTGCTGATCGAGCGGGTGTGAGGTGCGGATGATTCGCCCATTTTCGACCTTTTCCAGCGGTGGTCGCGGGTGCTGCTGCATTTCCATGCGCAGTGATCTGCGGTAGGTCCATGGCTGGTCGGGCATTCCGGCGAGGATTTCAACCTGTTGGGCCAGTGAGGACAGGCGTCGTTTGGCTTCATGATGGGCTTCTGTAACGGGCAGAGCTGAGGCCAGTTGTTTTTGCCATGGAGCGAAGGCTTCGCGCAGTTCACGGGCCTTGTCGGCATTTCGTGCGGCTTCCAGGGGCCAGTTCAGAATGGTGTGTGCGGAGGCGGCATGCAGACTGGCGGGACGTGGCGTATTGCTGAACAGTCCAACCGGGTCGGCGGCATCGGCCAGGGGCAGGACGGCGACCTGTGCCCAGTCCCAGCCACACAGTGCCAGTTCGGCTCGCACATGGTCCTTCTGCAGTCTGTCGAGCATACCGGGACTGATCAGTCCCTGTTCGGAATTGGTTGCCAGCAACACTATCTCGCCGGGGACCGTTTGAATTGCTCCACTGGCCGGAAAGACTTGACTGAGAGTGGCGAGGCACTGTCGAAGTGGTTCCGGTCCGAAGTCGCTGCTGCGGAATCTCTGGGTGAAGACCCCGTTGCTGGTGAGAGCTGATCGTACGGCCGAGTAGAACTCCTGAGTGCAGAGTGCTGCCGCTGCGATCGACGAGGCCGGTGGGCCGTTGCAGACGATGGCGTCCATGCTGGCTGGCCGAGTGCTGCGGACTGCCAGTTCGATGGGCTGATGTGTTATGCGGACTCGTGTATCATCGGCGGGGTTGTGAACGCCGTGCATCCAGACGTGTGCGGCTGCCAGCCGTGTGATGGTTGTGTCCTGTCGCACGGCGTTAATGTGCAGGATCGGAAAATGTGTGCAGCTGCGGAGTGCGGCTCCCGAATCGTCTCCAAGGAGCATGACATTGCCGGGCTGTGGATGATTGCAGAGGGCCAGGATGAGTGGCAGTACGTCCTGCGGTGGCTGGGGAGTGGTTTCGGGGCTGGAACTGGCTTCTCCCTGCGCGATTCCGTTGCGGCGGAATTCCACGAGATTTCCGCTGAGTCTCCAGACGGCCACTTCTCCGACAGGGGTGGCATGTACGTCAAGCAGTCTGCCGGGGGCGGATTGTGGAATCAGTTCAGGAGCGACATCGCGCTGCAGTGCAATTCTTGTGCGTTCGGAGAACATCAGGCGGGAGAGTGGTGCTGATTCTGGTGTTCCGATTACGGCAGCGAGGACTGCAGAGGCCGTGATGACAGCCAGATGCATCCGCGGCAGAGGGCGTTTGCGAAGGGGCTCGCGGGAGTTCAGATCAGCCGTAATTTCCGCACGGCTGAACAGTGTCAGGCTGGCCAGCAGCACGGCGGAAATCTGCAGCTGCAGAAAAGCGGGTAACAGTTGGGACATGAGCAGGGCTGCCGCAGATCCGCAGGCTATGCCGGCCGCGATGATCAGCCCCGTGGATTGTGTTGTTGGGCGTCTGCAGCCGGACATGGCAATGGCGAGGGGGGTGCAGGCGACGGACAAAAGTGCTGTCATCTGCAAAATTTGCAGCCAATTTTGGTGCCCGGAGGGGTCCCAGAGCAGGCTGGCACGAACAAGTGCCGGGAGTGCGGCTGGAATGACCATGAGCAGAATTGGAGCGGCCAGCTTCAGCAGGAGCCGAGGTCCCGGGAGCATTCGAGTCAGCAGGCTGACGATTGAGACCATCAGCAGCGTCAGTCCAATTTCGATGAACAGTGAAGGCAGCGATGGCTGTAAAAAGCTACTGCCGGCGATGACGGCGGAGGCGGCGACAATGCCGGTAATGATGCTGCTAAGCCAGATTTGTCGAGTGGTCTGCAGTGGAGCGAGTTGCGAGCCTGAGGGTTCCTCAGTTCGTGGTGCCGAGTATGTTACTGCTGCCAGCAGACCGCAAACGGCTGCTGCGACGGCCGGGTTGCCGGGGAGCAGGCAGCCGGCGATGATCAGCAGCCCGGCAAGTGCGCAGGCCAGTTGCGGATGCCGTGAGACACGGGTTTCATTGCAGCTTCTTTGCAGCCAGATTGCGGGTGCCACGAGGACAATGGCGACTGCGGCTGCCGGCAGAAGAAAACGGCATGCATCGCCGATGAGGGACGCTGATGGAAGCGAACGGGCGGCGGCGTCAAGAGTTTCCGTGAGCAGGACGGGCAGCATGGTGAAAGCGGCGACTGACAGGGCCAGCAGCGCGGCTGGCAGTGCAAACGGCTGGAGTCTGTCGAGTGATCCGGTGAGCGGTTGCAGCAGCGCAGCGATGGTCAAAGCGATCAAAGTGCCAGAGATCATTGCGAGCAGAGACGGGAGGCTGTTTCCGCACAGGGACAGCCAGACGGCGACGGTCTGGTATCCCAGCAGCACAACGGCTGATAAGGCGGCAGCGTGATGCAGGAGCGGAAGTGAGCGGCGGATCGTGGGAAGTGCGGATCTGAAAGTCATCACTCGCGTGGCATCCTTGCCGTGAAAGTCTTTTGGGCGGAGTCAGGAAGGCGGGCCGGAGATTGGACAGGTCGAAGCCTGTCTGGCAGGATTCGCCTGGTTTTTACCTGAAACCGGATTTTTGTCTCAAGACCGAAGGACGCGGCGGGATGCATACGGCGCTGGAATGTTCATTAACCGGAGAAATCCACGATGCAAACTGTCTGCAGGGGCTGAGTCGAGCCGGCAAGCCACTGCTTGCCCGGTATGATCTGGCGGCGCTTCGCGACTGGACTCCGGCTGTCGTGCGTGCCCGTCGTGAGCGGTCGATGTGGAGATTTCACGAGGTTCTGCCGGTCAACGAGCTGTCGGAGGCAGTCAGTCTGGGTGAGGGATTGACACCGTTTTTGAAGTGTGTGGAGCGTGGGGTGTTTGCGGGGTTTGGGGATTTGTGGCTGAAGGATGAGGGGTTCAACCCGACGCAGAGTTTCAAGGCGCGGGGGATGTCAGCGGCAATGACGCGGGCGGCGGCCTTTGGGGTACAGACCGTGGCCTTGCCGTCAGCGGGTAATGCTGCAGGGGCGGCGACGGCTTATGCTGCGCGGGCGGGGATCAGGTGTGTGATATTTGTACCCGAGGACACTCCGCCCGCAAACATTCTGGAATCTGCCTGCGGGGGGGCTCAGGTGGTGCTGGTGAACGGTCTGATCAGCGATTGCGGGCGTCTTTGTCGAGCGGCCTGTGACAGATTCGGGTGGTTTGATCTGTCGACGCTGAAGGAGCCGTTTCGTCTGGAGGGCAAGAAGACGATGGGTTATGAGCTGGCCTTTGATTTGGCGGATGTTCGTGGAACGGATCGTCTGCAGCTTCCGGATGTGATTCTGTATCCGACGGGGGGCGGTACAGGTCTGATTGGCATGTGGAAGGCATTTGAAGAGATGGAGCAGCTTGGCTGGATTGGTTCTGAGCGACCGCGGATGGTGGTGGTGCAGGCTGATGGGTGTGCCCCGATTGTGCGGGCGTTCGAGCAGGGCGCGACTTTCGCTCCCATGTTTCCCAATGCCCGGACAGCAGCTTCCGGTCTGCGGGTTCCGGCGGCGGTGGGTGATTTTCTGATGCTGGATATTCTGCGGAAGAGTGGCGGGACAGCGATCACGATCAGTGATGACGAACTGATGCAGGGTGTTTACGAGTTAGCCCGGCTGCAGGGGGTGCATGCGGCGCCCGAGGGTGGAGCGGTCTGGCGAGCAGCAGTGCACCTGCGTGACTCAGGCTGGCTCCGCCCCGACGAGACGATCGTGCTGTTTAATACCGGCGCAGCAGTGAAGTACAATCATCTGCTGCGCTGCGATGATGCTTTGCGGCTGGATCACACGGATCCGGATTCGCTGAACCAGCTGGAGCAGAGTCTGACGGCGTCAGGATTTGTGCAGCGTTAGACTGGCGTATCAGCGGATTGCGGCATTTTCCTGCTGCTCTGCCAGTTGTCGCTGCGCTTCAGCCTGTTCCGGGTCATTCAGGCCGGTCCAGACCTGTTCGAGAAGTCTGTGGACTTTGGGGCGACCGCCTCGAATGCGGATGGATTCCTCGAGGTCCCGGCGGGCATCGGTCCAGCGCTGCATGGCCACAAAAATTTCGCCGCGGGTTGACAGCATCTCGGGGTTGTTTGGCACCAGTTCAAGGGCCTGATTGATCAGTGTGAGTGCATTCTGTGCGGCTGCTGCGGGTCCGCGGACTGTGGCGAGAGCGAGGTTGTTCAGAACGACGGGGTTGCTCCCCATGCCCAGTGAATTCGCCTGCTGCAGTGAGTCGATGGCGATCTGCCAACGCTGGTGCAGCATCGCTGTGGTGCCCATGATGATGAGTACGTTTTCAGCGTCCGTGCCTGAGGATCTGAGCTGCAACAGGAAGTCCTGGGCTCGCTGGGCCACGCTTCCGGTCAGCAGGCTGACTCTTGCGAGTCGATCAATTGCTTCCGTACGAGTGACCGGAATGGAGGCTGCTGTGCGCAGCAGAATCAGCAGACGAACATCTTCGTTACCCCCCGGCATGACGGGCAGCCACTGACTGGGGACAGCCGGGTTTCTGGGCGGGCGACTGACCGCTTCGTCGAATTCACGAATGCAGGCGCTTCCGTAGAGACGTTCCAGTTCATCGCCTGACGGTAGTTCACCATCAGCAGCCAGCAGTGTGCGAACGCGGGCATATTGACCTGCAGCCAGCAGGCAGCGTGCCGCCAGTGCGCGATCTGCCTCAGTCATATTCTCCGGCGCTGTGCTGTCAGTGATTTCTGCCGCGGAGGCGGTGGCCTCGCTGTTGCGTCCGGCCTGCATCAGCCAGAAAATGAGTCGGGCTTTTTCATCCGGCTGAGTCTGAATGACTGACAACAACCGGTCGGCAGCCTCGGAATACTGTCCGTCGAGTGCGGCGACCAGTGCCAGTCCGAGTTGTTGTTCTGGTGGCCCCTGTTGATCGGACGCCATTTTTTGCCAGTGTGCCAGCAGTTCTGCGGACTGAGCGGGCGGGCAGATCGCACCCATCTCTTCCAGATCGACCGCCAGGTGCAGGGCATTCAGATTGTCCGGGTTCAGCTGCAGGGACTGCATGACGAGGCTGAGGGATCGGTCACGGTTGATGGTGCCGGAGTACAGCAGCTGCCTTGCCTGCACCAGCAGCAGTTCGCTTTGGTAACGCTGCAACTCGCTGCTGTCCGCAATGCCACGCTGTTTTTCGATCAGCAGCACGGCTTCGGCGGCACGGTTCTGCAGCGCCATGGTCTGGGCGAGTTTCAGGCGGAGCGGAGTATCGTCGGGATCACGAGCGAGTCCGGTGGTCAGCTTCTGCTCGAATTCCTGGAGGCGGTCGATGGCTGTTTGCTGCTTTCCCAGCATTCGCTGCAGTTCGACGAGCGGAATCAGCCACTCATCAGCGATCTCTGCAGCCGACTGCAGATGCTGTTCGGCCAGCAGCCACTCACGATCATTCGTGTACAGTTCGGCCAGCAGCCCATGGGCATCGGAGTTGCGCGGCTGTGCTTCAAGCACCCGCTGCAGGTGCTGCATCAGGTTGTGGTTGCTAAGCTTCCTGAACGGGCTTGCGGACAGCGAGTTCCGGACGATCCACATGTGGGCGTCAGGAAAGCCCTGTTCGCCGATCCGGGTGAGTGCGAGGAATTCCTGCCACGCTTCTTCCTGACGCCCCGTTTTCCAGAACAGTTCTGCCAGTTGCATTCGGGCTGTCAGATCATCCGGCTTCAAACCGATCAGGGCGCGAATGCAGAGTTCGCTGGTTTGGGCATCGGCTGCCTGCTCAGCCCCGGCGAGGATCGTGCGATACGCATCCGCTGAAGTCTGCCGATCGACACTGCGACCGAAAATCTGAATACCCAGCCATGCCGCGAGTGCCAGAAAGGGGATTCCGAACGCTGCCAGAAAGGGATTGCGGCTGAGAAACCACTCCTCAATCCAGCTTGTCAGCAGCGGAATCAGAACGGCAGGGCGGAGGAGCACAAGCGGTGAAGTTCCACGCTGCTCCTGTTGCTGGACCTTTTCGAGGAAAAACTGTTCGCTCGGCAGGTCACCAAACCGCACTTCGTCGCTGAACGACGATTCCCACTCTTCATCAAGCTCGTTGCTGTTGTTCTGTGGCGTCTGCATGGCGGCTTAATCCGGTTGTGAAGTTCAAAAAATCAACCGGATGCACTGAGCAGTGACCACAACCGGAGACAGCCACAGGCAAACGGCCCGCAGAGGACGGGGAATTCGAAAATCGGTAAGCGGCTGACAGGGTAAAGGATCCATCGGCATGCTTGAGACCAGCGAATTCCACCAGTAAACGAGCGGGCTGCAGAGACTTCGCAGCGAGGGGGCTTTGCCTTCGTCCGAATCTGCCGGCTCCTGCAGCGGAATTGGTGCTGTCAGTCCCACCATGGCCGCCTCAGCACTGAGCACAAAGAGCAGTGTCGGGAGCAGCATCAACAGAGTGGTCAGCAGGTACATGGCGGCTGATGGTGACGTGCCGCCAGGCCCACCCATCATTGACAGCAGAACGATGCCCGAAGCCATGTTTGCTGCGAACCCTGTGACCAGCACCACCGGCATCATCAGAGCAGCCTGAATACACGAACGACGCTGCAGACTGCCCCAGAATAAAACGATGAGAACCAGTGCCTGCCACGAGAAAATTCCGCCTGTGATACGCTCCATATCCACGGATCCCGTCAGTACAGACAACTGACTGTCCTGCTGAAAATGATGCAGTCCCTGCCGAGTGGCTGCGTAGCTGGTCAGTGAAGTCTGCAGGTTGAGCAGTCGTGGCCAGAGCACCTGAGAAACGGCGGCAGGTACCGAGAGCAACATCAGCGGATAGGTCAGCAGGTAGCTGAAGTCTGCGGTTTCGGTTCTGTTGATGCAGGAAGTGGCCAGCGAGGCCATCAGGCAGAATACTCCGGCAGCGCACAGCCAGTCGGAACCGGTAATGATGGAGGCCGTCAGCAAAAGCAGATCAAGGGCGATCAGCAGGGATCCGCGTAAAGTCCAGCGAGCCTTTGGCGAGGGGGTCCGGATGGCAAGGAACACGGCAATTCCCACGCCGGCAAATGCCGGCCAGTAGAAGCCGTCCTGCACTCGATTCCACAGAAACCTGAGCAGCATTGGTGCGTGTGCGGCAAGCAGAACAAAAATTGGAACTCGGCCCCTGGAAAACATCTCCAAACCCCGCTGAAGACATCCGCCACGACACAGGCCGTGACACGCTGTCTGCCCTATTCTTCCTCACTCACGGGTTTTTACCCGAAAAATGGGGGAATCAATCAGGGTTTTCCGTGAAATTCCGTTTGGGAATGCTGGTAATTTCGATGAAAGTAATGGTTTTTTGGGATTGCGCGGGCGATTCCCTGGACCTGCCGAGAGTTCTGTTCAAATCCGAGGCGTCTGAGCCGGCGCATCAGCAGCGGGTTCCTGGATGGACATCACGGAGTCTGCGGCGCTGATGCTGAGTGCTTGTCTGTGTCCGGATGGCCAGTGAATGGTCAGTTCCTCAGGACGTTCGCCGTCCAGCAGTCCGAAGTGCAGCCATGGCAGGTGAGTCGATGCGTAACTGCCGCCTCCCTTCAGCTGTCGCAGCAGGGTGCGACGATCGGTCCGCAGTTCAGCGATGCAGCCGACAGGGTGCCGGGGCGAACTGGTGCCGGAAAGGATCAGGGTGAGCCATTGTCCCTGCAGTGGGGTTTCGTTCTGCAGCAGAACTGCCGGCGATTCGACGGGCGTGGTGAGCAGGTCAAGGCGGCCGTCGAGATTCCAGTCGAGCAGCGCCAGTCCGCGGCCGTTGACCTGCTGCATCAGGGAGTTTCCGGCAGCGGCGGTGGCTTCCCGAAACCATGACTGTTCGATGTTTTCCAGCAGCAGCATGCGCTGTTTTGCGGGCGAGTGCTGCGGGAAGCGAACGACGTTGCCGTTGCAGACGGCGAGATCTTCATCGCCGTCCAGATCGAAGTCGCCAAACCCGGTTCCCCAGCCCACATAGTGAGCTCCGACGGCTGCGATTCCGGCCTCGTCACTGATGTGTCTGAACATCATGCTGCCCTGATTGCGATACAGGGCGAAGCTTTCCATTTCGAAATTGGCTGCCCACAGATCGAAACGACCATCGTTGTCGTAATCCGCGGCGTCGACTCCCATGCTGGCATCCGGAGAGCCCCTGCTGCTGACTCCGGCCCCGCTTGAGATCGACCGGTCTTCAAATTGCCGACCACCGGCATTGCGATAAAGGAAGTTGATCATGACATCATTTCCAACGTAAAGATCGGTCCAGCCATCGCGATCCAGATCGGCTGCGACGACTCCGAGTGCCTTCCCGTCAGGGCGTACTCCCCATGCCTGCGTCTGATCCTGCCACGTCCCGTCAGCCCCGCTGATGAACAGGAAATCCGGGCAGGCATTGAAGAGTTTTGGGGAGCAGTTATCCCGGGTGACACCATCGGCGGCAAAGCAGGGAGGGTCGTTTTCGAAGGACCAGTCCACATAGCCAGCGACGTACAGATCAAGATTGCCGTCGCGGTTGAAGTCGGCCCATGCTGCGGAGGAACACCAGGCGGGACAGCAAATCCCTGCTGCTGCTGTTTCATCAAGGAACGTGCCGTCACCCTGATTTCGAAAATACAGGACACCGCCGTACCCCGAGATCAGCAGGTCGGGGAAGCCGTCGTTATCGGCATCAGCAACGGCCAGCCCATGGTGATACAGGCGGATGTCTGCAAGGCCTGCTGTGAGTGTTTGATCGCTGAAGTGACTGTGGCGGTTGCGGAGTACAAAGACAGGTTTGCCGATGGGCTGCTTTCCCTTGAAGCTGCCACCACCGGCAATCAGGGCGTCCGGCAGTCCATCGCGATCAAGGTCTGCTGCCGCGGCCCCGGATCCGAGGGATTCAAGGATTGTGGCGTAACCGGCTTCTTCTCCGCGACGCGGAATGATTTCCGGAAAGCGGTCTGCAGTCAGCGGCGTGAAGCGAATGCGTGTCGCGTTGCCAGCAATGTCGGCAGCACGGTCAGAAGTCAGCGGATCTGCGACAGCAGGCGGGTTCTGCGGCGCCGCTGACTGCTGCTGCTGCTGCGCTGTATCTTCCGGCGCAGCAGGCTGGTTGGGACTGCAACCCTGCAGCCCGGGGTGCAGACAGAGTGTCATGAGCAGCAAAGCTGCGTGCAGCCGTGGAGCACTGCTGTGTCTTACTGACGACTCAGTTTGATCCATTGATCGCGAATCCACAGCTGCAGTGGAAGCAGGGTAAAAAGCCACGTCCAGAAGGCAGTGATCGTCCAGGCGAAGGCTCGGCTGGGGCGATAGTTGTGAGTGATGGCGATGCGATCAACAACGTCAGGAATTGTCAGTACAGGTCCGGCAATCACAAAAAAGGCGAAGAACGACACGAGCACTGTCAGCGGGAGTGCAGCCCAGCGAGTGTACAGAGAAAACAGCGCCGCGACGTGGCTGCTGAATATCAGCATCAGTCCCCAGACGACAATTGTGTCCATATCGACCAGTGTCAGGACGCTTGTGCGGGACACTGCAAGGGTGAACATGGACCAGAAGACCGCGGGCAGAACGGCAATCAGGCAGCCGGCTGCTTTCTGCAGCAGAATGGAAACGGTGGAACACGGAGTCATGGCGATGGTGGACTGCGTGGACTGCCGCAGCTCTGAGAACAGTGATCCCGACGAATACAGCAGCACCTCGACGGTCAGCACTGAGGCGAAGACCAGCATGGCAGTCCAGCCAAAATCCTGTTCGAGGACGATGTTCCAGCGGTCAGTACTGACCTGCTGAATGGCCACGAAGCTGGCATACACCGCGAATCCGGCAAGGAATTTCATGGTAAAGAACGGCCAGCCGCCGGTGTAAAAGTGAAAGTCTCGCCAGGTCAGCGGGAGCTTCCAGCAGCGTTCCACGGGCAGCCTGCGTTTGGCCGGCCCTGACAGGCTTTCGCTGTCACTGACATGACGCGCCCAGGCGGTCAGTCTGCAGGTACTGACTGCAAAGCAGGCGGCTGCCATCAGAATACTGACAGTGAACTGACTGCCGAAGAATCCCGTGTTCTGCCAGTTATTCAGAATCTGATCGATCCGCTTCAGGGGGGAGACAATTTCAAGTGCACCCGGCAGGTTGGTCAGTACGGTCATGACAGGTTGCGGCAGGATCCCCGGAGGAATGGCTGCGGTGGTTGTGCGAGTGACTGCGGGCAGCAGGAAGAAAAGTATGGCTGAGGATCCGGCGACAGCAGCGGCTCGTCCTGACGTGCTGCAGCGTGCACTGCAGAGCAGAGCAGCATTGGCCACGAGAATCAGCCAGGCGGCCAGCGCGCACCAGGCTGCCAGCAACTGCTGCCATAAGACTCCGCCCAGTGTGACGGCCAGAAATGAAAACGGCACCTGCACGGCCAGCAGCATCAGTGAACTGACCAGTCGCGAGGTCGATTTTCCCAGTGTGATTGCCAGTGGGGACATGCCGGCCAACTGCAGCAGAGCCAGTGTTCCGGCATCTTTTTCCTCGGTTACCGCCGTGGAAAAATAGCTGATCCCGGCAACTGAGATAATGAGGATGTTCAGGCTGCAGATGGTTTCAAAGAAACGCAGTCCGATGCGAGTTGTGCCAAAGGCATCGGTCCACGCCAGCGAAAGCGTGAACAGCATCATGAAGGCAAAGGCACCGCGCACCACGTGCGGCCAGACGGATCGATTGTCGGCTCGCAGTGTCCACACGAATAATGCAGTAGTTCCCGAAATCATGCCGGGACTCCGCGGGTTGTCAGGTCCATGAAGGCATCATTCAGATGACGGCGCTGCAGGCCAAATGAAGCCAGCGGCAGATCGAGCGGCAGCAGAGCCCGCAGCAGATCATTTCCCGTCAGACCTTCCGCCGGTCTAATGATGAAATCTCGTCCGTTGCTGAACTCCGGTTCCGTCACTTCCGCCACACCGGGCAGAGCCTTGATTTTTTCGATGATCCCGGGCAGCACAGTTGTCAGTCGCAGGTTCCAGAGCGGTTGCTGGTCGGTGGTCTCGAGCAGCAGGTCCATCGGGCCGCTGTAGCGTACCTGACCGCGATCGATCACGGTTACAGCGTCGCACAGATCGGCAAGTTCGCTGAGGATATGGGAGCTGATAAACACGGTCTTGCCAATTCGTCGCAGTTCGCGAAGGATTTCCATGAGTTCGATGCGGGCACGGGGATCCAGCCCGCTGGCCGGTTCGTCCAGCAGCAGCAGGTCAGGGTCGTGCACCAGGACTCGCGCAAGGCTGACTCGCTGCTGCATGCCACGTGACAAACCTGAGATCAGATCGTTGCGGCGTCCGTCCATGTCGGTGAGAGTCAGCACATCGCCGATCACACGATCCCGCTGCACCTGCGTCAGTCCGTAGGCTGTGCCGAAGAAATCAAGGTACTCCGCGACAGTCATCTGGCGATACATGCTGAAGTGATCAGGCATGTAGCCAATTCGTCTGCGAACGGCCGAAATGTTCTGCCTGACATTGCTGCCGAAAATCTCGACCTCACCTTTGTTCGGCTGCAGCAGGGTGCAGATCATTCGCATCGTGGTGGTCTTGCCGGCCCCATTCGGACCGACAAATCCGTGCAGTGTCTGCGGCAGCACGCAGAATGACACGTTGCTGAGTGCCTGATGGCCGCGAAAGGCGTGAGACAGCCCGCTGACTGAAATGGCTGGTACAGTATCGCGAGTGATCGCAGGCATGGATTGCGACTGGCTTTCGAGGACAAAGTTGCAGTGCGACCGAAGGGCCGTGAGCTGTGACAGCGACTGTGCTGCCAGCAGGAGTCGGCCGGGGCTGCATTCTTGTCTGAAGAACTGAGAAAAACAACACGACGATCGTCAGAAGGCGGGAGTTGTCGGCTGAGGAGCGTTTGGAGTGACCGAAAAATGGCCTGTCGCTCGCTTTTCTGCCACAGGGTTTATTGCGATGCTACCGGGCAGTTCCATCGTCTGCTGCGGTGAATCGGAGGATCAGATTGTGAATTTTCTCGGGCAAACATCGATTGCTGTTCTGCGGATCATGATCTGTGCGGCATTGTGCAGCTTGCCGGCTGCGGCTCAGACGGAAGGGCGTCCCAATGTGGTCGTGGTATTTGCCGACGACTGGGGACGTTATGCCAGTGCATACGGTCGGCTGGAACCGGGCGGCCTGTCCGACATCGTGCAGACTCCGAATTTTGACCGGCTGGCGGCATCCGGAGTCCTGTTTACTCGAGCATTTGTGAATGCACCATCCTGTACTCCGTGTCGCAGCTCATTGCTTTCCGGGCAGTATTTCTGGAGGACCGGGCGTGGTGCGATTCTGCAGGGGGCGGTCTGGGACGAACGGATTCCTGCCTTTCCGCTGCTGCTGGAAAAATCCGGATATCAGATCGGGCATACAGCGAAGGTCTGGAGCCCCGGCAGTCCCGGAAATGCTCCGATCGGAGCTGGTCGAACGGCGGTGAAGGGAACTGGTGGCCGGTTCAACGACTATTCCGAGGCACTGAGTGCCAGCGAAGATCCGGGCGCATTGGGTGAGCAGCTGCTGGGGGAAGTGCGTGCCGGCTTTCGCACATTTCTGCAGGCCCGCTCGCCGGAAACGCCGTTCCTGTACTGGTGGGGCCCCACCACAACGCATCGTACATGGGTCAGGGGGTCCGGAAAAAAACTGTGGAACATTGATCCGGAGCGATTGCGAGGCAGGCTGCCCGGGCATCTGCCGGACGTCCCGGAAGTGCGGGAGGATGTTGCCGATTATCTGGGTGAGGTGCAGGCTGTTGATGCCGGGCTGGGGGCAGTGATGGAGGTGCTGGAGGAAACGGGCCAGCGTGACAATACGCTGGTCATAGTCAGCGGTGATCATGGCATGCCGGGTGTGCCGGGAGGCAAGTGCAATTTGTATGACACTGGCACGCGTGTGTCGCTGGCGATTTCCTGGCCCGCGGCAATTCCGGCTGGTCGAGTGGTGGATGATTTTGTCAGTCTGCCCGACCTGTCTCCAACGGTCCTGCAGGCCGCGGGTGTGGCGGTGCCGGAGGTGATGACGGGGCGTGATTTGCTGCCGCTGCTGCGGTCGTCATCGGCAGGGCTCGTGGATGAGACTCGCGATCACGTGGTGATTGGTCGCGAGCGACATGTTGCGGGGGCACGCCCGGACTTCCTGCCTTATCCTCAGCGAGCCCTCCGCACGGCCGATTTTTTGTACATTCGCAATTTTGCTCCGGATCGCTGGCCGATGGGCGTGGGGCCGGGTTTTGGGGCGCCCGAAGGCGCGTGGCCCGACTCGGACCGGCTGGCTGGCAACACATTTGCGGCCTTTGCCGATATGGATGCCAGCCCCACCAAACGCTGGGTGATTGAGCAGGGGCTGAAGCAGCCCGAGTATCGAGTGTTTTTCGAACGGGCGTTTGCGAAACGGCCGGCGGAAGAGTTGTATGATCTGAGACGTGATCCGGAGCAGATCCACAACGTGGCGGGCTCTGCCGAATATGCCGGGATTCTGCAGGCACACAGTGAACGGCTGATTCGAATCCTGCGTGAATCCGGGGACCCTCGTGTGATGACCGAACCATGTGTCTTTGATCTGCCGCCTTATGCAGGCCAGCCTGAGCCGGCTGGCAATGGCGGACGGGGTGGTAAGGCCGGAGGTCGGGCAGCAGGCAAATCTGACCAGGGATGATGGTTCAGGGGAACAGCAGGCTGACAAACACGATTGAGAAAAAGCCCAGCAGCATGGTGGTGGAGATGGCGATGCCGATGACTGCCAGCGTGTGGGATCGGCGTTCGGACACATAGCTGATGAGGCTGAGAACCAGGGCGACAATATTATTCAGGGCGGCACTGGCAGCGACGATCATCAGGCGAGACAGGACCGGTGCGTTGGTGGAGAGTTCGTTGAGTTCTGCGCGGGTTGTCGGCAACTGGATCAGCATCTGTCGGAGTACCACATACAGAAGAGCAGCAAACAGGGCGAACCCCACACCAGCCCAGCCGAGATGATCCGGGTAATCGGGCTGTTCGGAGACCGGCGAGTTTTCGGCGGAGCGATCGTTGGACATGGCTGCAGAGTCTTCCGGAGGTGGGCATGGCGGATGGCGGGAATGTGCAGGCGGACGGTCTTCCGATGTTGTGCTACGGTAACGAATATCTTGTGAGAAGTCGAAGTGATTGCCGGGATTCCCGCCGAAATCCCGGGTGTTCCAGCGGGGTGTTGAGAGGCATCTTTGCTATTATACAGCAGCGGGATTTTGCGGCGCTGGTCAGCGGATCCCGGATTCCTTGGCGATTCAGGTGTTGGGTGGTGCGGGAACTCTGTCATGGCGCGAACGGCGGTGCTGGGTGCGGGAGCGATGGGAACAGCCTGTGCATGGCTGGCGGCGCAGCGTCACGATGCCGAGGTCACGTTGTGGGCTCGCAATCCTGATCATGCCGCCACGATCGGTCAGACTCGCCGTAACGACCGTCTTCTGCCGCAGGTCAAATTGCCGCCTGAAGTGCTGGTGACAGCCGACGCGGGGGCAGCTTTGGCGCATGCCGAGGTGGTGCTGGTGTGTGTACCGATGCGTGGACTGCGGCAGGCCAGTCAGCTGCTGCAGTCAGCGGTGCCGCGGTCGGCGATTCTGGTCAGCACGATCAAGGGCATAGAGAATGAGACGCTGCACCGCCCCAGCAGTCTGCTCAGGCAGTTCTTTCCGCAGCAGCCCATCGTGGTGCTGGGTGGTCCCTGTCATGCCGAGGAGCTGGTACAGCGGATGCCGACGACGATTGTGGCAGCATCTGATGACAGGGCAGCAGCAGAGTGCATTCAGCAGCGGCTGGCGACTGAGTTTCTCAGGATTTACGCCAATACGGATCTGCTGGGTGTGGAACTGGGCGGGGCCCTGAAGAATGTGATTGCCATTGCTGCGGGAATCTGTGACGGTCTGGGGTTTGGCGACAATGCTCGCGCCGCCGTGATTACTCGCGGGCTCAATGAAATGGTAAGGTTCGGAATGGCGCTGGGTGCCGAGCCGGCCACGTTTTTCGGACTGGCCGGAATCGGTGACCTCGTAGCAACCTGTACCAGCGGTCACAGTCGAAATCGGCATGTGGGTGAGCAATTGGGTCGAGGGCGTTCTTTGCGGCAAATTGAGCAGTCGATGCAGGCTGTTGCTGAAGGAGTCCTGACGACTCGCAGTGTGCAGCAAATGGCGATGCAGCGTCAGATTGAAATGCCGATCGTGGATCAGGTGTGTGCCGTGCTGTTTGAGGGCAAATCGTCGCTGGAAGCGGCGATGGACCTGATGAACAGGCCACTGAAGGCTGAATCGTCGGCGGTGAGCGGCTGAGTTGGATTGTGGATGGCCCTGTGGATACGGAAACATGAAGTCAATCGAATCAGCAGTACTGAGCAGTGGTGGGATGACAGTGCAGGTTTCGGGGCGGTTTCTGCTGCCCTGCCCCGTGCAGTCATCGGGAGCATCGGTGGCAGAGTTGTGCGAGGCGGCGCTGCGGGAACCGTTGGGTTACCCTGAGTTGTCGCGGTGTGTTTTTCCCGGGGACACAGTGGCAGTGGTGCCCGACCCGGAGACTCCGGCGCTGGCCGAACTGCTGACGGTGGTGTTGCAGCAGCTGCAGCAGGCTGCGGAGGGGACGGCCAGCATTCTGCTGGTGCTGTCACCGGATCCGGCCGGTCGGCAGTGGGCGTGGCTGCTGGAGAAACTGCCGGAGGTTCTGCTGCAGCGAGTGCAGGTGCATCACCATGATCCGGCGGACAAAAATCAATCGGGATATGTTGCCAGTTCGGAGGGTGGGGAGCGTTTGTATCTGAATCGACAGGTGTCAGAGGCGGATACGATTGTCACGGTCGGTGTGGTTTGTTTTGACGGTGAGCTGGGGTTGCGCGGCACATCCAGTGCTTTGTTTCCCGGGCTGTCGGACAACGAAACTCAGCAGCGAACGGGTTTTGTTCCGGGGCGACTGGCCGATGTCAGTCCGCAGTTGCGTCGCGGGCTGATCGATGAGCTGGGGTGGCTGACCGGGACGCAGTTTGCGGTACAGGCAGTGCCCGGGGCTGGCGGAGTACTGCAGGTGCTGGCAGGCAGTCCCGAGCAGGTGCTGGAGCGTGGGCGACTGTTGTGTGAGGAGGTTTGGGAGCTGGAGCCGGAGGCGCCGGCGGAAGTTGTGCTGTCTGCGGTGGATGGCGGTCCCTGCGGCTGGCTGGCGCTGGGCCGGGCGCTTGAGAATCTGTCGGAGGTTGTTGAGCAGGGCGGTCGTGTAATTTTGGTGTCGGATGTGGAGTTACCTGAGGGTCCGGCGATGCAGATGCTTCGCAGGACTCAGGATCCCGAGAATCTGGTGCGACCGCTGCAGCGGGAGCCTCTGGAGGACAGTCGGCAGGCGGTGGCGGTGATTGAGGCCTGCCGTCGGGCGCGGGTCTATTTGCTGAGTCGGCTGCCGGCGGAGGTGGTTGAAGAGCTGGGGATGATTCCGCTGGGCAGCGATGCGGAATTGCAGAAGCTGCTGGGGACAGTGGAGAATGTGTGGCTGCTGTCCGGGGCGCAGTATCTGCGTTGCGTCGTGTGACTGTTGTGTCAGTAAAGCAAAGAACCACGGTTTCCTTGCGGAGACCGTGGTGACGAGATTTGCAGCTTTCGGGGGCAATTTTGGCGGGAGCGATCCCGCCGGAAGACTACTTCTTGCCTTTGGCAGGGGCGGCAGCGGCCGCTGCAGCACCTTCTTCGGCTGTCTTCTTCTTCTTCTTGCCGGACAGAGCCTTCTGCACGCGGACCTTGGGCAGGCCCAGCGGGCTGCGACCCGGAGCAAAGCGATCTTCTTCCTGCAGGCGGGCGATCCGTTCGCCACGAGTCAGGACGTTGCGGGTGCGGCTGCTGCCGAGACGAATTTTGAGGGTCTTATCCAGAGACACAGAAACACTCCGATAAACAAAAAACGCAAGGAACCGTTGTTCGCTGTGAGAATGTCGCAGAGCTTATCGGCGCGGCAGTGGACCTGGCACGGCGAATTTCCTGCAGAATCAGCGCAGAACCGGACTGTAGACGGTATTTGCTGGTTTCTCAACTGCCTGAACCGCGGATTCCCTGCTGGGTGAGTGAAATCCAGGGGGCGAGAGAGGCTAACGAACGAGGTGTGCGGGCGAAAGTCAAATGACACCGCAAAGCCTGCGTTTTGGGCAACTTCGGCAGATTGTGCCGGTTTTTTGGTGTTTCGCCGGTGCTTTACGGGGATTTTACCCGGAAACCGCTGGTGAACCGTACTGGACTGATAGGATTTTTCGAGGAGATCGTCTGTCGCCGTGGGTGCTCGTGACCGCTGAAGGAACTCTTGCAGGACCGTTGAGGCGATGTTTTCTCTGCAGTGTCGGAACCTGCTGTTTTGTGCTCTGCTGTGCGTGGCTCTGAGCGGGCCGCGCCGGGTGTACGGGCAGCAGTCGGCGGCAGCAGTGCCTGCAGCTGGTGCCCCGGATTCAACTGCCGTATTAAAACTCGTGGCAGATTTGGGGGCAGACAGTTTTGTCGTGCGGCAAAAGGCGACCGCGACGCTGCTGCGACTGGAAGAATCTGCTCTGACCACCCTGAATCAGGCTCGCGGTGCAGCCACCGGGGAAACGCAGGAACGCCTGCAGCAGGTCCTGCAAAGGCTGACACAGCGCTGGTTTCAGGTACGACTGCAGCGGCTGAAAAGTGATGAACAGGTGTCAGTGACAGACTGGCCGGACTGGTCGCGATTTGTGCAGCTGGCCGAGGGCACTGCGGTGCCGCAACAGCAGCAACTGCTGCGGGGACTGTTCCTGGAACTTGTCGAGGCTGAGCCGGAGTTGTTCACGGCCAGAGCCTTTGATCCGACGACCCTGTCCGGGCTGCTGGAAGTCCGGGCGCAACTGTTTTCGGAAACTTGTGATGGTCGGCAGGATCGTGCTTTTTCAGCCGGCAGCGGACTGACGCTGATGCTGCTGGGCAGCGATTCCTCAGTCCGGCTGCTGCGAGCAACTTCGGCCTGTATTTCGAGGGCATTTGAAGACCCGCGGTTCAGCGAGCTGGTGACAGATGGGGTGCATGCGTCAAGTGTTCGCGGAGTGGCCTCGGGGTGGCTGCTGCGTCCGGGCATCAGTGCCGATCGTCCGCTGTTGTTTGCGATTCAGCATCGGCTGCCGGCCGGCCGTGAGCTGGCTGTACGTGTGCTGCAGTCCAATTCGCGGGGGCCGCAACTGTACTATGCCTGTATGTGTCTGGCGGTGCTGGACAGTCGGCAGGATGTGAGTCTGCTGGAATCGAAGTTTTCGTCAACCACGCTGATCTGGCCGATCCGGGGAATCGCAGCGGGGGCGGCTGGTGAGCGACCATCCGGGTTTCAGGTGCAGCTGCAGGATGCGGCTTTGGCGGCAGCGGTGGTGCTGCGCGGTGGTCGTCCCATGGATGTCGGAATCCCGGCGGAAGAGTCGGCGGTGATGCTGTTCCGCATGGATTCTCTGGGAAGCACTTCTGCAGAAGATCGCGCGCAGCGACTGCAGCGGTATCGGGTGGCCTATCCTGAGCAGCCGTAAATTGTGGGTTGTGACCGATTCAGGGAACATACCGCCGGCTTCACCATGTCGCGGAGTGTCGCAGTTCCGCCAGTGTGCGTATGTGGTCGGCCATCTGCCGCAGTTCTGCGTCGGGCTGCAGAAGTGCGGAGTGGTGCAGGACCAGCAGCTGTTCAGCGAGGCGAGTGGCGTTCGTGAGTGAGCCACTGGTTCTGAAACGGGATTTTGCATGGATGGTATGCAGGGCAGTGAAGCCGGGGTGCAGGGGTATGCCTTTCCGAATGCAGGCAGCGGACAGTTCGTCGCGGGCGATCCGACCGGCATGCAGCAGCAGGGCGACCTTATAGAAAGCAGCGGTGGCAATTCCGTCGGGATTGACGGGTGTGCTGCAAAATTCGGGGGACAGCAGCAGTGAAATGGCGGGGCTGTCTGCAAGTGCTGCCTGCAGTTGCCGGACCGCAGCAGCGCGGTGGCGATTCTGCTGGTCCAGCTGCTGCAGTTGCGGCAGCAGTACTGCAGCCTGCAGCTCTGACAGGGGCCATGCGTCGTTGCCGCGCTGCGTATGCAGTGTGATGCGTTGGGCAAACTGCGGGTTGTCGGTCAGTACTGCACCGCCTCGGCCGGCAGTGAGCAGTTTGCTGCCACCGAAACTCAGAATCGCCAGATCGCCTCGTGCACCGGCTGGCTGTCCTGCAAGGCAGGCTCCGGGATTCTGACAGGCATCTTCGATGATGGTGATGCGATGCCTGCCGGCAATCTCAGACAGTGCCGACAGCGGTGCGGCCAGTCCGTGCAGGTGGGATGCGATGACAGCGCGTGTCGACGGCGAAATGGCGGCTTCGACCGCGACGGGGTCGAGCACAGGCAGGTCGGGAACTGTGTCGACCAGCACCGGTCGTGCTCCCAGCATCAGGATGTTGATGAGGTTTGATTTGAAGTCATAGGCGCTGAGGATGACCTCGGTTCCTGCCTCGACGCCGGCGGCCCGCAGAGCCAGTTCCATCGCGGCGGTGCCACTGCAGCAGAGGTGGCAGTGCTGCCGCTGATGTCTGTGCAGCAGCAGCTGCTGCAGAGCTGTGCCATGTGGTCCGGAGTATCGCTGCCAGGAACCGTCGGCGGTCAGTTGCCGAAAGATCTCCAGCAGCTGTTCGGCAGGCAGTGCCTGGGGCGGGCAGAGGTCGAAGGTTTCATCCGACATTTGTACTGGGGGGCTGGCAGGAGGCGGCAGGTGCGGGGGCAGGCGTACCTGTGGCTGTGGGAGGTGGCGGGATGCGAACCTGAATGGCATCGCCTGCCACTCGCACTTCATAGCAGGCGGTGCGGATCCCGCTGCGTGAATTATCCAGCCAGGTGCCGTCCTGCAGGCTGAATCTCCAGGCGTGCCATGGGCACATGACGGCATCGTCTTCGACATGTCCCTCGGCCAGCGATGCTCCCATGTGGGGGCAGAAATCGTTGATGGCGAGGTAGCGTCCTGCCGACAGGAAGACTCCGACCATTGTGCCGTTCAACGGAAACGAACGGCCCTGGCCTTCGGGGATGTCGCCGAGTTTGGCGACGGTCTGGAAATCCGACATGAAGCAATGCTCAAAAAGGCCGCGATGAAACGGAATTGAATCGGGATTTGGGGAAGTCGAATGCGGTGCGGCTGCCCCGCAGGCTCTGTGGAGAATTCTAGGCCAGGGGCAGGGGAAAGCGGAAGTCGCAGAGCCGTGGCATTCGGTTGCGAGAGAAAAGGCGGATTGTCGCGGTGCACGCTGGTGGCTCCGGCAAGGGCCACGCAGAAGGGCTCGGAGGGGGCGAAGAACAGCCCTGGGTTCTTCTGGTTTGGCTGCGTGCCATGGAGGTTTTCTTACCTGGCGCGGGCCGTGGAAATCAGCTGAAACGGAATCGCAAGTGATTTTCCGGAAGGTACTTGCGGCTGAAATCGTGAGAAATTCCTGCGGCCTGAAGAGTTTTTGATCGTTAGTGGCGCATCGAACAAGTCCGGGCTGTGGCAGTAACCGTCTGCGTCTGTTATGCTGGGCGTTTGCGCGGATTTTCAGGATTGGTGGCTGGCAGAGTCTGCAGGACAACGCGGGAATGTTTGCTGATCGAGTGATTTTATATTGTCGTGCGGGTGACGGTGGCAATGGCTGCAGCAGCTTTCGTCGTGAAACGTTCGTGCCGCGTGGCGGGCCGGACGGTGGCGACGGCGGTGATGGTGGTGACATCATTATTCAGGCGGACCGGAATCAGGGGTCACTGGGTAATCTGGTGGGCCATCGGCACTGGAAGTCTGAGCGTGGCGAGCATGGTCTGGGGGCGCTGTGCACCGGCCGCTGCGGCAAGCCCACTGTGATTCTTGTTCCGCCGGGTACGCTGGTGAAGGATCTTGAGCACGGGCATCTGCTGAAGGATCTGCAGGATCATGGCGATTCCGTCGTGGTGGCTCGCGGGGGCCGTGGCGGGAAGGGGAACAAGCGATTCGCCAATTCCGTGAATCGGGCACCGCGGGAATCTGAGGGCGGGCATCCCGGTGAATACCGTGAGATACAGCTTGAGCTGAAGATGATTGCGGACGTGGGGCTGGTGGGAAAACCCAATGCCGGCAAATCCACTCTGCTCAGCCGCGTCTCCCGGGCGACTCCCGAAATTGCCGACTACCCATTCACCACAAAATATCCCAATCTGGGAGTCGTGCACGTCAGTTTTGATCATGAGTATGTTCTGGCTGACATTCCAGGTTTGATCGAGGGTGCTCATGCCGGGGCTGGTCTGGGACACGAATTTCTGCGTCACGTCGAGCGGACTCGACTGCTGGTACACCTCGTGGAACCTTCTCCATCCGATCTCTCAGACCCGCTCGACAATTACGCTCAGATCCGTGAAGAACTCAGGCTGTACGATCCGTCCCTTGCCGAACGCCCGGAAATTCTGGTGGTGACGAAGGCCGAGCTGACGGATGCAGCCACGTGTGCCGAGCTGCTGCGGGAGACGACGGGACGCGAGGTTTTGCTGGTTTCGGCGGTGACAGGTCGCGGACTTCCCGAGCTGAATCGTCAGATTATTCAGCGGCTGGCTGAACTGAAGGCTGCCGATGCAGCAGTCTCCGCGGATGTCAGCCCAGCATCACAACCCGCAGTAACCGAACCGTTGCCGGAACGGCCCGAGTGACGGCGGGAGGTGGAGGCATGCAGTCGGCGGAAGCGGAGCGAATTGAAGCTGCAGCAGCCAGGGCTCAAACTGCCCTGCTGGATCATCGTGTGGCGGGCGGCTGGTGGGCGGGGCAGCTGTCGACATCAGCCCTGTCGACTGCAACCGCTGTGATGGCTCTGCTGCAGGCTGTGCAGGCGGCCGAGACAAATTCAGCAGAGCGGGCAGCAGGTGATCAGCCGGGACGTCCGACAGCACAGCGCTGGAGAGTTCTGGCGGATAACGGTCTGCGGTGGTTATCCCAGCATCAAAATCCGGATGGCGGGTTTGGGGACACT
>Ga0209972_10000292_pt1 | contig 49611 bp, 40 predicted proteins | sample NOAtaG_7_FD_187302 | JGI IMG/M metagenome (GOLD analysis project Ga0209972, IMG submission 187302) | Freshwater lake microbial communities from Lake Erie, under a cyanobacterial bloom - NOAA_Erie_Diel1S_2200h metaG (SPAdes) (version 2) | ecosystem: Environmental > Aquatic > Freshwater > Lake ...
ATGCGATCGCTATTTCTAATGGTTGCTAAGCGGTGGGCGATGATGAATACGGTGCGACCTTGCATTAAGCGCTGTAATGCTTCTTGGACAAGGCTTTCGGATTCTGTGTCGAGCGCCGAAGTTGCTTCATCGAGAATTAGAATCTTGGGGTTATGGAGAACGGCTCTAGCGATGGAAATCCGTTGACGCTGACCACCAGAGAGATTCACCCCACGCTCTCCCACCCAAGTATCGTAACCTTGAGGAAGTTCCATAATGAAATCATGGGCATTGGCAATTTTTGCCGCATTCTCTACTGCTTGAGTATCATAATCCTTCTGACCGAAAGCAATATTCGAGGCAACGGTTCCTGAGAAGAGAATGTTTTCCTGCGGCACAAGAGCTAACTGACGGCGCAGGCTTTTGATTTGGATATCGCGAATGTCATAGCCATCAATGAGAATCTGTCCAGACTTGACATCATGGAACCGCATCAAGAGACTCATCAAGGTGGATTTTCCTGCACCTGATGCACCGACCAAGGCGATCGCTTCGCCTTTATTGGCAACTAGATTAATATCTGTCAGCACTGGGCGATCGCTTTGATAATGGAAGCCCACGTTAATATATTCCACTTTGCCTGTAACTTCAGGAAGGGCGATCGCATTGGGCTTCTCGGTAACGACAGGCTGAATTTCAAACATCTCGAAAATGCGATCGACGGAAGCTTCCGCTTGCTTGAGTTCGTTGTAGCTATTGGTGGTATTAGAAATGGGATCAATCAATAAAGCCACACCTGCACCAAAAGCAACAAACTGTTCTGGTCGCAACCAATTGTTAGCAATTAACCAACCTCCCAATAAAAACAAGAAGCAAATTCCTGCGGCTTCCAAAAAACCAACGACGGGATATTGAATCGCTCTAACGCGATCGGCGGCATATTTGCGGCGGCTATTAAGATCCGCTTCCTGTTTGAACCTTGCGATTTCATAGGATTCGGTGGCAAAGGCACGCACAAGGCGAATCCCGCTAAAAATTTCGGACAGCAGCGCCGCGAGATTAGAGACTTGATCTTGACTGCGTCGGCTAAGACTTAACATCCTTTCGCCAAACCATGCGATTAGCAAAGCAATTAAAGGTGCGACTGCTAGCGTAGTCAGCGTCAAAATCCAATTCAAATAGATCATGTACGCCAGCACAAAAATCAATTGCAATACTGACGGCACAAATTGATGAAAGAATTTGCCGATGACCTCACCAATGCGATCAATATCCTCGGTGAGGCGATAGGACAAGTCACCAGTTCGCGATTCGGCAAAATAATCCAGATCAAGGGTTTGCAAATGGGTATAGACATCAACGCGCAGATCCCTTGCTGCGTTTAGAGCCGCTTGCGACATCATCGAGTCTTGCCCATACTGCCCCAAGCCCCGAAATATAAACATGACTACAGTGAAAGCCGAGAGTTGCAAAATGCCATTCACATCGCCTTTACCCAAAGCTTGCGCGACACGCCCCAGTAATTCTGCAAGGAGAGGCATTGTGCCGATAAAGACTAAGGTGCATAAAAAGGCTTTAGCGATCAGAAAACGCTGGGGATACACGTAATCCCGCATCTGCCAATACGACGATCGCTTTGAAGATTTTTGTTTCAAACTTGTAGCTCAACTGTTTGCAATTCACCAAGGATAAGTTTCTCACTTTATTGCCCAAATTTGACGCGATCGCATAGCTGTTACAACACAGTGCGCTGAATAATCAACAAAGAAATTTTAGAAAGTGCAGCGAAGTTGTACTTTCTAAATAATTAGAGATCGAATCTAGACGCTTTGTGGCATTTTTCTACTTGTAATCATTGGGATATTTCTGACGTAATCCTTCAAGTTATTACAGAAGTGTTTCCAACTGATTTCGATATCTTGAACCAGAAAATTTAGGAATTTTCCAATTATGGGATCGCTCTAGGTTTGATCAGCACGAGAAATCACAACGCGACTATCTGACTCAATCATAAAGGCGGCGCGAAGCGCTGCCTTTATCTTTTATATCAACGGTTTCTTCTTGGCAGTAACAACTCCAAAAATGCCATTGGGTTCCATTTGTACCTGAAAATTGTGAAATCCCGCCTCTTCAGCCCATCGGCGAGTTAGTTCCCAAGAGCGCACGCGCATCACCCAAGGCAGCCCCGTATGAGCAGGCAAAGTGCGGGCAATCATTTCTAGCTGAGGATGCTGCGGCTGAATTGTGAAAATCAATGTGCCAGATGTATCGAGAATTCGATAAAGCTGCTGGAAATGATGCTTGATCAGATCGTCATTGGGCAGAATCTCATGCAGTCCCGAAACAATCACCACATTTGGTCTAGGGCTTACCCGATCTAGGTCTGCGTCATTGAAAGCATCGGCCTGCTCGATCTGGGCGGTAACTCCAAATTGCAGCGCAAGTTGACGAGCTTTGGTGACATTCTCTAATTTGTAATCACGCAGAGTTGCAGCGATCGCATCAGATGTAAACTCCTGCAATACCTCCAGATCGTAACGACCACCACCACAGGCAACATCCAACAAATGACAGGGAATATTTTGCTGCTGATAAGTGCGTAATACCTCGCGGAGAGTCGATTTCATTAACTGTGATCGCTCTCTAATACCACGCCATCCCTGCGAGTTGAGATAAAACCAATCAATTAGAGTTCCTAAGGCAGTAATCCCACTCGGTCTATTTTTGTAAACATACTCCAACATCACACCTGAGTCAAAACCATACTGAAAGCCAATCTGAATTCCTTGAGAGAGCTTTCCAATCGTTTTGAGAGAAAGATTCATCAATCCGTAGTACCAAGCTTTAGGATTCCAGATTGGTAGAGGACGGAGAAGTTGTTCGTAAGTAAGGGATGATTTTTGTAGTAACATTTTAAACTCTCGAAGATCAGTAAAAGTGGGTAAAGAATTGCTTCAAATAGAAATTAGCCTGTCGTCAGATAGCTTCTGGATACGCTCTGTCAGTTGCTGGAGGAAGACTTGCTTCTGTCCATTCCAGTACAACGACTCACCGATGCAGATCCAGCATAGTAAGGGAATAGGGAGAAAGTCACCTTTGGGAAGTGATTTGCCAAGCCCATGTAGAAAGATGGGAATAATCGGCACATCAGGATGCTGTTTAGCTAGATGAGCAATGCCACTTCTAAACTCACCGAGGCTTTCAGGTGCTCCTCTCGTACCTTCGGGATAGAGAATCAGGATCTGGTTTTGAGCGATCGCCTCAGCACAGTTTTTAAAGAAATTGCGATGATGACAACTATTTTCTCGACAGTTACCTGCTTCCGTCGAGACAGGAATAATATTGAGAATATGTCGAGCAAACCATGCTAAACATGGACTTTGTTGGAGGAAATACTGCTCGTTTGCCACAGGGCGGAGATGCTGCACCTTTGATAATGGGAATAGTGACAAGAGAGCGAGGGTGTCTAGATGGCTATTGTGGTTAGCGACTAGAATCGCAGCTCCTGATGCGGGTAATCTCTCCCGATGTTGGATGCGTAATCCCAACAGAATCAAGACGATGATTTTTGTGGTCAGAAAGAAAATGATCCTAAGAATTCGTTTCATAGTAATTGCCCGTAGTAGTAGAAATAAACGGTGAAGTGGAAGAATAAAGGAGCAGTGTAAGTAAGGCTATCAATGCGATCCAAAATGCCGCCATGCCCAGGGATGAGAGCGCCACTATCCTTAATGCCTAAATCTCGTTTGATCGCCGAGATATTGACATCACCGATAAATCCCGCCAGGCTAAGCAGTAGCCCTAAACAAGCAGAATGGAGTAAATCAAAAGGAGTCAGCCAAGGGGCTAAGGCGATCGCTAATCCCGTAGTTGTGAGAATGCCACCGAGCAAGCCTTCAATGGTTTTATTGGGGCTGACTTTGGGGACAATTTTGTGACGACCTAATAGTTTACCGAAGATGTACTGGGCAATATCATTGATTTCGGTCAGCAGTAATAAATAAACTACTAAACCTGTCCCTCCTACGATCGGATTTCCGTTAAGTGGCAGCATGATCAAATAGGAGAGGTGGCTGATGGTATAGACATTTAACATCAGTCCCCAATGGAGCGTACTGATCGCATTTAAAAAACCTTCAGTTTCTCCATTGAGCAACATTCGCATCGGTAAGAATAGGAACATATAGATGGGAATGAAGATCAGAAACATGCCATACCAGCCAATGTAAATCCAGAAATATTGGAGTATGATCGCTAGATAAGCCCAAAGTAAAACTCGGCGATCGCTCAAACGAGTGGGAATAAGGGAGAGGTATTCTCTGAGGGCGATAAAACTGAGCAACATAAAAAAGGCAATGGAAGTAGGTTGTTTCAGCAATATGGCAAGGCTAAAAATTGAGACCATAATCCACCAAGATTTGATGCGGGCTTTCAGTTCGCTATAGTCATTTTGCTGATCACACAATGCTAAGCCGAGGACTGTAAATGAAGCGATCGCCAACAATCCAAAAATGCCTGCAAAGGTATAAAGTACTGGAGTTGCCAAGTTTATTTCCATGATTCCACCTCCTGAAGCATTCCTTGAATGCGATTGCCAATTGTCCAAAGCTGAAGAAAAATCACAGCACTCAAAAGGATAGTTAACCATTGAGTAGGCTCAATTCCCCAACCTAATATCAAACCAATTACACCGAAAACTAATGCGCGATCGCTTTTACCCATGGGCCCTTCGTAGTGGCGTTTATAGTCGATCGCATAGCCTAAGACCCCGACCATTTCCGAGACGATCGCTAAAATCACAATCCCGACAATCAGGGGGGCAAAAATGCCTTCAAGTAGAGCAAAGGGTAAGTAAAGCAAAACATCAGATAAAACATCTCCTAACTCATTGAGGATGCAACCAAATTTAGTAGTCTTTTCATATTCACGGGCAAGCATTCCATCAATGGCATTGAGTGCCATACGCACTAGCAACGCGATCGGCAGAAATAATAAAACTGATTGAGTAGTAGGCAAAAAAGGCTTCGCAATTTGCGTACTTTGCACAAGTGCCAGCCCTGTCACTCCCGATAACCAAATCGCCGAGATCGTCACTTGGTTGGGAGAAATTTGCCAAGTTGCCAATTGTTTTACTAGCGGACGAAGTTGATTTTGAAATACTGATTTGCACTGATAGATGGAAACCATTAGCTTCTCTAAGAACTCATGGTTTAATCATGCAGCTTATACACATGTAATGAGAATGACTTGATCACAGCCTCATGAATCGACTTGAAGATTGATGAAGTGGATCGAAGTAGGGCGAAGTTTTTTAAAAAGCTTGTTATATTGGTAATTAGTTTTACCTTGTATCAAAAGCGCAATGTAAAACCATTAGTTAATTGGTTGCCAATATGTCAGGACTACCAGTACTTCGTCCCGAAGCCCTCGAGCAATGGCTTCCCCGAACACTCCAAAACTATTATGTAGACTTATTACTGCGACGCATAGGAATGACAAGGCGCAGAGCCGATTGTTTTGTGCGACTAGCGCTCTATCTATTTTTGAAAGATTGCAAATCTCGCAAGGAACTTCCAAAACCACCAATGACAGAGTTATCCTTTCCACAGGGATGGGTGGAGTGCAGTTGCCTTGAAGCCGCAGATGTGTTTTATAGTGATCGAGAGCGTGGTGGCGATCGCGCTGCGGGAATGATGCTGAATAAGTTAGTCGATTTAGGATTAATTCAAAAGCAATTTGATGGCAACTGCACTCAAGTGAAATTTCATGCAATGCCAGATTTACTGAAAAGTGATGCTAAGCATATCAATATAAGCTTTGCGATCGATGTCTTTGATCCTCGTAGTGATGCGATTCCGATCGCAAATTTGTTAGCGAATAATTATAACTGGCTCAATCGTAATAACGATGCGGTCACCTATCGCATTGCGAATATTCTGCGGGATTGGGCAAGTCAATACACAACAGGCTTAAGGGTATTACGTCGCAGCGATAATCAGAACCCTGTTGGATTTTATGCGTTCTATCCCACCAAACGCGAGTCAGAAGTTAAATTTTTTGAACCACCTAGTCGAGGGCTGCATCTGAGCCAAGTTGCGGATGTCGATCCATTTCAAATGGCTTTGGCAGGAGATGTAAATTGTCGATCTCTTTTTGTGAGAAGTTGGGTGATTGATAGTGACTATCGACAAGCAGCCCAAATGGAACTTCTGCTAGATGCTCAGAAAACCATGCAGAAAATGCAGCAAGATTTTCCGAACCTGTGGGATATGTATACGTTAATTATTCATCCCAGTTATGCAGAACTATGTCTAGCATTGGGATTTCAAAAGACTAATGCCGATCCCAAAATGCCTCTCTATTGGATGTATCAAGCAGTTGATCGATTCTTAAAACTTGATATGCAAAACTTAATAAGAAACAAACAGTGAAATTAAAAAGCTATGTTGAGGCTCGGCTCTTTAATTTCCTAAAGTTTCTAAACCCTAAGAAATTTGGGAAATGCTTACTTTGTAAGCATTTCCCAAATTTCTTGTGGTTTTAGATCAGCACGAAGCGCTGTATAGTAGTTAGAGATTTTGATTAAGAAATGTAATGACGCAAACACTCAATGCGGATGTAATTGTAATTGGCTCAGGGATTGGTGGATTAGTCACCGCGACCCAATTGGCGGCGAAGGGGGCAAGTGTAATTGTCCTAGAACGCTACTTGATTGCAGGGGGTAGTGGTGGTTACTTTGAGCGCAATGGCTACCGTTTTGATGTGGGTGCATCGATGATATTTGGCTTTGGCGATCGCGGTACGACCAATCTCCTCACCCGTGCGCTAGCGGCGGTAAATATGAAAATGGAAACGATTCCCGATCCCGTGCAGATCCATTACCACTTGCCAAATAATCTCGAAATCGAAGTGCATCGTGATTATGAGCAATTTATTAAAGAATTAGGCGATCGCTTTCCCCATGAGCGTGAGGGGATTCGTAAGTTTTACGATGAATGTTGGAAGATTTTTAATTGCTTAAATGCGATCGAGTTGCTGTCCCTTGAGGAATGGCGCTACTTGATGCGGGTATTTTTCCAGAATCCTCTTGCTTGCTTAGGCTTAGCTGCTTATTTGCCCCAAAATGCAGGAGATATCGCCAAGAAATATATTCGCGATCCTGAGTTGTTGCAATTCATTGATATGGAATGCTATTGCTGGTCAGTGGTTCCTGCTGATCGCACTCCTGCGATTAATGCAGGGATGGTCTTTAGCGATCGCCATTATGGGGGAATTAACTATCCCGTCGGTGGCGTGGGTAAGATTGCTGAAAAATTAGCGGAAGGTTTGGACAAAGCGGGTGGTGAAATTCGCTATGGAGCAAGAGTGACCCAGATTATTCCCAAAGCTAAATCGGGTAAAGGGGCGATCGGTGTAAAGCTGGCGAGTGGTGAAACTCTCTATGCGAAGAAGGTTGTTTCTAATGCCACACGTTGGGATACCTTTGGGAACTTGCTCAAGGATGAACCTTTGCCAAGTGGTGAGAAAGGATGGCAATCGCGCTATCAAAAATCTCCTAGTTTCTTGAGCTTGCATCTTGGTGTTGAAGCTTCCGCTATTCCCGATGATGCAGCTTGTCACCATATCTTGCTGGAAGATTGGAACGATATGCAGAAAGAACAAGGCACTATTTTTGTGTCGATTCCCACATTACTCGATCGCTCCCTTGCCCCTGAAGGTCATCACATTGTGCATACCTTTACACCTAGCTGGATGATTGAATGGGAAGGTTTATCACCTTCAGAATATGAAGCGAAGAAAAATGAGGCAGCGAGAAAATTATGCGATCGCCTGTTAGCGATTTTCCCCAAATTAGAAGATTGCCTCGACTATCAAGAAGTGGGCACACCTCGCAGTCATCGTCGCTTCCTCGGTCGTGCCGATGGAACCTATGGACCAATTCCTATAGGTAAACCTTTAGGACTATTGGGAATGCCTTTTAATCGGACTTCAATTCCTGATTTATATTGTGTGGGTGATAGCACTTTCCCTGGACAAGGTTTAAATGCAGTAGCATTTTCGGGCTTTGCCTGTGGACATTTGGTGGCATCATCTTTAGGACTTGTATAGATTATTTTCCCCACCGAAGGTGGGGAAAATAATCTAGCGTTACCTATCTTTGTACTCGTGGGTAATCGCATGAGGAAAAACTGGAAAATTTGATGGAACTGCAATTTTTATGGACAGGTGGGTATAGTTAGGACTTAATGGGTTGTATCTTCGTGCTATTACCCGTTCATTAAAATTCCGCAAAAATATCCAAATACTCTTTCACTAGACCGAAAGGGTATTTTTTTATCTTCTAAGAAGAGAATGATGCGAAGCATCATTCTCTTGACATTAAAAGGATAAATGGTGGCGCTTTGCGCCACCATTTATCCTTTTGGGATTCCATATTTACTTTTTTAAGTAAGGTGTTTAATCATTAAATGACGCTTCTCTCGGTGAAAGCCTAACTTGGTATAGAGCGCTTCGGCAGGACTATTCCAATGATCGACAACTAGAGATAGCGATCGCATATTCTGGCTTTTTAAATAATCCTCAATCAATACAAATACCCTTTTGCCAATGCCTTTACCACGATAGTCTTCACGGATATATAGTTCGTCAACAAGTCCACAGCGACCATGATATTCCATACTAAAAAAGAAAGTTAGAGCTACATAACCAATTGGGCGATCGCGATCGCAAATTAGCCAAATCAATCCAAACTTCTCATCACTGAGTAAAGCCATAAAAGCTTTAACAACATTGTCATCAAAAGCTATTTGATCAAATTGATAGAACTCCTGTACTAATTCCATCAAGGGATCGACATCAATAAATTGGGCTAACCGAAAATTAATATCGCTACTCATTTACACATTGACCTTGTTACTCAGGTTGAGTTCGTCAACCGACATGCCCCGCAGTACCCAATTATAAATCGGTGTCTTGATTGTGGATAGTTTATGGTATCGACAACATAAGAATAGTTGATGCTAGAACTTAGCGATGCTGTCGAATGAATTCATTATTTACAATGCTTTTAGTTTAGGTCATAGATTAGGGTTTTAGTTCAGGAATTTATGGATTTTTTAGCAAAATAATAATTCTTCAGAATGATCGTCGTGAGTGCTTTGTGCGATCGCGCCGCCATAGGCACTTTGAATATTAGCTGGAGTTAGTACCTGTCGAGGTGTACCACTGGCGACTAAATGACAATTCAGCAATAACAACTGATCGTAGCGATCAAGGGTACTGCCCCATTCATGACAGCTAATTAGTAAGGTTTTGCCCTCTTGTCTTAATTCGTTGTATATACGCCACATTAGCGCCTCAGTCTTTTTATCAACGGCAGTCAAAGGCTCATCCAATAACAAAATATCTGCCTGTTGTGCCAAAGCTCGCGCCAAAAATACCCTTTGCTGCTGTCCACCTGAAAGATTTTTAATCGGGCGATCGCGTAAATCATAAAGCTCAACTCTCTCTAAGGCTTGCTTAACAATTTCCTGCGACTGATGGCTTGTCCGACCAAACCAACCACTGTGCATTGTCCGTGACATCATCACCACATTCCACACGGTCACAGGATAGTCCCAATCAATTTGCGAGCGCTGTGGTAGATAGGCAACTTTGTGACGTTGCTGTTTGAGAGGATGTTCGTGATAAAAAACCTGACCGCTTTGAGCAGGAATTAATTCCAGCATTGCTTTAAGTAATGTGCTTTTACCTGCACCATTAGCCCCGATCAATCCCACTAATGACCCAGAACTAAGGCTAAAGGAAACATTCGATAGTGCGGTCACTTCGCGATATTTCACAGATAGGTTGTACACTTCAAGCATAGATTGCTCAAAAAAATGATAATCGTTTTCAGAATTATAGCAATAAAAAACCATAAAAAAAGTGGTGCATTGCACCACTTTTTTTGTGGGGTAGTCATATAACTAAAAATTACTTTATAGCGGTTTTCAAATGAGTACACACTCATTTGAAAACAAAAAATCAGTCCCATTAAGAGTTTTGAGTTTTCATTTTGCCGTAGGCAAAATGAAAACCGCTATACAGCACTACCTTTAGTGTTTTTTAAGGGTTTCTAGTTGCTTTAACTGTGTAGTATCCGAGCAAGGTAGCAATGGTGAAGCCTACAAAAAATAGGGCAAATAAAACGCTTATGCCACCTGTAATGCCAACTTGGGCGAGAATACCTTTGCCTGTAATCACTTCATTCGCAAAACCAGCGACTAAGCCGATCATTGCCATGCGTCCGTTCCAAGTTTCAGCAAAGTTACTGAAACCAAATACGCCTGCCCCTGTAGGATTTACATTAAGACCGACTGGGGTAACTGCTTCGGAAGTTTTGTTATCGCTAATTGAGGTCTTGGTTGGTGTAGATACCATGATGAGTTGCCTTCCTACAGAAGTTTAATAAGTGATAACTTGATATTTATTAATAAAATTTTACATTTCCTGTAAACAAATGTAAATCTACCGCCGGAAATATGCCCTACTGCCTCAACCCTAGCTGTCAGAAGCCAAATAATCCTGAAGGATGCAGATTTTGCATGAATTGCGGTAAAAATTTGCAACTTAGGGGTTTATATGAGGCGATCGCTTTAATTGGGCAGGGCGGAATGGGACGAACTTTTCGAGCAGTTGATTACGGGCGATTGGGGCAACCCTGCGCGATCAAGCAATTCTTGCCGCAATTTCGAGAGCCACAATTAATGGAAAAAGCGATCGCCTTATTTGAAAGTGAAGCATCTCAGCTCAAAGCTCTCGGTTCGCATCCGCAGATCCCCGAATTAATCGCCTATTTTGAAGAAGAAGGATATCTCTATTTAGTCCAAGAACTGATCGAAGGCGAAAATCTCTATAACGAGTTGCAGAGCCAAGGCATCTTTAGCGAAACCAAGATTTATCAACTCCTAGAAAATATTCTCCCTGTTCTCCAATTCATCCATGATCGCCAAGTCATCCATCGCGATATCAAGCCAGACAATATTGTCAGGAAAAAGAAAAAAGAAAAAAAGAAAAAAAGAAAAATCCAATCCCTAATCCCCAATCCCCAATCCCCAATCCCCAATCTCGTCTTAGTTGATTTTGGTGCAGCCAAAGCTTTTACTACCGATACCGCAAATCGCACAGGAACTTTAATCGGGAGTGCAGAATATGTGGCTCCTGAGCAAGCTAAAGGAAAGGCTGTCCCTCAAAGTGATCTCTATAGTTTGGGAGTAACTTGTATTCATTTATTAACGGGGATTTCACCTTTTGATTTGTATGACGATGTTAGCGATCGCTGGATTTGGCGCGAGAAGTTGCAAACTCCGATTTCTAGTCATTTGGCAAATATTCTTGATCGCCTCTTAGCTAGAGCAATTGCCAATCGTTATCGTTCTGCGAATGAAGTATTGCAAGATTTACGATCTTTAAATCTATCTTTAGTTAGTGAGATCGCTCCTCGTTCTAGTTCCTATATTCAAAGTTATTCTCAAGCTTATATCCAAATTAAACAACTGCAAGAATTACTTAGTTTAGGTCAATGGCAAGAAGGAGATCGCCTTACAAATAAAATCATTTTGGAACTTGCGAATAAACATAAAATTGCTGAGATTACTGCCGATGATATCGATAATATTACCTGTGATGTTTGGATAGCGATCGATCAAGCATGGATAGAGTTTAGTAATCAGCGCTTTGGCTGGAGCACTCAGAAGCAAATTTGGAAGCGTCTCGGTGGCAGGCTGACTTATGAAGAATCTACCTATTGGGAATTTGCAAATATCTATGAGAAGTTTAGCGATCGCGTTGGATGGCGCAGACCCCGATGGCTCAATCTTAGCTTTTCGCCAAAGGTCTGGCGCAAATATGAAAATCTAATCTTTGCGATCACGGCTCCACTTGGACATTTACCGAGTCTGTTTTTTTGGGAAGGGTTTAATTTAGTGGATATAGTGCTTTATCGACTAGAAATATGCCGTCAAAATAGAGACAATTCATGAATTAACCCTGTCAATAGTCATCATTAGGATATTGCGCTGGAGATTTACCCTTTTGCTCGATTACCTTGGGCTTTTTGAGCTTAGGATCAGGTTCTTCAATACTTTCTAAGACCACATTAAATTTCCACCAGTCACCAAAATCAAATATATAGGTAATGCGATCGCCAATATTAATTTGCCAGTCTCTCAAGAGAATCTGATCGGTAAAGCCATCATCTTCTCCATGTTGAGTATAAGGATGATAAATACTCTTTTGAAAGCCTTGACGATCTTTGTAGGTGAATTGATGGAGATGATCATTATCAAAATCAAAGGCTTCAAGAATTGCGGAACTAAAATCATAGAGCGTGAGATCAGAAGGAATCGTAATCTTGCGCCAGATCGTTTCGGTAGAAAATTTATCCCTAGATTTTTGAATATAGATTTGGAGGGATACTTTGAAGATAAAGATCCCATCTTGGGCTTCAGGCTCAGGTAACTGCAAATTATTCTCCCATTCAGGAAATAAATCTAGTGCTTGAAATTCCTCTTGCAAAATTTCTGTAGAAGTTGATTGCTGCATGACAATATCTAAGTTTAGATTTTGATTAGCCTCTTCTGCTAACAGTTTTAGAAACTCATTATCCGATTCACCAATCAGTCCCTTTTTCCAATTAGTTTTACTCAACAATTCCATAATTGCCTTACCAAAAGGTAAAGCCTTGACCTTAATTATCCGCCATCCTTTACCTAATAAGGGATCTGTATCTTCTAGCTCTACAAATCCAAACAAATCCAACAAAGCAAGATTATGGAGCTTTAGTCGGCTCAACCATTCATTGTTTTTAGTACCCTCTGTAAAGTCTAAATCCTCTTTTAGTAACCGATCCCAAGTATTAAACACAAAGAACCATTCAGGGAAATCTCGTCTTGTATCTTCCATAATGTCTTCACTAGCATAGTAAATCCATGTGGCAAGCAGATTGAAATATTTCTCAACTGCGCTTAATCCCTGCCATGAGTTTAAGACTTGAGATTCAATGCATAATATATTCTTCTTTTTGTCTAGTTGTACCTGCGCGATCGCTGAAGCCCTCAAAAGCAAATAAAGTCCGTGAATATAGGGATAGGACTTCTGACTGGGGCGCTGAAAATCAATGGTAATGGGGTGGCTAAGGCGACTGTTAATTTCGGCAAGATATTTAGGGGCGATCACATGTTGGTTTGCGCTCACTTCAACTTTGTGTAGTTGCAAAAAATCAATCATTGCTTCAAAATCTTGCACAATTGGACTGGGCAGATTTGCAGAAAAAGCCTGTTGTCTTAACAACTGTTGTGCCGACTGTGATAAAGGTTCTCGATTATGGCTATCCTTGGGAAATAGAGACATTAAATTCAACATATTAGTTGCAATCCTAAGGTGTCTGGACTAAAGATAACAATATCTTGATTTAAGTTTGAATGCAAATCACGGTAACTCTAAAGCCTTAACTGGATGGAACGTCAATAAAAATTTTCTCTTCTGTCTCAGATTTAGCATTCAGTAGATATCTCTTAATTTGCTCACCAATTTTTTCATTACCCGATGTCTTAGAGATAAAGGCTGTAGCACCGACTAAATGGGATCTAATCCGATCTATCAGGGAATCATTACTGGTCAAAATTAAAATCGGTGTATCCTTAAAATCTGGGATACGTCGAATTTGGGTACAAAGTTCATAACCACTAACAATTGGCATGACTAAGTCCAAAATAATCAAGGAGGGCTTATGTTCAATCAGCAAAGTCAAGACCTTTATCGATTCTTTAATTCCTAAGAAGCTAAAGCCCAAGCCAGTAGCAATCTGCTCAATTGTTGCACATACTTGATTGCTATCATCCACACAGGCAATGAGTGGACGCGCTAAGATGGATTTCCGCTCTTGTATTATTCCTAGTAATTTTGTAGATTCTTCTCTATTAGTTAGAGGAATTGCACGAATCGGAGCTTGGATATCCGAAACCTCAGCTAGATCGATCAGCCCCCGATGGTAATAAGCCATCAGAGACTTGACGAGAGTGAGCAGATCCTTCTTCATCCATGTTGATAACTCACGGAGTGATTGACGACCATTAAGGATCGTAATTAAAGTTTTATAGGTTAAATCTGATGCTTCTTCTTTAAGTTTTTCAGGACTCTTAATCCAAGGCGATAGATTTGGCGAAAAGTCAGCAATTCCTAATTTACGCCATGTAATCCAATCTTCCAGAGCTTTCTCAATGGCTTGTTCGGCATGGATTAGGGCAATCACAGGTGTAATTTCATCTTCAAAATCACAGTAAGATGTGATTTGCTCGTTAGCTGCACATTGGATGATATCGAAAAGTATTTCATGAACAAAGCTTTCAATAATTGGCGAGATTTGTGCACGAGATAAGACCATCCGCTTCATCAGAATTACCAACACATGGTAGTCCCATAGTCTAATTTCCTCGGCATTACGCAGAGAGATTTTATTAAAGTCGATTTGTAATTTATATTGCCCCATTAAACGCCGCCAACGCCGATAATTATGAACACCTCCAGAAGCCCATACCAATCTGCCATGGCAATAGTAAATACTCCATTTATATCCTTTAATACTGTGAAGCTCTAGTTTGCCAGTAAATTGTTTTCGTCCATAGCCCCGTAATTGTTCAACAAGACTATAAAACTCTAAGTTATCTGTATTCATTGGTCATCCATGCGTCTTAGAAATTAATTTTTCTAGTGAGAAGGATCGAAAAGTCGATTTTTAATCTAAAATGTGCAAGATAAATTGATCGCAAAATTTTCACTAACTGACTGATGTTACGTGGAACAAATATCACCCTCACCCCCCCTGCCCCCTCTCCCATCAAGGGAGAGGGGGAGCTAGACTAATTTCTTGTTCCCCTCTCCCTTAATGGGAGAGGGGCTAGGGGTGAGGGTCTTAGAAACTTCCACGTAACATCAGTAACTGAGTAAAAAATTAATTGTTGGCAAATTAATTCCTTAATATTAATAATCAACATAAAGAATATAACAATAAACTACGAAATTAGAAGTCTAAAGCTTTACCTTGCAGGCTATAACAGTTTTTTAATGTATAAGTTATTGTCTATAGCACGTTGCACTAAATTAAAAATTGAGAGAAATCTTTGAAAGTCCAGTTTCGTTTAAATCTCAAAAAATTCTCTGTACTACTTTAAGGTTATATAGCAAATGAGATGTGAGTAGATTCGACTTCGCTCAGCTACCCATAAACCGATAGCAGTGCGAAGTCAAATCCTTTGAGTTAATTAGTGATGTAACGTGGAACATAGATGATATATATCTTGAATCTAGCTAAGCAGGGAAGCTACAGGGGGGCTTTCTCTTATCAGATAGATAATGTAAGGGTTGCATTCTCGGGCAAAATTTAGATCGCCTGTACCCAATTCTGTAGTATCTTGATGGAGACTTGGCTCTATTCTATTTTAATATCTTGCAACTTTTAGGTCTATCCCATACTAATGTCGAAGTCATCTAGAATCAACAAATCTGCACAAAAAAAACAATCGACGCTGATTTATCTTGGCATCGGAGCTGCTGTTGTTTCCGCAGGAGCAGGGGGAGCCTATTTCTATTTTGCTCAGCGATCGCAAGCAACGAAAGGGATTTTAGGAGCGGCAGCAGTGATCCCCCAAGAAGCGCAGGTAGTGATGGCTTTTAACACCAAATCTGAGCCTTGGAATAAGTTGGCACAGTTTGGTACACCTGCTTCTCAAAAGCTACTGGGTGAAGGAATTACCAAGTCACCTCTAAATTCTTTATTGGTACAAAGCAAGACCGAATATAGCCGTGATGTCCAGCCTTGGCTAGAGGGCTATATTATGACTGCGCTTGTTCCTAATGCGACCCAGCCCCAAGCTCCTGCCGCAACTCTAGTGATTGCCCCGACTCGCGATCGCGGTAAGTCCGAAGCCTTTTTATCAAAATATCGAGAAGCTTTGACCCAACAAGGGGCAAGGTTTACCCCCAAGCAATACAAAGATTTTACCTATTACGAATCCCCAACCCGTGATCCCAACAATAGTGTGGTCACGGCAGATATTGGTGGGCAGTATGTAGCGATCGCGACAAGTCCAAAATTAATTCAACAGGCAATCGATACTTACAAAGGCACGTATCCTTCCCTAGCCAAGAAACCGATTTTTGCTGAAATCTACGGTTCGGCAAATCAGACTAAAATTGTTGAACCGTTACTACAAGTTTATCTTGATGGAGAAGTAGCACTTGAATTTATTGGTTCTCAAGCAAAGCTGAATTTAAATGAGTCTGCGATCATCCAGTCTCGACGCGAATTAGATGCGATGACCCTCACTGGTGGCACACAAAAGGAAGGCTTGCGCTTTGAGATTAATACTTATCTCAAGAATGATAATTCCATTCCTTTGGCTAATAACGAAGCGAAAGTTCTCAATCTTTTGCCACAGGAAACTTTTTTATTAGTTTCGGGCGTGAATCTCTATCAATCTTGGCAGTCACTAGTTACCCAAGCCAAAGGAAATGCGAGTTCATCTCAATTGATAGATCAGATTCGTAAAGGAGTTAAAGATGCGACGAAGTTAGATCTCGATCAAGATATTCTCAAATGGATGAATGGAGAATTTGCGATCGCCGCAATTCCTAACAATCAAGGTATCCTCGTTAGTCCTGGATTTGGTTTTGTGGCGATCGCTCAAGCGAGTGATCAGAATGCTGCCCAAACTGCCCTCAACAAAATTGATAAAGCGGCTCAGTCTTCGAGTGGACTATTACCCAAAGGCGTTGAGTTAAAACAAAAACAAATTGGTGATAAATCCGTAGTCACTTGGTCAATTGCCAATACCAATGTCGCCACCCGTGGCACGTTAGATAACAATTTTGTGTTCTGGGCAATGGGTGATCTCGCCGACACCTTTGTTCCCAAGCCTACGAATAGTTTACCTGCCAGCAGTCCTTTTCAAATTTTAACAACTGGGCTGCCCAAATCCAATGGTGGTTATTTCTATCTGAATATGACGACAGCCCTCACCCTTGCTGATCGCCTCTTGCCTCCCGAAGTTAAGACCAATCCCAACTTTACTGAAATTCGAGCCGTTCTTGATGCGATTAACGGTATTGCGGTAACTTCCACTAATGTGGACTCGAAAACCACCCGTTTAGACTTCCTATTTACCCTCAAGCCCACCCCTGGGAATTAATAGGTACAATATTAAGAACATTCAATACTTTTTGCAAAAAAATGGTTACAACAGTCTCAGATTCTAAATTCAAAACTCAGGCTCGCGATATATTTCAGGCAGCCTATGAAAACCGATATACTTGGGATAGTAAATTCCCTGGACTAACTGCTAATGTATCGGTAGCGATCGATGGCTTGGTTCGTACGGGGAAAGCTCGCATCAATGGCGATCTCACAGTGGAAGTGAGCATGGATGAACCACAATTAGTTGAGCGTACCAGTCGCACCCCTAGTGGCGAAGAAAAGACCGTATCCGTTGATGAAGGTCAAGAGTGGCTTTATAACCAATTGCGGGATGTCGTCACCCATCGCAAACGTAAAACCTTTGAAGAAGCCCATGGCAAATCCAGCTTTTCCATGGGTGAAACTGATGATTCAGGGGCAGTGGAAATTCTGGTAACAGGTGACTCGATGGGATCGAATTACAAAGTACGTGGTAATGAGATCTCGATGGTGAGCCGTGTGATGGGCAGAATTGGCTTTGTGATTAATCACCTTGGTCATTTAGATACGGGTGAAGGCTACATTTCCTCACTTTATACCGCAGTATTCCGTAATCCCATGAATGATGAGATCGTGCGTCAAGCCCGCTTTGAAGATACTTATGAAAAAGTGGGCAATTACTATGTGATGACTAAGCAGGTCGTCCAATCTAACGAGCAAGGCAAAACCAAGAACTACGAAATCATCTTTAGTGATATTCAGCTATTAGGCTAGAAAAGTCAGGATCGGTAGCTCTTTGTGCTATCGATCCTGACTATAGTTTTAGGATTACCAAGCTAAATTTATGAAAGCTGATCTGGAGCGATTATTAATTTCTGAAGCAGAACTTTTGGAATTGACTGGTTTTGATCGCCAAAAGATTTTGCTATCGTACCAGTTGACTCCACGACAGATCATCATTCATCGTGCGATCTGCTCTGGGATTAGTGTGATCGCATTTGCCTTATTTGCGAGTATTTTTTTGTCCGCATTGCGTTTAGCAGGAACCATACTACTGATTAGCCTCTTATTAGGAGGTTTGGGTGTAGCGATTGAATTAGCAGAAGTTGCGGTTGTTTGCTTTGGAATTGCCTTAGCCGCAGCTATTTACTTCCTATATGTCCTGATGAGTGCTCCCTTGGGTTTGATTTGCCTTTGTTTGATTTTGGCGGTCACTAGTGGGGTTTTGGCTTGGTTTTTAATTCAGTGGATTGATCAACGTTGGCATAAGTCAAAACAATCAAACTTACAAATTCCGCGAGTTGTGATGCGTCTATTTACGGAAGTAGATAAATGCAATAAGCTGGTGCGGGATATTGATGTGTTTGATCAATTGCAGGAGGCTGGCAATACCATTAAGTTGGAGTCGCGTGAATCGGCGATCGCATCTCTACGCATGACCCGAAATGATATTGCCAGAGCATTGAAAACTGAACGGATATTACGCGAACATCCTGATTTTCATCCTGACCATTTTGATATTGATTTAACAGCCTTTGAATCAATGCAGATGGGTTCAAAAGCTCAGGAATATGGACGTATTTTTGATACTACCTTGAAAATTGCAATCAATGTTCAGAAAACTATGGCTGAATTGCAGCAGTTGAGTTGATAGAGGAGATGCTATGTATTTATCCTCGTTCAGTCTAAGGTGTACAGATTAATTATGAGTTACGAAAGAATCCCTCTTAAGGAGACCATAGCACCAGCCCTTAAGAATCTAGTTCTAAGCAAGGAGATACAGCTACATACATAAATATGATGATGGCAAACATGCAAACAGCACTTTTTTGTCAAGTTTTTGTCTATGGTACACTCAAGCCCAATGAGTCTAACTATAAAGCATACTGTGATGGTAAAGCGATCGCGCAGCAACAAGCGATCGTCTATGGTGAATTATTTGCCCTACCAATGGGATATCCTGCCATGATTAGCGGTAATTCTCCTGTTAAAGGCTATTTACTCTCATTTCCAGATGCCAGTATTTTAGAATCCCTTGACGAGTTAGAAGGTTATCAAAGTACACGTCCTAATTTTGAAAATTTATATAATCGATATGAGATAGAAGTTTTTGATTTAGATAGAAACTCTTTAGGTGTAGCATGGACTTATGTAATGACATTCGAGAAAGTTCTTCAATTTGGTGGTATTGTTCAACCTGATGGATATTGGACTGGTATATAGAGTTTAGTAATTACCCATTAGGTAATGTGGTATGGGCTTTGCTCATACCACATCTACTTCAAATCTAAATTTGTTTGGTTTGTGTATAGCGGTTTTCAAATGAGTGTGTACTCATTTGAAAACAAAAAATCAGTCCCAGTAAGAGTTTTGAGTTTTCATTTTGCCTACGGCAAAATGAAAACCGCTATATTGTCGCCTTGGTTAGGAGTTTTGAATCAATGTAACCTTCTGTTCGGCTTTTTCGAGATATTCACGGCAATACTGTGATCGCTGCATTCCTTCTTCATAGAGCTTCAGCATTTCATCGAGAGCCGCTTCCCCATCATCGAGAATTTCCACAATTTCTTCGAGGCGTTGCAACTGTTCCTCAAAGGAGAGAGCTTCTAGATTTTTTTGGACATCATTCAGTTTGGTCATATACTTTCTTGATTACTTCCTCGATGCTAGCTTGGGCGATTTCAGAACTTCTGACGATTTCCACTTTAGCAAATGTCCCCGCCAATTCCGAAAGAGATTCGTCATTAGTCAGTAAGTGATCGCCTAATTTTAAGAGCGCAAAACCACGTTGTAAGGGGGATAGGGGATACAGCGATCGCAAATGGGCAGTAATGCTATCGAGTTTAGTCGTGGATTGTCGGAGATGACGGGAAAGCGATTTTTGCATGGACTGCTCGGCTGCATCTAACTGTTGAGCGCGATCATGGAGGCGATCGCGAAAGTTTTGTAGAGCATAGCTATTGGTAAGGGAATTTAATCTTTGGTGATAATTGTGCATTTCTTGCTGCACGCTGCGAGTGATACGACTTTCCCAAAAGTCAATCTGTTGCATGAGCGTATCGCGATCGCATTGAGACACAATTTCTGCTGCCGCCGTAGGTGTTGCCGCCCGTAAATCAGCAACAAAATCAGCGATTGTAAAATCTGTCTCATGTCCGACTGCGGAAATAATCGGAATGGGTGAATGATAAATGGCTTCGGCAACAGGCAAAGTATTAAACGCCCAAAGGTCTTCAATCGAGCCACCACCTCGCCCCACAATCAAAACATCGGCATCTGTGGCTTGCAAAGTAGCGATCGCTTTCGCAATTTCATTGGGTGCATCTTCGCCTTGGACTGTGGCTGGACAGAAATAAATCTGACAATGGGGCGATCGCCTATTTAATGTGCTGAGAATGTCTTGAATCACAGCTCCCGTTGGGGAAGTGACAACTCCAATTTTGAGGGGCAAACTGGGAATATCGCGTTTGTGTTCAGGATCGAAATAGCCACGTGCTGCTAATTCTTCCTTGAGGGCTGCAAAGGCAAGATAGAGATCACCCTCACCTGCGGCACTCATGCGCTCGCAATCAATCTGATACTTGCCACGTGGAGCATACACCGTCAATCGTCCCTGTACGACTACCTGTAATCCATTTTTGGGACGAAAGGATAAACTGCGACTAGACCACATTACACAGTCAATCTGTGCCGAATCATCCTTAAGGATGAAATAGCGATGTCCAGAAGCTGCAGTCATAAAGCCTGAAATTTCCCCCTTGACGCGCACAGTCCCAATTTCTTCGCGCAACAAAAGCGTAATTGCCTGCGTCAAATTAGCTATAGTAATCGCCTCTTTAGAACTGCCCATAACCTCTTCTGCAATCCGTCCTATGAATACTTTTTTGAAATCTCTAACCTATTCTATGCTGCTCCTAAGCAGCTTGCCATTTTTCGCCCATGCTCAAGTCCCTGTGGATGCTCAAGGTAACTACTATCGCAATGAAACCTCTGTCCAAGCTGAAAATAACAGTAGTAAGCAATCGCCTGGGTCTCTCTGGTTAGTAAGAGTTGATGGGCTAAACTGTAGACAATTAGCAAGTATTGATAGCCCAATAGTGCGAGTTTATGCAGCAGACTCGTTGCTAGAGGTAGAGATGTATCGTGGTGGCTCCGATGAGGTTTTAGTTAATCCTCTCGATTACAATGGCAAGCCTTGGATGCCAGTACGTGGAATAAGAAGCGAAGATGTGTGTTTTGTTCGGGCTAATAGTCGCTACATCCAGCCATTAACTCCCAGATAATTAGATTACGCAGCCTGTTACGATGCAATCACGACATAGGAAATTGCTCTTTATTAATCCAGAATTTACAGTGCTATGCCGTAGTATCATAGAATGCAGTAGTCAAGGATCGTCTAACACTTTTGGTTATCGATCACAACTACCTAAGTTTTAAATAAACTTAAAAAAACACCTTCAAAAATAAGAGTTACAGACAGTTGTGGAACTTTCTTTAAAGAGTGAATATGCAATCTTGGCTATGCTGGAGCTAGCGAATCATTTTGCGATCGATCAACCTCTCCAGATTCGTCAAATCGCTAACCTACAAAATATCCCTGATCGCTATTTGGAGCAGTTACTTGCCACACTAAAACGTCAGGGACTTGTTAAAAGTCAGCGTGGATCAAAAGGGGGATATATCTTAGCGCGTGAGCCTTGGGAAATTAGCTTGTTGCAGATTATTCAGGGCATTGAGGGTTATGAGCCGATCACGGAAAACAATAACAAGTTAGGTCAAGAGAGTGCATCTCTGTCAGTAATTCGTGAAGCATGGGAGGCTGCTCAAAAGGCAGCTTCTCATGTTTTAGATAGCTGTACATTGAAGGATCTTTGCGATCGCCAGCGCCAGCGCCAAATTGCCACTACAATGTATTACATATAAGTTTTAATATTACATATAAGTTTTAGGCAGCTTGGCAAAATAAGTTATAGCCTATTGAGGTTTTGAGTAGTACAGAAATATTTTTAAAAGTGGCGCTAAGTGCCACTTTTAAAAATATTTCTAGGTTTTTAGTTTACATATGTCTAGCAACTTAATTGCTCTACAGCAAGTTTCTCGTTTCTCAGGAAAAACTTTGCTAAAGAAAACTATTTTCATTTGTAAATGACTAGCCATTAGTAAACGAAACTATAGATAAAATTATTTCAGTCTATTGCTTTACATAGTAATGTTTATATGTTTATCAAGTCGGGAAGATTGCAGGAATAAATCTATGAAAATGGCAAAAGCTATTGCAGTTTTCCATTGAAATAATTTAACCAATTTTTGTTCATTAGTCTAAGTATCTGGTGGTCATCTGTGAACGTAACAACACTCACACCCTCTCAGTTGAAATTAGCAATTGTGCCTAATCCATTAGTAGTTAATCCTAATGTGATGGTCACAGATGCAATCTATCAAATGACTAATGAGCGATCACGATGTAATGTCTATGTAGGCTTTAGCCCTATTGATGAGCAATATGCAGAATGGCGCTCAAGTTGTGTATTGGTAGTAGAAGACGGACAGGTAATAGGCATTCTGACTGAACGAGATATTATCCATCTCAGTGCTAAATATGTTTCTCTCGATCATCTGATCATCCGCGATGTGATGACATCTTCGGTTGTCACCCTACGTGAGGCAAACTTTACAGATCTCCTTCAGACCATCAACTTACTTCAGCAGCATCATATCCACCATTTGCCTATCGTCAATGATCAAAATTGTGTCGTCGGTCTAATTACCCATGAAAGTTTGCGTCAAATCTTTAGCCCTGTTAATCTCTTGCGGTTACGCATTGTTGCGGATGTGATGACTCAAGATGTAATTTGTGCAGCCCCGACGATTTCAATGCTAGGGATTGCCAAGTTGCTATCAAAAAATAATGTTAGTTGCGTCATCATTGTTGAACCAATTGTTCTTCAAGATAATCTATCTGAGCGGCAGTTACAACGCCCAGTGGGACTAGTTACAGAACAAAATCTTGTACAGTTTCAAGGATTGGGCTTAAGCCTCGAAAATTGCACAGCAGCATCGGTGATGAGTACACCCGTTTTTGAGATCGCCCCAGATGATTCGCTATTATCAGCACAGGAGTTGATGGACAGGCAGTTGATTCGTCGATTAGTGGTCACAGGGAAACAGGGTGAACTATTGGGAATCATTACTCAGAGTAGTTTGTTGCAGTATCTGAATCCATTGGAACTATACAACTTGGCAGAAATTTCAGAAAGTAAGGTGTTGCGCCTCGAAGCGGAGAAAATGGCGCTACTGGAAAACCGCAATACTCATTTAGAGCAGGAGCTAGAAGTTCGCACCAATTCTCTAATCACTAAAGTTGCAAAGGAAAAACTAGTTAACGAAATTGCCAGTCACATTTGTCACTCCCTTAATCTCCAAGAGATTTTGGATATCTGCGTGGCGGAAGTGCGCGAATTTATCAAGTGCGATCGCGTATTGGTATATCAATTTCAGCCTGACTGGAGTGGTCTCATTCTTGCGGAATCGGTAGAAGATGGTGTTATGACAGCCTTAGGTAGCCAGATTAATGACTTTTGTTTTCATAATCGGGAGATCGCTTCATATAACAAAAATCAACCCATCTTGGTAAATAATATCTATGCTGTCGGTTATACCGCATGCCATATTGAACAACTAGAAAGATATCAAGTTAAAGCAAATCTTGTTGTTCCGATTAGCTTGTCTGGTCAGTTATGGGGACTGTTAATTGCTCATCAATGTCATGACTATCGCCATTGGCTGAGTGATGAAGCAAGGCTTTTGCAGGATATTTCTGTACATTTAGCGATCGCTATTCAACAATCCCTAACCTATCAGCAAGTCCAGACTCAATTAGCAGAACGTCAAAGGGCAGAAATTTTAATCCAGCAGCAAGTATCGGAATTGAGAGAATGGCGGCATCGCTATGAATCAGCAGGTAGAGCAAGTGGACAAATCTTATATGAGTATGATTTCATTAATGGGGTGATAACTTGGGGCGCAAATACAGAGCTTATCCTTGGATATACTCATGCTGAGTTACCACTTAGTTTGCAGGGATGGATAGACATAATTCATCCAGACGATCAGCCACATTTTCAGCAAGTTCTTGAATCTACTCGAAGCGATAGAAGTAATTTCTTTGCTCAATATCGTGTCAGACATCAGCGTGGACATTACATTTGGATGGAAGACCGCAATCAATTGTTTTCTAATTCTGAGGGTGAAGGATTTGGTGTAATTGGGATGATTGCGGATATTAGTGATCGCAAGCAATCAGAAGACGCGCTTAAGGCAAGTGAAGCCCATCAACGCGCTTTAATTCAAGCAATACCCGATCTATTCATGCGGGCTAATCGAGAAGGATTCTATTTAGAGATTGCCAACATTCCTGAGCAGCATCGCGTTGTGGGTAATTTAGAGAATATGGGAGGTACCCATGTATCAGAGACTCTACCACCTAACTTAGCTCAAAAGCGTAAGGAGTTTATCGAGCATTCCTTGAAAACCCAGTCATTGCAGACCTATGAGCAGGATTTTTCGACAGAAGGCTATATTCACATTGAGGAAGTGCGCGTTGTTCCTTATAACGATAATGAGGTATTGCTACTCGCTCGCGATATTAGCGATCGCAAACAAAATGAACTAAAGCTTGCGGAGAGTGAAGCGCGTTTCCAGAAGATCGCGGCAACTGTCCCAGGGATACTCTATACATTGGTGCAAAATCCTGATGGATCTGTAGAGTTCACTTACATTAGTCCTCCCGCAGCAGAAATTTTAGAAATCGATATTGCTGAAGCCTTGACTGATTCTAATCTTCTCCTTAACCAAATACATCCAGATGATCTAGCAGGTTATATTGCGGCTGGCGAAAAAAGTCTCACCAATATGCGAAACTTTCAGCATGAATGGCGGATTATCACACCATCAGGAAAAACGAAATGGCTGCAAGCTAACGCCCAAATTGAAAGATTAAAGAATCAACAAGTTAGTTGGGTAGGAATCATTCTAGATGTGACTGAACGCAAACAAGCAGAAAATGAATTAAAAAGAGCTGAGCAACTCTTTAGAGAAGCTCAGCGTATAGCCCATTTAGGAAATTGGGAACTAGATTTAGTTGAGAATACGCTGTATTGGTCGGATGAAACCTTTCGGATTTTTGAGATTGATCCACAACAAGCTACTGTATCCTATGACATGTTTCTCAATGTAGTGCATCCTGATGATCGTGAAATGGTTGATACTGCCTATAAAAATCCTCTAAGTGATCGCACTTCCCACAAAATTATCAATCGCCTCTTGATGCCCGATGGCAGAATTAAATATGTGCAAGCCCAATGCGAGACTATGTATGCCGAAGATGGTAGCCTGATCCGATCCCAAGGAACAATAATTGACATCACTAGTTTGAAGATGGCAGAATTAGAACTCGAACGTATCAATATAGATCTAGAAGAGCGTGTCAACGAACTAGTCCAAGAACGCGAAACCCGCTATCGAACTCTCATGGATGGAGCCAGTGATGCGATTGTACTAGCGGATATACAGGGGAAAATTTTGGAAGTGAATAGCAAAGCTGAGAAGCTATTGGGCTATAGTCGTGAAGAATTTGCAGCTATGCACTTTACCCAACTGCAACCTCCAGAGGGTTTACCCGAAATTGCCACCCTCTTTGAGCAGATCACGAATCAAGAAATCGCGCAAGTATTTGGGGTGAATTTTGTAACTAAGCATGGAGATGTCATCCCCGTTGATATTTCGGCTTCAGTGATCGAATTTGACAGCAAGCCCATCGTTCAAGGTATTTTCCGTGATATTCGCGATCGCCAAAAGATTGAACGAGCCTTACGTGAGAGCGAAGAACGTTTCCGTCGGATGTTTGATTCTAACGTGGTCGGGATGCTCTTTGCTGATTTTCAAGGACATATTATCGATACAAATAATCGTTTCTTGGAGATGATTGGATACTCTAGGCAAGAGCTAGAGTCTGGGACAATTGATTGGATAGCTATAACACCAGAAGAATATCTAGCTAAAGACTATGAGTGCATGGAGCAATTAATTAAATATGGAGAAGTTACACCTTGGGAAAAGGAATATTATCGTAAAGATGGTAGTCGAATTGCAATTTTGATTGGGGCTGCATTGTTGCAAGGAAGCAATAATGAAGCCATCTGTGTAATTATTGATATTAGTGATCGCAAACAATCGGAAGATCAACTCCGTAGCCTCTCCAATCGTCTCAATCTATCTCTACAGGCTGGAGCGATTGGTTCTTGGGAGTGGAACTTAAAGGATGAGATAGTTTGGGATCAACGCAGCTATGAGATTTATGGCTTACAAAGCCTAGATCACCCTGCCACCTATCAGGACTGGTTAACAATTCTACATCCCGATGATTTCCTACCAATCAATCAAAAATTACAAGAAATAATCACAGGGAAACGGGAAATTGATATGGAGTTTCGCATTCACCGACCTGATGGTGCATTGCGTTGGATCAGGTCGATGGCGTTAGGACACTTTGATGCTCAAGGTCAGCTTGTCAAACTAACAGGAATTAACCAAGACATCACTGATCAAAAACAAGCAGAAGAGCAACTGCAACAGCAGGCTATGCAAAAGCAACTTCTCTTGACGATTACCCAAGCAATTCGCCAATCTCTTGATACTGAAGATATTCTCTATACAGCCGTAGCGGAAGTAAGACATCTATTAAAGGCAGATCGTGCTGCTATCTATCGCTTTCATGCTGATAGTATGGGTGAATTAATTATTGAATCTAAAATTGATGGGTGGGTGGAACTATTAGGTACTCATGTACAAAAAATTTGGGAAGACATCTACCTCCAAGAAACCTATCTCAGCAGATTCCGTCACTATGAAACCATGACGGTTAATGATATCTACCAAGCTGACTTACAACCCTATCACATTGACCTATTAGAACAATTCCAAGCGAGAGCCTATGTAATCTCACCAATTTTTGTAGGTGATAGCATCTGGGGACTCTTTGCGATGTATCACAATAGCCAGCCCTATGTTTGGGAAACATGGGAAGTTGAACTATTAGAACAAATTGCCAGTCAATTAGCGATCGCTATTTACCAAGCCAATCTCTATCAACAAGTCCAAACAGAGCTAAAAATTCGTCAGCAAGCTGAAGCTGCTATAGTCCAGCAACTCAATCAACAACGTACTCTAGGCGCGATTACTCAACGCATTCGCGAATCCCTCGACCTTAATGAAATTCTTGAAACCGTAACCCAACAGGTCAAAGAAGTTTTGCAATGCGATCGCGTAATTGTCTTCCGTATCTATAATGATGGTCGCTGTCAAATTGTCGAAGAAAGTGTGTCCAGTGAATTTGTCAGCCTCAAAAAACAACATTGGGAAGACGAAGTTTGGGTTCAAGAAATTCTCGATTGTTACTGGCAAGGTCAACCTCGCATTGTTCCTGATATGATTAATAGTACTTGGACAGATTACTTGGTGGAAGATTCCTGCGAAGGTTTGTTCCAGTCGAAAATTGTCGCCCCGATCCTACAAGAGCTTCATGCTCAAAAAAATTATCGTGGGGTTACTTCTTCCCAAGAAAATAAACTATGGGGAGTTTTAGTAGTCCATGCTTGCCAATCAAAAAGGATCTGGCAGGATGAAGAAGCACAGCTACTCCAACAAATCGCCAACCAATTAGCGATCGCCATTCAACAAGCCAGTCTATTTGATCAAGTCCAACGCGAATTAAGCGATCGGCAAAAAGCTCAACAGCAACTAACGCGCACTAATCAACAGTTAGCTCTCTCCAACCAAGAACTAGCCCGTGCAACCCGACTCAAAGACGAATTTCTTGCCAATATGAGCCATGAGTTGCGGACTCCTCTCAATGCAATTTTAGGTATTACCGAAGGTCTATGTGAAGAAGTATTTGGGAGTCTCAACGATCAACAGAAAAATGTCTTACAAACCATTGAAAAGAGCGGCAACCATTTATTAGAACTGATTAATGACATTCTTGATCTCGCTAAAATCGAATCTGGCGAAGTGACTTTAGAAGTTGCGTTGACCAATATCCATCAACTCTGTCAATCTAGTGTAGTTTTTATCAACCAACAGGCAATCCAAAAGAAATTACAACTGACTTTAAATATTGGCTCTCAACTGCCAGATCTCATTATTGACGAACGAAGAATTCGCCAAGTATTAATTAATCTCCTCAATAATGCTGTAAAATTTACCCCATCAGGAGGATGTATTAGTCTAGATGTAAACTTGGAATCTAAACCCCTGCTCAATATCCATGATAGTATTAGTGAAAATATTAGACATTGGGTAACATTTGTAGTAACTGATACGGGCATAGGCATTACATCTGAAAATCTGAAAAAATTATTTCAGCCATTTATCCAAGTTGATAGCGCCCTTAACCGTCAATATGAAGGTACTGGATTAGGTTTAGCCTTAGTCAAGCGCATTGTTGAACTGCATGGCGGTCATGTTCATGCATCTAGCGAATTTGGTGTTGGCAGTCGCTTTATGATTTCACTTCCCTATTTCGCTGACACACTCCCACCTACCTTACTAAATCATCTTCAGATCCCGTAGAATCTATGTCCACCATCGATAATAACGAAGATGCCATTTCGCCACCACTAATTTTATTAGCGGAAGACAATGAAGCTAATATAATTACTATTTCTGCATATCTCCAAGCGAAGGGCTATCGACTGATTATCGCAAAGGATGGTCAGGAGGCAGTTGATTTGATACTCTCAGCATCTCCAGATTTAGTATTGATGGATATCCAAATGCCAAGTATGGATGGTATCGAAGCAATCAAGCTAATCCGTAGCAAGAATCATCTAACGGACTTACCGATTATTGCCCTGACAGCTCTTGCTATGGCAGGCGATCGAGAGAAATGTCTAGAAGCAGGCGCAACCGACTATATGAGTAAACCGATCAAGCTCAAGCAACTTGCTGCTACAATCCAACAGTACTTGTAATTTGGGAGAATTTTTCTTTCTAGCAAAATTCTCCCAAATTACAAATAAATTTTGTGAGATAATCGGTTCCCAGTGGTACTTGTATGGAAGTTATTTAATACTCAAACATAATAGCATTCATAAATTATTTGTAAATTTCTAGGTTTGTGGAAGCGCACCCTGAGTTTGATAATGCCATTTGCGCCTCGCAAATGACGGTGTATAGCGGTTTTCAAATGAGTACACACTCATTTGAAAACCGCTATATCAAAGGTGGCTGAGCGTAGTCGAAGCCACTGATATCTATGCCTCAAACAAGACTCAAAAAACTTATGAGTGCAAGGACTCAAATTTAGAACTGAGATCAGCGATCGCTACGGCTTCCTGCTCACCTGATTCCAGCCACTTGACTTGAACTTGACCTGCTGCGATTTCGCTATCACCGATTACCAACGCAGCCTTAGCCTTGGCATTACTAGCCCGTTTGAACTGTTTATCAAACTTCGCACCACTGAGATCGAGTTCCACAGTAAATCCTACTTTACGGAGCGTTTGAGCGATTAATAGAGACTTCGTTTCTGCCTGTTCACCTCGCGAAATCACGTAGAAATCGATCGCTGCTTGTTTTTGCTCATCAACCTGTTGCATGAGAATGACTAAACGCTCTAAGCCGATCGCCCAACCGACCGCAGGTACATCTGCTCCGCCGAGTTCGGCTATTAAGCGATCATAGCGACCACCTCCACAGACTGCTGACTGTGCACCGAGTTGATTGGATTGAATCTCGAAAGCCGTGCGAGTGTAGTAGTCAAGCCCGCGCACAAGACGGGGGTTAATCCGATAGGCAATTCCCAAATCTGTTAAGAGATTTTGAACTTTCTCGAAATGTTGCTGGGAGTCGAGGCTGAGATAGTCGAGAATGCTGGGCGCATCTTGAGAGATTTCTTGAGTGCGTTTGTCTTTGCTATCGAGGATACGGAGAGGATTGCGGGTGAGGCGATCGCGGGAATCCACATCAATTTCCTCAACAAAAGGCGTGAAATACTCTACCAAAGCCTGACGATAGGCAACCCGATCTTCGGAACTGCCAACTGAATTCAGATCAACCACGAGATCAGTCAAACCGACGGCTTGCAAAAAATCACTGGCGATCGCGATCACTTCGGCATCAGCACGCGGATCAGCACTTCCTAATACTTCTACTCCTAATTGGTGAAATTGACGCTGACGACCTGCTTGAGGACGTTCGTAGCGAAACATTGCCCCCATATACCAAAGTCGCTGAACACCACCTTGAGCAAACAATTTATTTTCAATATAGGATCTCGCTACTCCTGCTGTCCCTTCGGGTCGTAAAGTCAGAGAACGATCACCTCGATCATTAAAGGTGTACATTTCTTTGCCGACAATATCAGTGTTTTCACCGATGCCCCGAGCAAATAGCTCAGTTGCCTCAAAAATAGGGGTACGAATTTCGGTATAGGCGGCTTGCTTAAGGACTTGACGCGCAGTTGTCTCTAACTGCTGCCAGTAATAAATTTCGGGGGCGAGGATGTCGCGAGTGCCGCGTGTGACCTGAAGTGGAGACATGGATACTAACGTGTGATTTACAGGAAACTGTGATTATTCCAGAATACAGAGTTTTTGGTCATCAAAAACTTCAATATTTATTGAAAGTATTGTCAAGCAATCGTTTCTCGCAAATAGGACGAGATCCAAAACAGCTATGCTTTGAAGTAAGATTGCGATCGCACTGTACATTCAGACGGTAACAAATCTAGGTAGAATCTGCATAGTGCCAGTTAACCTCAGCTAGTTAATTTAAATAGTCCTTATGCCAGAAGATAACGCGAACATCCAGCAAACAACCCAAGCGGCTAATGAAGCAGTATTTAATGAGGTGCTAAAAAGTGTAGAAATTGATCCTGCTTTGCTAGCGGAACTCGGAGAAGTGACCAATGATCCCGAACAGGCGATCGATACCGCAATCCGTCAATGGCTACAACGTCGTGCTATCAAGGAAGCTGATCGCTCTCGTCCCTTGACGATGAACCCTGTTGTGCCTCCGCGTGGCGAGTGGAATGACTAGGAGCATTAACTAAAGCTCTATTTTTTGCTAATTTTCTCAATCAAAACCTAAGACTGATTCGCTATGCTGCATAGGCTGATCCCCAAGATTTATGTTTGAATTTTTGATCCAAAATAAGCTGCTCGTGATGATTGGGCTATCTCAATTTGTTTTAGTTCTCGTGATGTTCATGATCATTAATCTTAGTCAGCGTAAGCTAGGCAAATCGGATATGGGCAACAATAGACTTAAATCCAATACCAGTCCCACGTCATCGGCGGCGATCGCTGTCAGTCGCCTCAATGCTGTTCTCAAACCCATAGATAAGGCAAAAGGTGACGCATCCAGTATTCGTAATATTCATGAGCTAAATACGTCAACTTTAATTGATTTACCAGAATTAATTACAGATATGCAGAACGAGACAGTCGATCACCATGACGCTAACCCTGAATCTGATATGTACAAAGTTGCGATTTCCCCAGATTTATTTACTGAACTGTTGGAAATCTCGAATAATCCTGCGGAAACGGTAGATGAAGCTATTCGCTGGTGGCTACGTCGGCGTACTTTAAATGACCTAGAGACATCCATTGATCGCCGTGATCGCCTAAGTTCAAGATCCTATAGATCCAATCGATCGCAACAAGAATTGTGGAATGACTAGCTGTGAGTGCATCCCCCTTTGATATTGTTGTTGGGCAATCGCAAGCAATCACTTTACTAAAGGCTGCGATCAAACGCGATCGCATTGCCCCTGCCTACTTATTTGCAGGTGCAAGTGGTGTGGGGCGCAGTAAAACTGCCTCAGCATTTGCAGAAATTTTATTAGGTGATCGCAAGTCCGCAAATCGACTGAGCGATCGCAATCATCCTGATTTACTTTGGGTCGAGCCGACCTATCTAGATAAGGGCAAAATGCTAACAGCTAAGGAAGCAGAGGCAGCAGGGTTAAAACGTCGCGTCTTGCCCCAAATTCGCATTGAGCAAATTAGGGAAATTAGTGAATTTGTCAGTCGGGCTCCCCTCGAATGCAAGCGATCAGTGGTGGTTATCGAAGAAGCACAATCCATGGCAGAATCGGCTGCTAATAGCCTCCTCAAAACCCTCGAAGAACCTCTCTACGCTACCATTATCTTGATCGTTCCCGATGCAGGCTCGATTTTGCCTACGCTCGTCTCTCGATGCCAACGCATTCCTTTCACTAGACTAAACCAAGCCCAAATGCAGGAAATTCTCACCCGTGAAGGACATACAGATATTCCCCCCGATGTGGTGTCACTTGCGTCTCTCGATGCCAACGCATTCCTTTCACTAGACTAAACCAAGCCCAAATGCAGGAAATTCTCACCCGTGAAGGACATACAGATATTCCCCCCGATGTGGTGTCACTTGCCCAAGGTTCCGCAGGACAAGCGATCGATTCATTTGAGAGATTTAAAAGTATTCCCATCGAATTGTTAAACTCCGTGCGCCACATCCCTCAAGAGCCCCGTAATGCAATGATGATCGCTAAACAAATTACTAAAGATTTAGAAGTCGATTTGCAACTTTGGCTGATTGACTATTTGCAAAATTATTTTTGGGAACAACAAAAGTCGAAATCCATCTTGCAACATCTTGATAAGGCAAGAGAATTAATTGCTCGTTATGTTCAGCCTCGACTAGTTTGGGAAGTGACACTTCTACAAATTGCAGGCAAAATTTAAGAGATGAGCGCTACAAGCCATTGCCGATCGCAAAGAAAGCAGACCAGTAACTCGGATGACTAAACTTTTCTGATTTAATCAGAGCAACTTGCGCCCTATGCAAAGCCTCAATCGGTAAGACATCGCCTTTTTGCAGTTCCTGATAAAAAGCCGCCATCAAAGCCTGAGTCCCTTCATCACTAACAGACCAGAGAGAAGCGATCGCCTGTTTTGCCCCTGCCTTTTGAACTTGATAACCAAAGCCTAGGATTTCAACGCCATCGCCAAGCTTACCAACACCAGTCTGACAAGCACTCAACACAATCAACTCTATATTCGGAATCTCCCAATCAGTGATTTCATGGAGCTTGATTTTGTCACCATTGCCGAAGATGATGAAAGAGTCGTCAGGTGTACCCGTATTAAACTCAGCATGGGTTGCAAGATGGAGAATATTATGATTTTTGAACTTAGATTCGATCGCTTGGCGGCTAAATTGATCTTCGATGAGGGTGACTGAGCTATTGAATGAATTAGCGATCACTTGAACTTCTTTGATCGAGGCAGGCAATGCAGTTTGTCCAAACTTTTTCTCTCCAGCCTTGCCGCCAAACGCGCCTGCGAGGATATTGGGCTTAGTATTTAGTTTTGAGGCAAAATCGAAGAGGCTATAGGCAATCAGATTATTAATGCGGTATTTCTCTGCTAGCCATTGTTTCCCGTCATAGAGAGCAGCTAAGGGAATATAACGTAGTTGTCCATCTGGTGCATAGAGGATCGTTGTAGATTTGGCTTGGACGAGTTCGGCTTCGATGGTTTTAATCAGCAACTTGTAGAGTTGTGCTGAAGGTTCTTTGAAGTCTTCGGAACCAGTATCAATGAGTGCAGTTCTAAAATCAGTCACTAGGTTTTCTAGTTCTTTTTGCGATATTTTGACGGTACGGCTGATAGGGATGGTGTTGGGTGAGAAGAGAATTAACTCCAATCGATTACCAAGAATTAGAGGATAAAATAGGATTGTTCCCTGAGGGATTTGTTTCAGATAGTCGGGTACTTTATTAAGCTCTGCTTTAGGCAGTTGTTGAATCTGATTGTCAAGTTGCTGATTAAGTTCAGGAATTGACTTTTTGCTAAGATCTGATAGCTGATTACTAATCGCTTTTTCTGGCTCTAGTATCCTAATTCCTTGCGCGGTGCGATCGCTACCTTTGATATTTTTAAAATAGCCCTCTAGTTCTTGCACCTTCAGTAAATCAAGGACTTGTAAGGATTCCATAACCCGTCCTTGTTTGAGCAATAGATCCGCGAGATGACGATAGCGATCAGCTACGGTGGCTAAATAGGATTGGCGATCCGCTTGGGCGAAATTACGAATATCCTTACGGATAGCTTCGGTGATATTGATCGAAGACTTGTAGAATGCGATCGCTAAGTGATTTTGATTGAGATTAACCAGAGTCGCGGCAATCTCGGCATTTGCCTTCGCTTCTCCCCTACGTTCACCAATTTCCCGAACAATTGTGAGATGCTGCTGATACAAATCTAATGCTTTTTCATATTGTTTGAGCGCATAGTAAGCATTGCCCAAATTTCCTAAGGTTGCGCCTTCCGCTTGACGGTCTTTGATATTGCGGACAATCTCTAGAGTCTGTTGTAGGTAATCAATCGCTTTTTGGTGCTGTCCAAGGCTATTCAAGGTATTGCCTAAATTACCCAAAGCTGTAGCCTCTCCATTGCGATCGCCAATTTGCTTATAGATGACTAGCGCCTGTTGATAGAACTCAGTGGCTTGCTGGTGTTTATTTAAGTATCCATAGGCATTACCTAAATTTTCGAGCGCTTTCGCTTCAGCACGACGATCTGCGATCGCTCGAACAAGCTGTAAACTCTGCTGAAGCCATTCCACTGCTTTTTGATATTGACCTAAATAAGCATAAGTATTGCCAATATTTCCCGTAGCATAGGCTTCTCCTTGGCGATCGCCGATGTTCTTGGTGGCAGCCAAATATTGCTGATAGAAGTCTAAAGCTTTTTGATATTGTCCTAATGCCACATAGTCATTGCCTAAGAGACCAAGGCTGAGGCTTTCTCCTTGGCGATCGCTGAGGTTTTGAGAAATCTTGAGCGCTTGCTGATGATGGTCAATTGCCTTTTGATATTGACCTAAAGCAAAGTAAGTCGCTCCTAAATTATTAAGTACTTTCACTTCCAAATAGGGAATCTGCCATTGCCTTGCAAGTTCAAGACTTTGGTTAAAAGAACTAATGGCGTGATCGTATTGACTAAAAATCACGTAGATGTTGCCAATCAATAGGCGCATATTGGCTTGATTGGGATAGTCATTGATTTCTTGATAGATCTGTAATGCCTGCTCAGCAGATGTCAAAGATTCACGAAACTGGCTCAACTGAAACTGTTGAATGGATTGATTAAATAGGTGAGCGGCTTCAATTTTGCGTGATTGCGCCTGTGCCGTCATCACTGCCACATCAGGCGGCGACACCATGCCCACCATTCCCGTCACAGCCACAACCATCAATCCATAAAACCGTGAAGCCATAGGTCAAGGAAAAAGTAGAAAGGTAAAAGGAAAAAGTGGGTTAGCTTTGCTGCTTTTGAGGACAATTACATCCTAAACCCTACGATCCTCATAGCCAACATATCACCTAATTTTCTTGCTTCTTCATCTTACTGATTTTTTTAACCATTCATCAGACACAAAAAAATTCTGTAGGGGCAAAGCATTACCGTCATCATTTAGGCATATCACCACAATCTCCAAACGGTAATGCTGCGCCCAAACCTCCCGCAGATAGAGATAACCTATAAACCGCCAAGAGGGTCAAGCATTTGCGTACAGAGATTTCTTGAGAAGTTTAAAAATTGTGGTGCAAATGCTTGCCCCCTTCACCTTATAGCGGTTTTCATTTTGCCTACGGCAAAATGAAAACTCAAAACTCTTAATGGGACTGATTTTTTGTTTTCAAATGAGTACACACTCATTTGAAAACCGCTATACTTACCAACCATGCTTCCAAATTCGCCTTTACCGAAAATTTGGGTACAACAATCAACCTCAGAGTTCCTAGACCTAGCATAAAACTCAACATGTTTTTGAAACTGGATTTCTACACAAAAAAAAGTTACTAAACTTAGCAAATTACTGTATGAAAATTACAAGCGATTATCTATGACGAGTTCTATAGGCAAAACTCTTGCTATGTATAGCGATTAGACTTCCATATTAGCTACTATTTCTATCTTTTACTAATTGCTATAGACGATACTTCTCATTAATAGTGCTGTGTGACAATAAACACTGTACAACGTCGATAGAACTAGCCTAAGATCGAAACAAATGCATAATCAACATTTGCGATCGCAAAGTACTTGATTATCCTCAAAGTTTCCCAAGGTTGGTGATAAACCTATGAGCGCTGTAATTAATCCACAAGAGTTAACAGGACTCTCAGAACAGGAAGTTAGCCAACGCCTTCAATCTGAGGGATATAACGAATTGCCAGCTAGCGATCGCCGCAATATTTGGGGGATTATTTTGGAAATTGCTAGCGAACCAATTTTCTTACTATTACTTGGTTGTGGCGGTATTTATCTATTTCTTGGTGATGCTCAGGAAGCATTGATATTACTAGGTTTTGTGTTTTTTATTGTGGGGATTAATCTCTATCAAGAACAAAAAACAGAGAAATCCCTCGAAGCTTTGCGCGATCTATCTAGTCCTCGCGCCCTTGTCATTCGCAATGGAGAACGTAAACGGATCGCAGGTCGAGAAGTGGTGCGGGGGGATTTGATTGTAATTGCGGAAGGCGATCGCATTCCTGCGGATGGCATATTGCTCTGGTCAACGCATCTCACTGTCGATGAATCACTCTTAACAGGGGAATCTCTCCCTGTGCGAAAAGTTGCGATCGATGAAAGTTTACCTTTACCCATCAATCGTGCTGGTGGTGACGATTTGCCCTATGTCTATTCAGGAACTTTAGTGGTACAGGGACAGGCGATCATTGAAGTCCAAGCCACTGGCTCCAAAACGGAAATGGGCAAAATCGGTAAGGCTCTCCAAACGATTGAGCAGGAAGATTCTAAGCTGCAACGGGAAACGCGGCAGATTGTTAAACAATTAACGATTGTGGCGATCGCTATTTGTATCATTGCCGTGGTGATTTATGGAATTACTCGCGGCGATTGGTTGCATGGTGTATTAGCAGGCTTAGCTCTAGGAATGGCAATTTTACCCAATGAAATCCCTGTAGTTCTCGCCATCTTTTTAGCATTGGGTGCATGGCGATTTTCGCGACAAAATGTCCTCACACGACGGATTCCTGTTGTCGAAACCCTTGGCTCAGCAACTGTCCTTTGTGTAGATAAAACAGGAACGCTCACTCTCAATCAAATGACAGTGCAGCAATTATTTGTTTATCAAGAAGGTTCGCAAAATCCTGCTTTTTACGATCTCACCTTACATGAGCGAGAAGCCTTGCCAGAGGATTTCCACCGACTAATTGAATATGGCATTCTCGCCAGTCGCAAAGATCCCTTTGACCCAATGGAAAAGGCTCTGAAATTAGTGGGTTCTCAGCTACTAGCAGGTACAGAACATCTCCATGATGAGTGGAATACTTTGCGCGAATATCCACTATCAGGGGAGTTACGCGCAATGTCCTGTGTTTGGGAACCTATCGCAGGTGGTGCAAAGGAAATTGCTGCTAAAGGAGCGCCCGAAGCGATCGCTGATCTTTGTCATTTCAGTCCTGAGATGCTCACGGATTTAGAAATACAAGCAAATATCATGGCAGCCTCAGGGTTAAGAGTCCTTGGTGTGGCTAAAGGTTCACTCTCTGCTCATAGCTCAAGACATCAACCACCTGCGGATGGTTCTCTACCTTTACGCCAGCATGATTTTGATTTTGAATTTATTGGCTTAGTGGGCTTAGCCGATCCCGTGCGTGCTTCGGTTGCCCCAGCGATCACCGAATGTTATCAAGCAGGAATTCGGGTCGTGATGATTACAGGTGACTATCCCTCAACAGCGCAAAATATTGCCAAACAAATTGGGCTAACCAGTGGGGAAGTGATCACAGGTGCAGAACTAGAACAAATGACTGAAGACCAACTGCGATCGCGGATTCGCAGTACGAATATTTTTGCTCGTGTTGTCCCTGAACAAAAGCTCCTGATTGTGAATGCGCTGAAACAAAGCGGCGAAATCGTGGCGATGACAGGCGATGGAGTCAATGATGCACCTGCGCTGAAGGCGGCTCACATTGGTATTGCCATGGGTGGTAGAGGGACAGATGTGGCGCGAGAATCCGCAGATTTAGTGTTACTGAATGATGACTTCACCTCAATTGTGGAATCAGTGAAACTCGGTCGCCGCATTTTCGATAATCTCAAGAAAGGCATGGCATATACCCTCGCCGTTCATATACCGATCGCAGGTATATCCTTAGTTCCTATTTTCATGCAATGGTCGTTAGTACTTTTGCCAATTCATATTGCCTTCCTACATCTGATTATCGATCCCGCCTGCACGATCGCCTTTGAAGCAGAGTCCGCCGAAGCTAATGTGATGCAGCGTCCACCCCGTAATCCCAAGGAACCACTCTTTGATCGACGCACATTATGGTTATCGCTTTTCCAAGGCTTGAGCGTCTTAGTAGTGTTAGTAATTGTCTATGCGATCGCTAATTATCACGGCAAATTTGCCCCTGATATGGTCTTATGTAGTGCAGGAGCCTGTGGTGCAAGGGGCTTAGTCTTTACCACCTTAATTGTGTCTAACCTTGCGATGATTCTCACCAATCGCTCATGGACAAGAACGATCCTCAGTACGATGAAAGTTCCCAATGCTTCCATTTGGTGGATTATTTGTGGCGCGATCGCATTTCTAGGATTAATTCTATACGTTCCTTTTTTAAGGCAACTCTTCCAGTTTTCCTATCTACAATTTGAAGATTTAGCGATCGCCCTCCTATCAGGTATTGCCAGCGTTATTTGGTTTGAGTTTCTCAAATGGAAAAACGCCTAAAAAAAGCGGTACTTTGTACCGCTTTTTTGATTAGAAAATCAAACTAATACTCAGCCCTGAGCCAACGACAAAATGTAAAGCCACTGCGATAAATCGACAATTGAGTAACAGATCCGCCTGATCGTGATTCTCGCCAATGAAGGTACATAAATTCCAAGCGATCGGTAAGCTGACCAATACGATCGCTGTCCAGATTGGGAAAAAGTTACAAGCGATTGCGATGATCGTAATTGCATAAATCACCCCACAGAGCCAAGGCAAAAGCTGAGCCGATCGCTTAGTTCCTAGTCTCACTACAGGGGATTTTTTGCCTGCTGCTAGATCATCGGCAACTTGATTGAAATGGGAACAGAACAAAATCAAGCTAGTGATAATCCCAACAATGATCGCGGCAGCAAGAGAGCCAACTGACCAAGACTTGGCTTGACTGTAATAGGCGGCGGAAACTCCTAGAGGTCCAAAGGCGAAAAAGCATAAAATTTCACCTAAGCCTTGATATCCCAAGCGAAAGGGAGGACCTTGGTAGATATAGCCCAGAAAACAACAAATGGCGATCGCACCGACCACCACCAAATCCTGCTGTAGCCATGAAATCGCGAATACGCCACCGATACCCAGCAATAAACAAATATTGGCGATCGCAAAGATCACATTTTTCCTGCCCGTGAGATTGACCACCGAATGCGCCTTATTCACATCAATCCCTGTCTCCGCATCAAATACGTCATTACAGAGATTTTCCCAAACTAAAATCAAAATTGCAGAGACCAAAAAGGTGAAAAAGATGCCCCAGTTAATTGCCCCAGTATCGCGATAGGCGATCGCTGTACCCGTGGCGATCGGTACAATTGCCACACTATACATTGGTAATTTAATCGCCGCCATCCATAGCTTGCGAGATGTCTTAGGAGATAGCTCAGGGGGAACAACGAGGCTTTTTACCATATTGGCTAAAAATGACTAAAAGACTGTAAATCTAATTTCTGTAGTTTACAGTGGTTTGCGCCCTCAATATATATGCCGTTGATGATAGAGGTGCGAAGCACCTCTATCATCAAATGTCATCAGGGTTAATCCCCATTGACCTGAGATAATTTTCTAATTTTTCCTTAGATTGACGTTCTTGCTCTTTAGCTTGACGTTCCTGCTCATTTGCTTCCCACATTGCCAAAATTGTTGATTCCGCCGCCGCGATCTTCTCGCGATCGGTTAAGTACCTTTGACCTGCTTCGTCATACCAAAATAACCATTCCCGTTCCCAGTTGGCATGATCTGCGTTTTCATAACCGAGCGCTAAACCAATCTCAGGAAGCCATACAGGATTGCCTGTTAATAGCTGATATTTTTGATTGACCAGTTGATAAACCTCTAAAGGTTGGCGTTGCTTATACCTTGATTGCTTTCCTGCTAAGGGATTGTAAATCACATAGTAAAGCACCCCAATACTTTGATAGTCCTCTAGCTTTTTCTCATATTCGCCATTGTATTTTTCGGAGACAACTTCTAGTACCAATTTTGGTAAGACATATTGTTCTTGCCATACTAAATAACTCAGACGACCGCGATCACCTGTATTGCGAGGTACACCCATTGCCAAAAAGCCATCGGGGACGATCTGCGGCTTGTTAGGGTCGTAATACACTGCCATATCCACACCAAAAAACCAATCTTGGCGATCGCCCCAAATACTGAGCAGAATATTTAATAAAAGATTGGGAATATGATTTTGAAGCTCGTTATCCACGGGGGTATCGTCACTGTGAGGCAGTTCTTCGGCAGTTGGCAAACGCTGACCAGAAATAATGACCATAGTTGTATCTCCACATGATATTACTAAACATCATACTCCCTTGCCAGTGAAGGATTAGATGTTGCGGCGCTTCGCGCCGCAACAGGAAGGGAGTAGCTATAAAAGTTTTGCCTAGAGAGAAATAGTAGTGCGAATCACTACTATTCCTCTCTTTAGATTTGCCCTAGTTTAGACAAAAAATTAGTAAATTATTAAGCTTTGCAAAGTAAGATGGATTTAAGTAATCAAAAAAATTAAACGTACAGGTACTAGAGCAATATGCGCGTGGCGATCGCTGGAGGAGGGTTAGCAGGATTATCCTGTGCCAAGTATTTGGTGGATTTAGGACATCAGCCGATATTGCTAGAGCGCAGTAACGTTCTCGGCGGCTTAGTAGCGGCATGGAAAGATGCCGATGGCGATTGGATCGAAACAGGATTACATAACTTTTTTGGCGCTTATCCCAATATGTTGCAACTGATGGATGAGCTAAATATCCTCGATCGCCTGCAATGGAAGCGCCATGCTTTAATTTTTAATCAACCCGAAAAGCCAGGAGTGCTTTCATGGTTTGATGTACCCGATATCCCATCCCCCTTTAATATCATTGTCTCGATTCTGCGTAACAACGATATGCTCACATGGGAGCAGAAAATTCGGTTTGCGATCGGGCTAATTCCTGCAATTATTCGTGGCGATGACTACGTTGTCTCGATGGACAAATACACCTTCGAGGAATGGCTAGAAATGCGCGGCATCGGTAAGGACATTACTACCGATATTTTTATTGCCGTTTGTAAATCCCTCAAATTTATCGATCCCGATGTGATTTCCGCAACGATTCCCCTTCGCGCCCTCAACAAATTTCTCCAACAAAAAGATGGCTCAAAAATTGCCTACCTAGATGGCGCACCTCCTGAACGGCTCTGTCAGCCCATCGTCGATTATGTTGTGGCAAGAGGCGGCGAAGTGCATACAGGTGTAGCGCTCAAGGAAATTGTCACCGATCAAGATGGGAATGTCCAAAAGTTAATCGTCCAAGGTACAGACGGCTCACCTAGTCGCGAAATCTTTGCCGATGCCTACGTTTCCGCCATGTCAGTGGACGCATTTAAAAACTATATTCCTGACACTTGGCAAGGCTTGCCCTATTTTCAACAACTAGACAACCTTGAAGGCGTACCCGTAATCAGTGTGCAGATCTGGTTTGATCGCAAACTTACCGATATTGATCACACCCTATTTTCGCGATCGCCACTGCTCAGTGTTTACTCAGATATGAGCAACTCCTGCAAGGAATATGCCGATCCTGACAAATCGATGCTAGAGCTAGTCTTTGCCCCTGCTGCCGATTGGATTGATCGCCCCAATAGCGAAATTGTGGAAGCAACCCTCAATGAACTTGCCAAACTATTTCCGCAGCATCTCCCTAGCCCTGCCAAAGTCTTAAAGTCCCATGTCGTCAAGACTCCGCGATCAATTTATACAGCCACACCCGGACGTGAACAATTCCGTCCCGGCCAAGCTACACCAATATCTAATTTCTTTTTGTCAGGTAGCTATACAGCACAACCCTTTTTTGGCAGTATGGAAGGGGCGGTACTTTCTGGTAAGCTAACAGCACAGGAAATCCATCAAGCAAGTCAAAACCCAAATCAAAAAGCAAGTCAATCTTCGGGAAGTAAAGTCCTTGGTCGAACCTCTAACCAAAACCAGTCAAATCCATCTGTCGTCAGTGCCTAAGCCGATGGGAATGCGTCAGCCAGTCAGTCTGGAGGAAGCCTACGAGATTTGTCGTTGTATTACGGCAAAGTATGCTAAGACCTTTTATCTTGGCACAATGCTGATGTCTGAAGCAAAACGGCGAGCAGTTTGGGCGATATATGCTTGGTGTCGGCGTACCGACGAGCTTGTAGATGGGATGCAGGCGGAAACTACCGATGCGGAAACGCTCTTTAACTGGGAGAAACAGCTAGAAGCGACATTTCGCGGCGATCCGATTCATGCATCAGATATTGCCCTCTCGGATACCGTTAAGCAGTACCCTATGCCCATCCAACCTTTTAAAGACATGATCTCAGGAATGCGGATGGATCTAAAGTATGATCGCTACCAAACCTTTGAGGATCTGCATTTGTATTGCTATCGTGTCGCAGGGACAGTAGGCTTGATGTCGGCAGCAATCATGGGCTTCGAGACGAAAGATCCCTCAGTAATTTGTTCGGCGACTGAAGCCGCGATCGCTTTGGGCATTGCCATGCAATTAACAAATATTTTGCGCGATATTGGTGAAGATGCTCAGCGAGGGCGAATTTATTTACCCCTTGAGGATCTACACTATTTCGACTATACCGAAAAAGATTTATTAAATGGTGTCGTCGATGATCGCTGGATCGAGTTAATGCGTTTTCAAATCCAAAGAGCGCGAGAATTTTATCAACATGCTGAGGATGGTATTTCCGCACTCTGTCGCGATGCCCGATGGCCAGTGTGGTCATCCTTAATTTTGTATCGCAATATTTTAAAAGCAATTGAAAAAAATCACTACGAAGTCTTTAAGCAGCGTGCTTTTGTCCCCAACTCTGGTAAGGTGCTAGCTTTACCTTGGGCCTGGCTCAAAGCTCAGACATGTTAATAAAAAAAGAGTGCTTTGCACTCTTTTTTTATGCAAATTTGTCAGGACAAATAGATACTAAGTCTTCAATATTTCGCATCATAGTATTGCAGATATTGTCTAGGGGCAAATCATTGGCATCATGCCCAAAGGGATCTTCTATTTGAATGCCAATCTCTTCAATGCCTAAGAGCGTAAAACTAATCAAGGCTACAATTGGGGCTGTCATCCATTCCAGTTGATCAACCATTTGAAATGGTAATGACAGACAATAAATCATGAGTAACTGCTTCAGGTGAATAGAATAAGCTAAGGGTATTGGAGTTCTGAGAATTCGCTCACAAATACCCACCACATCCGTCATTTGATGCAATAGGTTAATCATATCGCCTAGTTGGTAGCGATCAAGTTTGCCCTGATGAGTCTGTTCCTGTAAATAACTGCTAATCCAAAAGGCGATTTCGAGCGGTGGATGATTCATTGTTTTCAGGTGATCAAATTGAGCAGCAGAGAGATTAGCTGCTAGTTCCGCATTAATCGGCTCTGATCGTAAATGTAGTTTTAAGGCGATCGCAAAGGCCGGTAATAGCTTAACTGCGGCGATTTTTGCTTGGCGATCGCGCGGTTCTTGTTCTGAAATTGCGACTAATATTTGTCTGGATAGATTCCGTACCGTATTTACCAATAGTCCCCATGCTTTACGTCCTTCCCAAAATCTTTCATAGGCTGTATTTGTACGGAATACCAGTAATAAGCCCAACACAATATTTGGAATGATGCCACCTAAAATCGGAAGAGAAACTTGAATTTTAAATAGATGAAAAATGTAAATTAGAGCGCCAAAAAGTCCACATAATAGAGATCGTGGTAACACTTCTGGAACTACTGAGCCTCTCCATCGTAGTGCAATATGGAACCAACTATCTTTTTTCATGCACTTCCATATCTCTGATACCAAATCGAGAAGAAAAATTGTGATCACAATTTTTCGATTTAAAAACTAAACTCAGTAATTTTTGTAAATTAGGACTTAGGCATCAAGTAGATGTGGCACGGGCAAACCTTCCGCCACATCTACTCAAAATCCAGTAAACTCGTTAGCATTGCGTCAGTCCTATAAATGAAGAAATATTTGTACTGTTTCTTTATTTAATGCGATTTTAAATTAATACTCGCTCATTGTAATGCCTTACAGGTATGCGTAGATAAATTATTTTGAGTAATTATGGTGATAAGTAGAAGTAAATCTCATCTAAATTAGTTAGGACTTATGCATTGGGTAGATGTGACATCTACCTCAAGCCTAGTAAATTCGTTCGGTTTGCGTAAGTCCTAAATCTCATAAACAGGGATCGGCGAGGTGCTTTTGCTGTAATCACAGGCGAAGGGTTCAAGATGCTAGATCGAATGTGGACTGTATATGGGCAGGCAATTGAGAAATATTTTGCTTGTCACCTAGATGGGTACTGGTTCCGCCTGATAGGATTATTTAGCTAAAAACCTTGTCAGGCAAAGTTTTTAGCCGTTCTAAGATCAAATCGTCGAAATCCAGAGACCAAAAGGGTTTCAGGGCTTTGTCCCATCTCGCGGAACCAGTGCCGCTAAATCAAGGACTCGCTTAATTACATTCCTTGCATCTTCCTCAGCCTCCAGTGGACTGATATGCCCTCCCGGAACTGTAATAACCTCTAGCTTTGGTGGGATGCCAACGTAATCTGTTTCTCCGATAACAGCCATAGCAGGTACTTGGAGATTTTGAATAAGGGAAACTGCATCCTGAGCTTTCAAGATGACTGCTTCGATTGTCCGCGCAATCTCTCTTGCGGGACGCTTTGATAGCCTTGCTTGCATCTGGGCGATCAATTCGGGTCGCTTTTCTAGAAGGATTGGGGAATAAAGTGCCATAGCCGCCTGCTTAGCAAAGAAAGCTGGAAAAATAGCCATGCGTTTTTGCAGTGCAAAAGTAATCCGACTCAGCCCCTTTGTTCTTCTAAACGGCATATTGAAAAGACCGAGAGCTGCGAACCGATCGGGAAACTGAATCGCTGCCTGCAAAGCTGTCATGCTTCCCCAGGAATGTCCGATGACTACACATCGTTGCACAGTTAACTCATCCATAATACGGATGAGCATTTCGACACAATCATTCAAACTCCAATCATGCCCAACATTATCGCTATTTCCATGGGCGGGCATATCCACAAAAACCTGCATCCTGCCTTTAGCGGGACTGCTAACCTGAGTCCATAGGGTTTTGTCCAAAAAGACCCCATGCAGATAAATAATTGGCATATCAGTTGTGCCGTCATCCAATACGACAGATATGCGTCCCAGATTCGTTTTAATTAATAGTTCATTCATGTTGAGTTCTCAACTGCCATTACAGGTTCTTGACTTGATGAATGCGTAGAAACTCCTCAAACGATGTCAGGTTTGGGTAAATATCCCTTGCCTCATCGGTTCTGAAGACCCAATTCCCCGCAGATTGCCATTTTAACTGCTCAACAAATTCACGGTTCATCAACTGACATAACCAGGCTGGCAACGTGAACCATTTTGCTGACCTACCGCTCACTTCTTTGTAGAGTTGCTTCATCTCTGGAACAGTTGGGCAATCACTTGCCATGTTGATTTTCTGCCCGATATATTTAGTAGGATTTGCGAACACAGCCGCAGCAATTCCTCCCATATCATCGACTGCCAGCATCTGATAAGGAATCTCAGGTTTCATGACACCAGTAATGAACGGAAATGTCCACTCGCCACCAAATGCTGAATCGATTATATTGTCCATGAAGGTCACCGTTCCCAGAAAGGTGTAGGGAAGTTGAATTGCTTTAATGTATTTTTCGACTTCTGCTTTGGACTTGAAGTGTTCAAGTTGATGAGGAAATGTGCAGCCATCTGCCATAGTCGATTGCACAAAGTGCTGAACACCTGAGGCTTTGGCAATATCTGCCAAATTTTTACCTTGGCGGATTTCACCTTCGTAGCCCACCCCTTCTTCCCAGTAATTTTGCATAGAAAATACTCCCGTTACTCCCACAACTACTTCTTTCAAAGATTCCTGATCGTCCAAATTCCCGACCACAACTTCTGCTCCCCGCTCTACCAATCGCCTGGCAGCAGGGCTTTTAGCATTGCGGGTCAAGGCTTTTACTCTAAATCCATTGTTTAGTAGGTGTCGGGCTACGGCCCCTCCCTGTTTTCCCGTTGCCCCTACTACCAAGATGAGGTGACTGTCATTCATTGGTTTATCCATCGTTGTTTTCTGTTAACGCTTCTTAATTTCAGCTTAGAGCCGATCAGGTTATAACAGATATGCATATTTTATATAATTGTCATGCATGAAGTGGATTTACGAGGAATCGATCTCAATCTTTTGGTGCTTTTGAATGCTTTGATTGAGCAACGCAATGTAACTTGGGCTGCTGATCGTATGCATATGAGTCAGCCTGCAATGAGTCGAGCCTTGGCAAGGATTCGCAAATTGATGAACGATCCTATTTTGGTACGGGGTGGAGATGGACTGATGCCAACACCAAGGGCGATCGCGCTTCATCCCCAACTCAAACGACTGCTCAATGATATTACCCATCTCATATCCGATGTTCCCTTCAGTCCGCAACTGTTGACGGGTTGCATCACTTTGGCGGCGACTGACCATGAGATGGTTGTTTTTCTTCCCAAACTAATGACGCTGATCGCTCAGGTCGCACCACAACTAGATGTGATGGTAATTCCTCTGTTTAACATTGCGGCGGAATGTCTGCATGATGGCAGTATTGATCTTGCTTTCGGGGTTGCTCAGGCAACCTTGCCGAGTTATCTTTGTCAAGAGCTTCTGTATAAAGACACCTACATCACCCTAATGCGGCGGCAACACCCTGCTGGCAACTGTCTATCGGTCGAGCAATTTTCAACTCTCAACCATGTGCAGGTGACCGCAGTAGGCAACAGTGGTGGATCGGCGGTGGATATTGCACTGGATAGGTTGGGCTTACATCGTCGAATTGTGCTACAACTGCCCAGTTTTATTACTGCTCTCGCTGTAGTTGCCGCATCGGATTTGGTGGTAACATTACCAGCTTCGATCGCCCAACGATATGCAATTCAGTCCGATCTCGTGGCGATCGCTACTCCAATTGATTGCCCACCTATTAACCATATCTCAATTTGGTCTAGGGTAAGGGATGCTGATCCAGCTAATCAGTGGTTACGCAAACTTGTAAGGGAAGTAGCAAGTCGAGTAGAGAGTTAAGTTTGCAGCGATCCCTCCACTTAAGAAAACGCATAACGCCTAGATAACCTGATGGTTAACCATCAGGTTATCTAGGCGTTATGTTTCTATTGCTGACGCATTCGTCTAACGCAACGCACGAAATTGTTCACAATTTGCAAATCACCCTGCGGACCGAAATACACTGGTTGATTTTCATTCCCGCTCTTAGATTTTGGGTCTGATCTAATTGCCCCAGAACCATGTGCATCAATCAATGAAGAAAATGGTTTAGCTAATGCGGTACCAAACACAACATATAAAGCCATATTTCCAGCAACTGGACCGTCAAGCAATGTTGTTCCAGTCCAATAATAGGGAATGTCAGGCTTTAGGTCAGGCGTTGTTATTTGCGAAAATTTGAAGAGCGAAGATGCTGCTGGTCGAGAATTTACTTGGAAAGATACAGAGTAATCTACTAGGGTTTGAAGTTCCTTGACGCTAGGCATTCTCCAATCATGAAAACCTCCTGTTGTCTGCTGTCTACAGTATACCAGTGCATTCTTCCAGTTCATCCCAATATGACTGTCTTCCTTTTGCCACATCAGTCCTGTAGCAAGGTCAGAAATCGTTCCGTCTCCATTATCTCTGAAATTGTTTTTTCCATACATTGGGTTGCCCCGAACAAAACGAAAGTACATTTTGCTTGGTGAACCAGATCGGGGATCAAGAAGTGGATAGGCCTTTACGCGACCGTCTACGAAATTGACACCAAAATGAGAATGGTCGCGCCCCATTGTCAACCCATTGAAAGGAGTCGAACTCCAAACTTGAGCGTCAATCTCTCGTTCGCCCAAATATACGTTCCCAATCGGCTGTTCAAAATAGGTAGTATCTATAAACAGCCGAACCGACTTATCACCAAACACCTGACCAGAATACTGAATCAATGAATAGAGTTCCTTGACGGTTGGGATTCGCCAATCAGTTGGTCCCTTCCGATTTAACTCTTGTAGTGCAAGTTGAGCTTGGGCTAAAGTCATTTTGGTTCCAAGCTTCTTCTGCCAAATCAATCCAGTGTTCGAGTCAGTTATTGTTCCATCATTGTTGTCTACGTATTGAGGTTTGAGCAACTCATTATTGGCATCTTGACCAAAATAGTCATCATGGGTTTCTGGAGATGGAATTGCACCTTCTGCGTTGTAAGACACAGATTGTCCAGTACCGACAACTGGATAAGATAGGTTTCCGTTTGCGAATCCTTCAGCACTCAAAGTTATCACAGACCAAACAATTCCTGCCACTAATAGAAATTTAGAATATTCCAAACTGTCCTTCATATATTGTTTGTCAACCTAACGTTTGAATTAACCAGCTTGAGACAGAGTTACGAAGCCGAGCGAGAATGAAATGACGCTCGGCGCAGGAACGCCGTTGCAAGTCCGATTGAACGAGATGCTAGGTCTCAACCGTAAATTCTGAACGAGCGCGCCATGTAAGGTTTGCTTGCAAAAGGGAGATGCCAAAGGTACCGACGATTATTGCGATGGAGACGGGCAGATGAAACTGTGTGAAGCCAGCGAGACCAAAGGCAGCATGAATCGGTAGGACAACTCCCGAAAGCGCAGCGATAACGAATGAGCCTCTTAGCCCTGAACGCTTGCGTGTAACCACTGCCACAAAGCACCACAGCAAGAGAATAAATGCGGCAAGGTTGAAGAGAGTGAAAAGCTGGATTCCACCGGGGAGTCCAAACATTTCCCACTCCTTCCAGTACGCTGCGTCCGCCTGATGAGCCATAACTAGCGACAGGTTGAGGGCAACCACCTGATCGAGGACGCGCATGACATATCTCCGTGGAGTCTAACGGCTTAATTGAGAGGCAATAGATTCCGTTCAACTAAGCACAAATTACTCTGATATTGTCCAATCCAATGATGTGTTATGCACCGATCGCTTATCAATTATTTATCTTTGCGATCGCC
>Ga0209972_10000293_pt1 | contig 49429 bp, 53 predicted proteins | sample NOAtaG_7_FD_187302 | JGI IMG/M metagenome (GOLD analysis project Ga0209972, IMG submission 187302) | Freshwater lake microbial communities from Lake Erie, under a cyanobacterial bloom - NOAA_Erie_Diel1S_2200h metaG (SPAdes) (version 2) | ecosystem: Environmental > Aquatic > Freshwater > Lake ...
GAGGTTGACTTCCTGACCGGAACAAGCGTCCTGGGTAGAGAAGTTGAGATCGGGCAGGATTCCGGGAATAACGGTTGCAGATACGCTGTCAACGCAGCCGTTGAAAGGAATCACGGCCAGGGTCACAGTGCGGGGGCTGGGAACATTCCAGGTGCGGCTGGCATCGCGGGTAGCGCTGGTTTGACCGTCGCTGAAGCGCCAGAAGTACTGAGGATTGAGGCCCATGCTATGCTGTGAAGTGTTGGAGAAAAGCACAGGGCGATTCAGACATACCTGACCGAAAGTGAAGGATGCGGTGGGCTTCTCATTCACTACAAGGGTCTTGGTAACTGTATCTGCACATCCGAATTCAGAGATAGAGATCAGGCGAACGCTGTAGCTGCCATTGGTAGCATAGTTGTGCACCGGATCTTCAACGGTACCGATGGTGCCATCACCGAAGTCCCACAGGTTACCTGCGCGGCCGTTGGCAATGCTGGACTTGTTATTGAATGCAAGGCCTTCACGCGCGCAATTCTTGCCGGCGGGCAAATCGTAAGCTGCCACAGGGCGATCGAAGAGGTAGGTGTTCTTGGTGATGCTGTTGGAACAACCGTTCACAGTAGCCTTCAGGGTAACCGGATATCCTCCGGTGCGGGCATATTTATAGCTAGGGTTGCGTTGTGTTGATTTACCCACACCGTCTCCAAAATCCCAATCATAAGTCACCGTTCCGGCACCACCGTAAGTGGTTGTATTGGTAAACTGGGTAGATCCGCCGACGCAGGCATTGTTGCGGGTGAAGTTAACCTTGGGAATTTCGGTCACATTCACGGTGATCGTCTTGCTGGTTACGTATTCGTATGGATCGGTAGTTACTACCAGACGGCAATTGTAGCTGCCATGCCCGGCGTAGCGATGCACAGGGTTCTTGGCATCGCTGGAATCACCATCGCCAAAGTACCATTTGTAATTCATGCCGCCGGAAGTAACAGTCGACAGGTTTTCAAACAGCACATCTTCGCCATCGCAGGTAGGGGTGCTGAACTTGAAATCAACATCTGCCCTGGGAGCAACGCGGATCCAGCGGGTTACGGTGCTGTCGCAATTGTAACCGATATTGTCCTGGAAGGTAATGCGTACGGCGATCAGCGAGTCAGTCAGGTTTTTATCAGGGAAGAACCAGAATTTGGCGGGAGAGGATCCTGAAGGAACCACAGCCCGGTAGTTTCCGGTGGGAACCATGAAACCGTTGCGGGTAGTCACGCTGATTGCGGTAATGTTCCAGCGTGAACCGTGGTCGCTGTTGCTGTAACCGGTGGGCGGAGTGAGCGTATGCGAGATGGTATCAGGGTATGAAACGATGTCGGGATCACCCTGCAGGCCAAGCGTATTCGGCCGGGTGGACTGGAAGGGAGTTGACTTCGCAGCTTCTGCTCCGATAGGACGTGGGTTAACGGTAATGGTCTGAACCGCAGTGCTGGTGCTCACGCAACCGGGTTCGGTGTAGACCCTGATTTCAGGGAAAAATCCGCGGGTGAGTGTAAAGGAAAATGCTCCTGCTGCAGAGAGTGCTCCACGCTCAATGCTGATGAAATCGTTTTGAAGAGCGGTGCTTCTCGCGGCACAGTTGGTGCGCAAACTTGGCGCAGCCATGCGCACTACCATATAGAAGGCGTACAAAGTGTCGCGCCTGAGGTACATATCTGGAATGTCAACGCGTTGTACGGGCTGAGCTCCGCCTGGAGCTACGTAGGCACCATTCGTTAAACGCTGGCTATGGAATAACACCCAACCAGCCGGGTTGGATTCGTTGAATTCGCTGGTGCCACGGCGATAGTAGAAGTCCACATCATAAGAATTTATCCCATTCGGGTCAGAAATACTCACATCCAATTGCGTAAACACCAGATTGGCCTTAGGGCGCATATCCCAGAAATATCCTTTATCCGCGGCAGTTCCTCCGGCATAACTGGTGGTTGAGGTCATCAAGTTGCGCAATGTATCCAGAAAGCCACTGTGTGTCAATGCGTCAAACTGGTAAGTGCGCGGCGTTGTTCCGTTGGAATACAATAACTGTCTTCCATTTATGTTATCCCCCATTCCTAAAAGTAAAGGATTCGGGAATCGTCCGAACCAAAGCGTTTTCATGCCGGTTTGTGTATTGGCTACGTGACGGCCGAAACCGGTACCGCATTGTGTCTGGTCTACAACAGAAGTAGTATTCGGTTGCAATCGGATGCGCTGAACCCTGCGGAAAGTATCGTTACAAGGCAGCGAATCGGAGAAATTGTTAGGGCTCGTTGCAAAGACGCGAACCACGTAGTCACCGCTGCCGGAAAAATTGAAGCTTGCGACATTTATGTTCACACTTGAACCACTGTTCACGCGCTGCCTGAACCAGGTACTGCTTTGGGTAACACCATTTACCTGCAAACCAATGAGCACACTATCCCAAGCATTGCGGCCACCGTTCTGGATTACCGCGCTGATATTTTGAGTACCTGAACACATATCCGGAATATTGACGCTGGATACCTGAGCATCCCACGTCGGCGGCGGACCGAAAACCTGTATTTCGCGTACCGCAGGGTTGCTTGTCTGCGTACCGGAAGTTACGTGATTGGTGATTCTGATTATTGTGGTTGTCTGAGGAGTTGGCAGTACGACATCGTACTGTAATGAGGCGCCTACACTGAAGGTTAGTACGTTTGTAAAAACACTTCCATTCCAAACCTGGACTGTTCCGCCTGTCAAACAGCGACTGAGCGTCTGGTCATTGAAAATACGGATGCGCTGTATCCTTTGTGACGAAGACCAGCGGTATTCATACCAGCTTGACGTGCTTGGGTTTCCGGTAGTGCTAACCCAACCGAAGGTACCGGATACAATTACCCCGTCGTTGTAGTTTGCAGGTCCGAAAATTCCGGCACCCCCGCCGGAGTGGTTGGCAGTAGCAGTCAGGGCCAGGTTGACCGGGCAATTAGCAAACGCTCCTGATAAACCTAACAGACTGATAGTCAGGAAGGTTAATTTTAGTAAGTGTTTTTTCATAGAGTCAGAATTTGGCCGGAAATTACGGAAATTTTCACCCAACTGACAACTATCAGAAAAAAAATACGCAACCTTTACAAACGTTTGGCGTCTAAACGAACCCGCATGCGCTCATGCCAACGAAAGCTTAGCGCCCCATCTTGAAAGGCATGCCCGATGAGCGCATTTTGTTCATGGTCTTCATCATGTTACGCATCTGGTTGAACTGCAACAATAGCTTGTTCAGTTCCTGAATGTTCCTGCCCGATCCGCTCACAATACGCTGCTTGCGGCTGTTGTTCAGAATCTCCGGGTTGCGGCGCTCCTCTGGCGTCATGCTTTGTATCAAGGCCTCGATGCCTTTGAACGCCGAATCGTCCACATCCAGGTCTTTCAACTTGTTTCCTACGCCGGGCAGCATCGCCATCAGATCCTTGATATTCCCCATTTTCTTGATCTGCTGCAATTGGTTCAGGAAATCCTCGAAATCGAATTTGTTCTTGCTGATCTTGGCCTGCAGGCGTTTGGCTTCTTCCTCATCAAAGTTCTCCTGGGCCTTTTCGACGAGCGACACGATATCGCCCATGCCCAGAATCCTGCCGGCCATACGATCCGGGTAATAGGTATCCAGTGCATCCAGCTTCTCTCCCATGCTGATGAACTTGATGGGCTTATTCACCACGGTCTTGATGGAAAGCGCCGCACCACCGCGGGTATCACCGTCCATCTTTGAAAGCACTACCCCGCTGAAGTTCAGTCGCTCGTTGAATATGCGTGCCGTATTTACTGCATCCTGACCGGTCATCGCATCCACAACGAACAGGATTTCAGATGGCTGAATGGCTTTCTTAATCTGCTCTACTTCCTGCATCATGGTTTCGTCGACCGCCATGCGGCCTGCGGTGTCCACAATGACCAGGTTGTGATTCCTGAGTTTGGCCTGTTTGATCGCTTCGTTGGCAATCTGTACGGGATCCTTGCTGCCTTCCAGGCTAAAAACCGGAATGTCGGCTTGCCCGCCCAATACCTTCAGCTGGTCTATCGCCGCAGGTCGGTAAACGTCGCAGGCTACCAGCATCGGGTTGCGGCCCTTGCTTTTGAGTTGCTTCGCCAATTTTGCTGAAAAAGTGGTCTTACCTGAACCCTGCAAACCTGCAATCAAAATGACAGCCGGATTGCCGCTCAGTTGCAGATCGCTCTTTTGACCTCCCAGCAATTCGGTCAGTTCGTCGTTGACAATTTTTACCATCAACTGACCCGGCGACACTGCCGTCAACACGTTCATACCCAAGGCCTTCTCCTTCACATTGTCGGTGAAGTCTTTTGCAACCTTATAGTTCACGTCGGCATCCACCAGGGCGCGGCGGATTTCCTTCACCGTCTCTGCGACGTTGATTTCGGTGATACGGCCCTGACCTTTTAACTTCTTAAATGCACCTTCCAGCCTGGATGAAAGCGTTTCGAACATGGCGCGAAATTACGTCAGTACAATGGATATGCGCACGCCGACATTTAGCGCAACAGGCTTACTGAACCTTCTTCGACGTACAATTTTCCGTCGTAACCCACGCCTTTAACCAGGAATGCATAAACCCCATCCTGGCAGGGTTGGCCCATGTAGGTTCCATCCCATTCCGCATCCGGATCAGACGTGCGGAAAACCAATTGCCCCCAACGGTTATAAATCTCAAGCATGAAAGCCTTCCGGGAAATCATGGTATGCTTTACCACAAAGATTGCCTTGGCACCAAATCCATCATTGATTCCATCTCCATTCGGCGTAAATGCCGTAGGAACAAACAATCTCGATTCAGGAATCACATAGGCGTAATTGCTAACGGAAGTATCTGCAAATACGCTGTCGTCAATGGCCAAAACGCGGTAAACAAGTGTGTCTAATTCAGGTGTAACTACCTGGAAATCGGTCCATTCAGTTTGCGTTCCGGGTACAATGCCCCGGGTGCTGAATTCCCCTTCCGGCCCCTGGAGCTGCACATGGTATTCTGATACGCCGGCATGCCAGTAACTATAAGGCGTCCACTTCAACCTTGCATCGCGGGCTGTGGATTTACCGGTCAGATATACCGTTGAACCATGCGTGGCTGCCGGACCTTTTACCCCGCAGTGGTCGATGTAATGGATCCGGTAGGTGTAGCTGCGTTCGTTGACCAATGCAGTAGTGTCGGAAAATTCCAGGTAGCGACCAATGCCAATTTGTCGGTTGGTCTTCCCATCAAAACGATGAATAGCATAACTACCGCCTTTCAAATAATCACGGTATGGCTCCCATTTAATGTGAGCAGAACGCGAATCATCGACTGTTGCAAGGCGCACCGGCACTCCGGCCATCGGTGGATGATACCAGGGAATTCCGCAGGTTTCGTTCGATCGGGAGCGCGCGCCATAGGCATTAACGCCAACCACGTAATAGCAGTACTCCTTCTCACAAAGAAACGAATCATACATTTCCAATTCCCAAGGCTTCATGATACGCCAGCGTTCAAACGGACCTCCGGACACAGAGCGGAATACCTCATAGTGCTGGAGGTTCAGCCAGCCGTTGTATGGGGTCCATTTCACCCTTAACATGAATGGAACTCCGGGCGGCTTTTCAACTTTGGCTACTATGGTACAATGAGAAATGCCATACCCGTTGAGTATGTTGCATATGTCTTCTGTGCGGATAGCAAAACAGAAATTCCGTGCATCCACCGAATCGCCTCTACCGGCGAAATACATGGTATCCAGTGCCTTGCGGTATCGCTTCAGGAAATAATACTTCGTGCTGTCCTGGTAGAGTTGATAGGCCAGGAAATCTTCCGGTTGATAGCGATACCAGTAAACCCCGATGGTGCGGTTATCGGGCATTATTGTTACGTGCGAAAGGCCTTGATGAACAGGTGGCAGCGTATCGTGAATGTACAGCGTCCGGAAGCGCGTGGCCTTGCAGCCCATGGAATCGGTTACCGTCAGCCGAATCTGCTTATCGTAGGGCAAGGGATAGGCCCAACGCGTGTCTTTGCGTGTACTGGTATCATCGAATCGGGTTTCGTCTCCAAGATCCCAGCTGAATTTAACGATGGGAAAACGCCCTTTGCTTCTGCTATAAAAGTAAACCGTGTCTTTGTAGCAGGACGATTCGTTCGACATGCTGAAATCTGCCGTTGGACCCGGAAGCACTTCGATTTCATAAGGAAGATCGAATGTATCGGTACAGGCATTCTCGTTGGAAGCGATCACCCTTGGCCTGTATTTCCCAGGTTGCTGAAACTCCCAGACCGGATTGGCATCGGCTGATTCAAAAATCCCGTCCCCATCGAAGTCCCACCGAATATTGCGGTAGAAAAGCGTTCTGTTCAGAAACTTCACGCTCAAGGGAACGCAGCCAATGCGCTTATCTGTTTCAAAGAGCGCTTCCGGACCTTTGAATACAACCACAGAATCTTTCGATTTCTCATAGGCATAACACCCTAAGGAATCGTAGAGCGCGTAGGATGGATAGTAAACCTGATAGGCTTTTGATTTATCGCGCACCCGGTAGGCATATACACTGGTTCCGGTAGAATCGCTGACAATGCCGTCGCCGTAGTCAATAATGACTTTCTTGTAGTAGGAACTTTTATTCGTAAAGCGGGTGTGCAAGGGCTCGCATCCATATTTATCAGCCAGGCTGAATTCGGCAGTTGGGCCTTTGGTCTTCAGGTAATCCGGTCGGAACAGCGAATCGGTGCAACCATTCCAGGTTCTGACAACCAATTTCACACTTACACCTTTCAAGGAATTCGATGTTAACAGTTTGACGGCATTAGTTCTGTTGAGCGTAGTGCGGTCTTCGAGGGTATCGTTGTCAAAAGACCATTGGCTGAAACGGCTGTTAAAACTGCGGTTGAACAATTCCGCAATTTGCGGAGCGCAATAGGTGATGCTGTCGGGTGAATAAAAATCAGCCCGGACAGAATCGACACGGAATGCGTTGATCAGGGTATCGTAGCAACGGTGGTTATTGGTTGCCACCAATTTCACGAGAAACACACCGGCTTTCCGTGCGATGACGTAGGGCTGCCTTACGGTTGCTGAGGGAATAAACCTGACTGTGGTATCGTTGCAAGACCAATAGAAATGCGTGGCTTTTCGGCTGGTCTTATTGTACATGGTAAAGGTATCGTTCCGGCATCGGCCGCTGGCACCGATTTCAAAACGAGCCTGAACGCCGCCCTGAACATGCAGGAACCCGATGCTGTCGGAGCACCCCGATTGTCCGGTATACTTAAAAGTGTAAATCTGTGATTCCCTGTAAAGCGTAGCAGTGGTTCGCAGCGTCTGAGAATCGACGACCGATCGCTTCTTGTATTTTTCTTTCCATTCGATCCGGGGCTTCAGCTTTTCGCCTGCAAGGTCCACATCGCTGTGAACCCGACCGAGGTGGAATGTTTGCAGCGGCAGGCAATCTTCTTCGGGTGAAACGGTTGCCGAGATATTTGGACCACTCACATAAATCTGATTCGGAAGTGGGATGCGGTAAGTACAACCTCCGTTGGCAGTATCAAGGTACATAAATGTGAAGCGATACCGACCTTGTTTGGGCAGGCTTTCCATGGTGCTGTCGGGCGCTTCGAATCGAACGTTGTTGCCTGAATCGAGGTTGCGTCCTTCCCAGAATCGCTGGGCCGTGCTCGAAGGCATTTTTATTTTGGAGCCAAGCAGGAAGATTTCGTTTTTACAGACGAACGAATCGGACAGGCTCATCCTGATATCGGGATAATAAATTTTGAGGGTATCCGGTTTTTCCAGCGTATCGCGGCATCCTTTCTTATTCCAACCTATTACGCGGTAGGAAAAGCGGCCTGTATCCGGCGAGCTCCACTCCACATACTTTTTCGTGCTGCGCAGGAAGGTATCCTTCTGCCGGTCCCACAATGCCCAATCGAAGAACATCTCGTTGCGGCCGGTGGTTCCGGTATCAACTGGTTTCAGGGTTTGAATCTGGTAAGGGCAAGCCGGGTTTGGTATTTCCGTCACTTGCAATTCCAAGGGCCTGCCAATAACTGCAAGCCAGCGCATGATGGTATCTGAACAACCATTGGAGCCGCGTGCAATCAGCCGGGCATGCCAATTGTGTAATTTAGCCGGATACCATTCCAGGTCCTTGGTAGTCTGGGTTAATACCGGCAGTGAATCTTCATCATACAAAGTCCATTCATAACTGGTCGTGCCATTGGCAAGCTCTAGTGAATTGTTTTCGATTTTCAGTGTATCCGGCACACTGCAGTACTTGGGAGTAAGTACGGTCATTTTGGCCAGCGGGCCTTCCACCTTAACGATGTGTTTGTAGAAGGAATAACCAACGCAGCCAAGGGAATCCTCCCGCAGGGCGAGTGAAAAGTAACCGGTATCACCGAAGCCTACATTCATGGCCCCATTGCCCAAGGTATCCATAGAAACACGCGCGGGTGTCCATGTCCAGGAAGGGTTACCGGTCGGACTGCCACTGGCGGCAAAGCGGGCCGCCTGGCCCATGCATGCGAAATTCTGTGATTGGGTGAGGCGAAGTTTGATACTGTCTCCTAAGCTCAAAACATCATCGAAAGACCGATTGTACTGGCAACCGACATCGGTCTTCATACTTATTTTTACGCTGTAACGACCGGCACGCGTGTAACGAACTGCAGGTGCTATTCTGCCGCTGCCAGCCATAGGATTGGCACCCGGGAAAGACCAAGCAATGCTTTTGATGCCTTGTTCGAAAGTATCAGCCTGCAACGTGTATGCGATATCACTCGGCACACAACCTTTGGTTCGGTTGGCATTCAACAGCATGCGTACCGGTTGGAATGCCCCTATTGCGGAATCAATATACCGCGAACCTACACAACCAAAAGAATCCCTAACGGTGAGAAAAACTGCTTTATAACCCCAAGGTGCCTGAAACCGAATTTGCTGCGCAGCATCTCCCCTTCTGAAAACCCTTCCATCAATCAACCAATCTCTCGAGATGCTGTAGGGTGTGATGTCTTTGATCAGAATGGAGTCGTCATCATGACATTGCAATGAGCTGCTGCGGGAAATCTCTGGAACAGGATTACCACGGCCGATGTACAATGCATTGGCTAAAGCAATACAAGTTCCACCGCCTGCCAGGCGGAGTCTGACCTTCACATCATAGGTTCCCGGAACACCCACCAATGCTGAGAAAGTGTCGCCGGCCGGAACCCATCCATTCCCGACATCCCAATCATAACCCGCACAGGTTTGGCAACCTTTCACGCTTAAGGTTACCGCTCCGGGAACACAGACAACGTTCTTGTTGGTGCTGATAGTAACCCCGCACTGCGCCGATAGCCGCTGGGCCAGTGTGCAAAAGATGAATATAACTACCAGATAGCGCAACGTTTTTCTGTAAAGGGCTGCAATAGTTTTGCAGACTGCTGCAAAAATACTAAACAGAAAATCATGAAAATCACTTCGACAACAACATTAGCCATTTTAATAACGCTTATAAACGTTTCGTGCGGCAAAAAGGCAACAAACCCTAGCCCGGCAGCCACCGAAGTTGAAGTTTTCGAAAACGCCCGAAAGGTAGCGGACATGGGTACTTCTATCACGGCACTGCACAGGATAATCGTGCTCGACAGCTCGGCTACCTGGGCAGTTGACAGCCTTGCCTGGTATTACTACTTTTTTACACAAAATGTGGATGCAGCAGAGATGTACAACACTTTAGCGTTGAAAAACAAGCCCGATGACGTGGGCATGAACGAAATCCGCGCCAAGATCCTCATCCAGAAAAGGCAAGATACCAGCGGTATTGCGCTATTCGAAAACCTCTGGCAGCGCACAAAGGACTACACCTTTCTGTACAACATTTCAGCCACTCACATTCTAACCGGTCGCGTACAACTGGCTGATTCTATGGTTACCTCCATACTCGCGCTAAACCCTATTCCCCAGGGAAACGTGCGCATAGAAGTGGCTGAAGCCCGGTCCAGGCAACAGATTCCGGTGGATGCAGCTTTCCTTTATCTCAAGAGTTATCTGATGTTCCTTGGCAACGAGCGCCAACAGGCTGTCCAACTGGTGCAACGTTGCCTGGAGATCAAACCCGATTTCATTCTTGCGCAGGACATGCTTGAAAACCTTACGCAACCGCGCCAGCAAAGCCCCTATTAATCGCGGGAGCTGAACCTGATTAGCGCTGAACGCGGGGTCTCCAGGGTATTTCAAAACCACCTTCACTATGGTCTGCAAAGCGGGCCAGGGTAAAGAGATAATCGCTCAGTCGGTTGAGGTATTGAATCACCATAGGTTCAACCGCTTCATTCTCTGCCAGCTCTACAGCCAACCTCTCAGCTCTCCTGCAAACGCAACGGGCAATGTGAATTTCAGCACCACGTGTGCTGGCTCCCGGCAAAACAAAACTCTCCAGCGCCGGCAACTTATCGTCCATTTTGTCAATGGCTTGTTCGAGGAATGCAATGTCTGAGGCATGCAAATCCGGAATCACCATGCGTGAACCCTCAGCCGAAGCCAGTATAGATCCGATGGTAAATAAACGGTCCTGGATTTCAGAGAGAACAGCCAGTACTGAGGTATCAGGCATACCGCTGCGCACCAAACCGATATGTGAATTCAACTCATCTATGGTGCCGTAGCTGTCTACCCTCAGATGGTGTTTTTTTACCCTCACTCCTCCGATTAGCCCGGTAGAACCATCATCTCCTTTGCGCGTATAGATCTTCATTTGCTGTGCTTCAAAGGGAAATAAACAAGAGGACGGGCAATTTGTTCAGAGCAGAATCCCGGCCAATGCGGCACTGAGATAGCTGGCAAGTGTTCCGCATACCAGCGCGCGGAAACCGAGTTTTGCCAGATCGGGCCGGCGCTCAGGGGCTATTTGCCCAATACCGCCTACCTGAATCGCTATGCTGCTGAAATTGGCAAAACCGCACAAGGCAAAAGTGGCAATGGCAACGCTTTTGGGCGATAACGCACCTTGCTGAATCATTGGAACGAGGTCTTTGTACGCAACAAACTCGTTGATAACCAGCTTGGTTCCCATGAGACCTCCAACTGTTACAGACTCCGAAGCCGGTACACCCATCGTCCATGCAAAACCGGCAAACACATATCCGAGCATGCGTTGCAAACTCAGCTCCGCACCGAAAAGATGTCCCACATAAGCCAACAATGCATTGACCAGAAATATGAGGGCAATAAAACCTATCAGCATGGCAGCCACGTTCAAGCCGATGCGCAAACCATCTGATGCACCTGCTGCAATGGCATCCAACAGGTTGCTGTGCTGTTTCTGTACCTCCAGCTTCACGGAGCCGTGTGTTTCGGAGACTTCTGTTTCAGGCCATACGATTTTGGATATCACCAGGGCGGCAGGTGCAGCCATCATGCTGGCAGTCAGCAGAAAACGGGCATCAATGCCGGTTGAAATGTAATAGGCCATAACACCGCCTGCTATACAAGCCATGCTGCCGCTCATACTGGCCAGCAACTCACTCATGGTCATTCCTTTAACGTAAGGTTTGATCATCAGCTGCGCTTCCACTTGTCCAACAAAGGCGCTGCTCACGTTGCTCAACGCCTCTGAACCGCTTACGTGCATGATTTTATGCACGAGGCGGGCAAAATGCCGGATGATAAACTGCAGGATGCCAAAATGGTAAAACATGTTCACCAGGACGGAGACGAAAATGATGGTGGGAATAATCTTGAAGAAAAAGATTGTCCCCTGACCAAAAGTCTCCTGCAAAAGCGGCGCGTTGGCAAGCGGACCGAAAACAAATTCAGCACCACGGTCTGAAAAGTCCAGCAATTTATTGATCCCGTTGCCGAGCATGCCAAACAGGCTTGCGCCGGCACTGGTTCTCAGAACAAAGAGCCCAAGTAGCAATTGCAGCAGCAAGCCGCTTACTACCACGCGGTAGTTGATGCGTTTGCGGTTGTTGCTCATCAGCCATGCGATAAACAAAATCAGTGCGATGCCGGCCAAACCGGTGAAGCGATCCATGTGTGCAAATATGTAGTGTTGCGTAACGGTTGCCAAATGGTTAGGCAATTCTGTTTTGTCGACCCCGTGGAAAGAATGGTCGAGGTACTTGAGTAAACGCGTGTTGCCACAATACCTTTGAGCCATGAATGCAAGGCGATTTGCCGTACTTCTTTTTCTGCTGCCTGCGGCGGTAATGGCCCAACAGGTTTATACCCTGCGCGAATGCATCGAGCGTGCTGCCAAAGTAAGCCCTGATGTTGTACAGGCTGCCATCGGGGTTGAACAATCCAAACTGGGTTTGCAGCAGGCCCGATGGAGCCAGACGCCGGATCTCACTTTGTCAAGCGGACAGTTTGTGCAAAATGGTCGCACCATTGACCGGTTTACGAACACTTTCGCCCAAACGCAGATTTTCAACAACAACTTTAACCTGCAATCGGGTGTGGCGCTTTACAATGGCAGCCGCGCAAGAAACAGCATACAGCAAGCGCGTTTCGCGTGGACGGCATCCGAACAAGAATTGGCCGTAACCCAAAACAATATTGCCCTGCAAGTTGCCAATTTCTTCCTGCAGGCTTTACAGGCCAAGGAGTTGTTACAAACCGCCACAGAAAACCGAAAGAGCTTGCAAACACAGCTCGATCGAGCTGAAAAGCTGCGAAGCGGCGGTGCTTTGTCTGATGCCGGTGTACTTTCCTTACGCGCGCAACTGGCCAACGAAGAACTGAATGTGGTCAATGCGGCCAATCAAGTGGAACAAGCGCTGACTTCACTCCGGGTTTTAATGCAGGTGCCTTTGAACGAAGCTTTCGATATCAGCAACCCCAAAATACTACCTGACACGCGCCGGCCAGACGATTACAGCCCCGACAGCCTGTTCCGTGTTGCTGCGAGTTTGCGGCCGGAAATCAAAGCGGCCGAAGCCCGCGTAAAAAGTGCTTCGTATGGCATGCGCGTATCCAAAGGTGCGCTTCTGCCCAGCCTGAGTTTCGGCGCTAACCTGAGCACCGTGTATTCAGGCAATGCCAAAACGATTACCGGAACGAGCATTGCCGGAACACGCCCCATCGGATTTGTGACAGGTACGAACGAAATCGTTGAAACCTTCGACCTGGCCTATACCATGCAGACGATTCCCTTCGGCCGGCAGTTCCAGGACAACTTCGGGCAAAGTGCGGGTCTGCAGTTCAGTTGGGCTTTGTTCAACCGTCAGGCCACTCGGATCGACATCAGCCGCTCGCGCCTCGACCTGATGGCGGCAGAAAACCAGTTGGAAGCTGCGCGTTTTCGCTTATACAGCGATATCATTACAGCATGGATTGCTTACAAACAGGCCTGGCTGCGCTATGATGCAAGCAGGTTATTGTCTGCTTCGCAGGAAGAAAACCTCCGCAATGCTGAAATACAGATGCAGGCCGGAATGAGTCAGCCAACTGAATTGCAGGTGGTGCGCAGTGCCGCTTTTGCAGCCCGTTCATCCCTCATCCAGGCGCGATACGAAACAGTTTTTCGCCGCATGATACTTGACTTTTATGCCGGTGCCGGCATCAACGATATACCCTGAAAAGATCCATGAAGACCAAACGTATACTGATAGCCATCGGAATCCTCACCGCCATCTTGCTGGTGTGGGCCATTGCCGGTGGCCGCAAACAGAAAGAGACAGCCGTAAGCACCAGCAAAGCTGTTGTGCGCGATATCACCGAACTGGTTTCTGCAAGCGGCAAAATACAACCAGTGACAGAAGTGAAGATCAGCGCTGATGTAAGCGGAGAAATTACTGAACTGGTAGTGGCGGAAGGTGATTCAGTCAAAGCCGGACAGCTACTGTTGCGCATCAACCCGGAATTGTACCTTACGACCCTCGACCAATTGCAGGCAAGTCTCGACAATGCCCGCGCAGGTCTTGCCACTTCAGAAGCACAGACAGAGCGCGCCCGCGCCTCGTTGCGTCAGGCTGAATTGCAATACAAAAGGCAAAAAGAACTCTTCAACCAACGCGTTATCAGTGCTCAGGAGTTTGAAAACGCAGAAACCCAATACCAGCTTGCCAAATCGGATGTGGAAAGCGCGGGTAAAAGTGCTTTGGCAGCAAGCTTCAACGTGCGCAGCGTGCAGGCCAGGCTGGAAGAAGGCCGCAAAAACCTGGGCCGTACCAGCATTTATGCACCAGTCAACGGCGTTGTAAGCCTGTTGAACAACAAGAAAGGCGAGCGCGTGGTTGGAACGGCCCAGATGGCAGGCACAGAAATCATGCGCATTGCCAACCTGGAAACCATGGAAGTGCAGGTGGATATCAATGAAAACGATATCGTACGCATCCGCATCGGCGACAGTGCCAATGTAAATGTAGACGCTTATACCGACCGGGTTTTCAGCGGAGTCGTAACCGATATTGCCAATTCGGCCAAATTCAACGCCGCCCAGCAGGCCAGTGATCAGGTAACCAATTATACCGTAAAAGTGCGCATCACCACACCGGCAGGAATAGCAGGCACGCCGGTTTTAAAACCCGGGATGACCGCAACGGTAGACATCAAAACCGAAACCGTGCGCAATGCAGTATGCGTGCCCATAAGCGCAGTGACCACGCGCAACCCGAAAGCATCGACAGACAAGGGTAAAAGCGATAAAAAATCAGCGGAAAACGGTACATCCGAAAAGGAAACCAAGGGAACCTGGGTATTTATCCCCGAAAATGGCAAAGCCAAGGCCGTAGCTGTGAAGACCGGTTTACAAGATACTGATTGGTTTCAGATTACCGAAGGGCTGAAAGAAGGAACCGAAGTGATCAGCGCACCGGTGATGGTCATTTCCCGCACATTGAAGGACGGCGATCGCATAAAAACGACCGCAGCAGATAAAGTCTTCGACAAACCCTGATCTCAGGGTGTATTTTTGACCCGCTTTGGCGGTATTCAATACACTTACAGTTTTGGGCGGAGGCAGCTGGGCCACCGCATTGGTGAAGATCATTGCCGAAAACCGGGATATTCAGATCCGCTGGTATCTGCGAAACAAGGAAGACGCAGCCCATATCAACCAGTATGGACATAATCCGAAATACCTCAGTGCGGTTCAGATCAGAACCGATCGCGTGCATGCATCATCGGATGCCGCAGCCTGCCTGAAAGACGCCGGATTGGTGTTGCTCGCTGTTCCCAGTGCATTCCTGCATAAAACACTGCAAGGCCTGGAACTTCCGAAAGACGCTTATTACCTATCAGCAATCAAGGGCATCGTTCCCGAAACCCGGCAGGTGATTGCCCGTTATCTGGAGCAAACCCACGGCATTGCTCCCGAAAAAATGGCCGTCGTAACCGGTCCATGCCATGCGGAAGAAGTAGCACTCGAAAAACTCAGCTATCTCACGGTTGCTTCGCTGTTGGAAGAACCGGCCCATTCCATCGCATCGCTCCTCTCCTGCCGCTATATCCTTACCTCCGTAAGCCAGGATTTGTATGGCGCAGAATACGCGGCAGTATTGAAGAATATCTATGCCATAGCTGCCGGTATTGCACATGGGCTTGGATATGGAGACAATTACCAGGCTGTGTTAATCAGCCATGCCATCCGCGAGATGGAACGCTTCCTGGATGCGCTGCACGAAACGCACCGCGATGTAAAAGACAATGCCTACCTCGGCGACCTGCTGGTTACGGCTTATTCACAATTCAGCCGCAACCGTACGTTTGGCAATATGCTCGGCAAAGGATACAGCGTGGCCCATGCCCAACTGGCCATGAATATGGTTGCTGAAGGATATTATGCGACCGACAGCGTTTATAACCTGAACAAGGAACTCGGCGTGCACATGCCATTGCTCGATGCAGTCTATGCCGTGGTCTATGGTCAACAACCCGCGACAGCCGTCTGGCAACGTTTCAGCCAGGAAATGGGTTAAACTGCAAGCGGCAGTCTTTCCATCCATCTCTTTTATTCCATTCGGAACACCGGATACAAGTTATTGGTACCCTCATACCAGGGCGACTGCTTGTAAATCCAGTACAATTGGGCAAATCCATCTGAGGCGAAGGCCGGATCTGCTGCCCTTCTGGCTTCAAACTGCGCCTTCACAGACGGGTTTTGGGCGAGGAATGCCTCAGCTTTTTCTTCGAACACATAGGCACTGTACCATTCCTTTTGTTGGAGGATTGCATCGAAAAAGTTCCAGTTGAAATAGCTGTCAGGCGCTTCCGGGTGCAACACCTGCGCCAGAAAACGGCTGTTGCGCGGCGTGACCGTGTACTTGACCCAACCGGGCTGAACCTTCATGGTCAATACTGTATCCCTTGACCTCGTGTGCTGATGCAGGAAGTGGCCTTCATAAGGATTGCGGGCGGCTTCGTGGTGTACGATGTACGATGCGCCCAGGCGCATGGTCTCTTCCCTGGTAATTGTTTCTCCCTGAATGCCATTCCATTCCAGCCTATCGATCACTTCACGCCAGGCAGGTGAAATAAAATAGGCTTTCGGCATGCGCACAGAATCTACGGGTATCCAGGTATTGTAAAACGGTATGCGCTTCTGCCAGGGTTGCGTGCGGTCGTAGTAAAGACGCTGTTGCCCTGTTACCTTACTTGGTTTGTAGGCGGCGTGGTAACCGGAAAACAGGAGGCTGTCTTGCGTGGTGTTGGATTGCTTCCAGGATAAAACCTGCCAATCGCTGGTTTGTGGCTCCTCGGGCCAAACCAGGTTGTGTTGATTCAATTGTTCGAGTAGCGCTTCCATAAATGCGTAGGTAGCCCTGACGCGCTGCGGAAATGGCTTCAGCATATGGGTTTCGACAGTGAATCCAAGGCAATGGTGCAGCGCCGCAAAACCTGTAGCATAGCGCCCACCGTCGAAGAATCCGTTGATTCCGCTGTCCGGAACTTCACGTCGGGTTTCAACATAAGGCACTACCGGCCAGCCGCGGCTTGGCAGCACGCTGTCAAGTGCTGAACAAAGTCCTTTCATCGTGCGGCGTTCATCGGCATTCAGTTTGGCCGGATGGGTTCCGAAATAGGTCAGCGTATAGGGATAATCTGCCCCGTTACTGGTGTGGTTGTCTACGAAAATCCGCGCGTTGATCCGGGTAAAGAAGCGGATAAAGGTCTCGGCGTTGCGGCTATCGGCTTTGATGAAATCGCGGTTCAGATCGAGGTTTCGGGCACTGGCACGGAAGCCGTATTCATCTGGTCCGTCTTGATTGGCCCTGCTGCAACAGCCCCGGCGTTCGATGCCATCCACATTGTACTGCGCGATGATAAACAGACGGTAATGGGTCAACAGGTGTTTCCAGTGTTTTGCATCCGCGAGTATGTCCCGTGCCAGGGCCATGCTTGCATCAACGCCTTCCGGTTCACCGGCGTGTATGGCGTTGTTGATGAGGATAGAAGGCCGCAAATCTGCTTTTCTTCCCAGTGGACTATTCACTTGCATCACCATAATATCGCGCAAGCCATCTGACTTGCCTATGCTGAAAAACAGCGGTGCCATACCCTGCAAATCCGGAATTCGGCGGTACGCTTCACACAGTTTGTGGTAATACGCATTGCAGGCCTCATAAGAAGCGGTTTGGTTCGAATCGGTTTCAAATACCGTTCTGACCTGGGCCTGGGCACTTGCACATGCTATCAGGCTCAGCAGACAAAGGCGACGCAACATGTTCAACGCAGGCGGTCCATCCCTTTTATCAGCGCTTCATCTTTCATGATGCCGCGAAGCGCCAGCAGAAAAAAGGTGATCATGAGGAAAGGGGCTGCAAAAGAAAGCCCGAGGCTGCCTTCCACAGGCCCTCCTTCTCCCAGTTGCGACATTACACTGCGGTAACGAAGAAACGCCATCAGCCCCAACAAGAGTGAAAGCCCGGTTCCGAGCCAGCAAGCTTTGATCTGCAAGGGCCGATTCTGGTACAGGAAGATCGCGCCTGCTGCGATAAAAGCAATGCCGGCCAAAAGCAACAAACTCACGGTATCGTTCACGCGGACTCCGTTGATATCGACAGACATGAAATCCACACTGGCCGTGCGCACGCCCTGGCTGGCGGTATAGAAAGGTCCGCCCCAGAACAGCACATAAACCCCGAGCAGGGCATTGAACAAAAGGAAGATGCTTTGTATGCGTTGGATCATGGCGACAAATATAGTTTCGGCGCAACTGCAGCAGGATAGGTAAATTTGCGCCATGCAAGATGTCTTCATCGTCGATTCGGTGCGCAGTGCCGTAGGTAAGTTCAATGGAAGTCTGGCGAGTGTGCGGCCGGACGACCTGGCAGCCGGGATCATCCGCGCCTTGTTGGAACGCAACCCCGGGTTCGATCCGTCTGTGTTGGATGAAGTGATTCTCGGCGCTGCCAACCAGGCCGGTGAAGACAACCGCAACGTGGCCCGCATGGCAGCATTGCTCGCCGAAATTCCGGTGCATGTTCCCGGCTATACCGTGAACCGTTTGTGCGCCAGCGGGCTGCAATCTGTGATGAATGCTTTCATGGGCATTCGCAGCGGCATGGGAGGCGCATTTCTGGCCGGTGGCGTAGAAAGCATGACCCGGGCGCCCTTTGTGATGGCCAAAGCGGAACAGCCTTTTCAGCGCAATGTGGAGATTTACGACACCACCATCGGCTGGCGCTTTACCAATCCGGCGCTGAGTGCTTTGCATCATCCGTGGACAATGGGCGAAACGGCCGAAAACGTCGCGGAGAAATTCCAAATCAGCCGCGAAGACCAGGATCAGTTCGCTTACGAAACGCAGTTGAAATGGAAGGAAGCACAGGCTGCCGGTTACTTCAACAATGAAATTGCGCCGGTTTCCATTCCCCAGAAAAAAGGAGATCCGATTGTTTTCCATACCGATGAGCACCCGCGCCTGAGCACTGTGGAGACCCTTGCCACGCTCAAGCCTGCGTTTCGCAAAGGCGGAACCGTTACAGCAGGCAACAGCAGCGGCATCAACGACGGTGCCGCTTGTATGCTGGTGGTGAACGAAGAAACCCTCAAGCGTTTCAACCTGAAACCCATCGCACGGATCGTATCGGCCGCCGCGGCGGGTGTTGCGCCTGAAATCATGGGAATCGGCCCGGTACCTGCAGTACAGAAAGCGCTGAAAATGGCCGGCTTACAGGTATCCGACATCGACATTTTTGAACTCAATGAAGCATTTGCATCGCAGGTTTTAGCCAGTATGCGCGAACTCGGAATTCCGCGCGAAAAAGTGAACCTGCAAGGCGGGTCTATTGCCATTGGTCATCCGCTTGGCGCATCCGGCACACGCATTTCGACCACCTTGCTCCACCTGCTGCAGCGCAAACAAGCCCGCTACGGTGTGGCAACCATGTGCGTGGGTGTGGGCCAGGGCGCTGCCATCGTTTACGAACGCCTCTGATCCCGGCACCATATCATGGAACTGCAGCGTTACCGACTCGACATCCAGTTCCGTGGTACCGCGTATCAGGGTTGGCAAAAGCAGCTCGATAAACCTACTGTTCAGGGTATTTTGGAATCCAAACTTGAAGTGCTGTTGCGCCATGAAGTCCAGGTTACAGGTTGCGGACGCACAGACAGCGGCGTGCATGCCCGGCATTTCCCGCTGCACTTTGATGGCCCTCCTGCCCTGCCGGATGCTTTCCTGCACCGGCTCAACGGCCTGCTTCCAGCCGATGTAGCGGCATTCAACCTTGAAGCAGTTCCGGCCGATTTCCATGCGCGCTTCCATGCACGCGGCCGCGAATACCGCTATTATATCCACTTCGGAAAGCAGGTATTCCTGGAAGATCTTTCCTGGAGACAAACCCAAAGACCAGACCTGGATCGGATGAACATTGCGGCCGCATTGCTGCCCCATCATGAAGACTTCCGGTGTTTCACCAAAGGCGAAATGCCGCAACACCATGGCTATGGTTGCCTGCTGGAATCGGCTATTTGGTCAGAAACAGATAGCGGCATGGTATTCTGTGTTCGCGCAAACCGCTTTCTCCGCAACATGGTGCGCGCGATGGTAGGCACCTTGCTGGAAGTTGGTACAGCGCGCATGAGCCTGCCGGAGTTCGAAACCATGCTTCAGTACGGAACGCGTTCCGATGCCGGGCCCAGTGTGCCAGCGCATGGGTTGTTCCTGGAAAAGGTCTGGTATTGAGAAAATAAGCTATCCGGGTTTTATTCCGGCAAAGGGCTTCCGCCGCCTGTTTCCACGCTAATGCAATGAACCGGGGGTGTCTCAGGTCTCCGCCGGTTCCACCGTATCTGTATCACGTTCCCAACCTTCGTGTTGCAAGACAAGGCGTTCACGCATAATATCTTCACCTGAACCATCAAGGTTGGCCAGCGGTTCATAGACACTCGGCCAGCAGCGGTAAATCCTGAAAGTCATCACCACTTGTCCGGATTCATTGAGCAGGCTGATTTCGATGTCTTTTCGAAAGTTTCGCAAACTCATTTCAGCACCTGCACCTGCTCCCAGATTAAAAACCAGATCTGCCCAGGCTTCGAAAGCAGTATCGTGCGTGCGTCCGCGCTCCAGAATGATCGGTTCATATTGTGTTATACCCGGCATTCTGCGCACAGAACTGGGATCGCTTCCTTCGCGGTGCAATACCACACCCGTTTCGCGGCGAAGCCCGGTGATTCGGTCTATGCCGTGAATGTAGCGACCGTCCCATTTTACTCTGAATTTAAAGTTCTTGTACGGGTCGAAGCGGTGTGCGTTGACGGTGAAGCCTGCCATGTGGAGTAGGATAAAAAGGAGAAAACATGCGAGCGGCAGGCTTATCCACCAGAGTATGCCATCCGACCACATATCCAAAGATAACAAAAAAAGCCCCGCATCGCGGGGCTTTTTGCTTAGGTGAGTTTAGAATCAGCGCACGAAGCGGAAGCTGCGGCCCGGGAAGCGGGCCATTTCGCCCAACTCTTCTTCGATGCGGATGAGCTGGTTGTACTTCGCCATGCGATCTGAACGCGAGGCAGAACCGGTCTTGATTTGTCCGCTGTTCATGGCAACGGCCAGATCGGCGATGGTACTATCTTCAGTTTCACCGCTGCGGTGGCTGATGATATTGGTGTAGGAGTTCGCCGTGGCAAGCTGGATCGCTTCGATGGTCTCAGTAAGCGTGCCGATTTGGTTCACCTTCACGAGGATGCTGTTGCCAACACCTTGGGTAATGCCTTCGCGGAGACGGTTTACGTTTGTAACGAATAAATCGTCGCCTACGAGCTGGACTTTATCACCCAAGGCAGTAGTGAGGCTTTTCCAGCCTTTCCAATCGTCTTCTGCACAGCCGTCTTCGATGCTGATGATCGGGTATTTGGCGCACCAGCTGGCCCAGTAATCCACCATTCCCTGGCTGTCGAGCATGCGTTTGTCTGATTTCTTGAAGGTGTACATGCCGGTTTCCGGATTGTACAGCTCGCTGGTGGCAGCATCCATAGCAATATACACATCGTAACCGGGCTTGTAGCCGGCCTTTTCGATGGCTTTCAGTACGATCTCAATGGCTTCTTCATTGCTTTGGATGTCGGGCGCAAAACCTCCTTCATCGCCCACGTTGGTGCTGTAGCCGGCAGCTTTCAACACCGACTTCAGGTGATGGAATATCTCAACACCCATGCGCAGCGAATCGCTGAATGTAGGTGCATTTACAGGCATCACCATGAATTCCTGGAAGTCGATGCGGTTATCGGCGTGCGCACCACCGTTGAGGATATTCATCATCGGAACAGGCAAGGTGTTGGCGTTGACGCCACCGATGTAGCGGTAGAGTGGCATTCCCAGCTCTTCTGCTGCTGCGCGGGCTGCGGCCAGCGAAACGGCGAGGATGGCATTGGCACCCAGTCGCGATTTGTTGGCAGTACCATCGAGTTCGATCATCGCGGCATCGAGCGCATTCTGCTCGCTTGCCTCCATCCCGTCGAGGGCATCGGCAATCTCGTTGTTGACGTGATCGACCGCTTTTTGAACGCCTTTACCAAGGTAGCGGGTCTGATCCCCATCGCGGAGTTCTGCTGCTTCGTGGATACCTGTACTGGCACCGCTGGGCACAGCAGCCCGGCCCATGGCGCCGTCTTCTGTGAATACTTCAGCCTCCACGGTGGGGTTGCCGCGGCTGTCAAGCACCTGGCGTGCCTGGATATGAATGATACTGCTCATATTGGGAATTAGTGTTGAACCGGATTGGCTTTCATCAGCTCAATGAACTGATCAAACAGATAATAACTGTCGTGCGGACCCGGATTGGCCTCCGGGTGGTGTTGCACAGAAAATGCGGGCTTGTCTTTGCGGGCAATACCTTCAACAGACTGATCATTCAGGTTGATATGGGTCAGTTGTACTGTTTCCGCAAGGGCTTCGTCGTAGGCCACGGCAAAACCATGGTTTTGGCTGGTAATCTCGCTCCGACCGCTAATGAGGTTGTGAACAGGATGGTTGCAACCGCGGTGGCCGTGGTGCATTTTATACGTTGACAAGCCGCTTGCAAGGGAAAGCAACTGGTGACCCAGACAAATACCGAAGGTTGGAATACCGGCATCTAACAGTTTCTGAACAGTGATGATGGCGTAATCCATAGCGGCCGGGTCGCCCGGACCATTGCTGAGCATGATACCGTCCGGATTCCATGCCAATACGTCTTCGGCTGTGCTTCGCGCCGGAAAAACGCCGAGATAACATCCGCGCTTTACCAGACAACGGGCAATATTCTTTTTACTGCCGAAATCCAATAGAGCAACACGGTGAGGTGCCGCAGGGTCACCATCGGTATAAAAACTACTGGTACTGACAGTGCTCGCCAATTCCAGACCACTCATATCGGGACAGGCATCGAGCATTTCTCTCAACACGTTAAGATCTTCAATTTCCGAGCTGATGATGGCGTTCTGGGCGCCTGCTTCCCTTATATGCCTTACCAATTGACGGGTATCAACATCTGCAATACCCACGAGGTTGTTGACGGTGAAGTATTCATCCAGGCTAGCGCTTGCCTGTTTGCGGCTGTAAGGGTAGGAAAAGCGCTTGCAAACGAGACCTGCAATCTGAATGCGATCCGATTCAACTTCGTCTTGCTTTACCCCGTAATTACCAATATGATCGCTGGTCATAATGAGGATTTGTCCGGTATAGGAAGGATCGGTAAAAACCTCCTGATAACCAGTCATTCCAGTATTGAAAGCGATTTCACCGGTGGTGGTGCCAATCTTTCCGATGGCTGTTCCCGTGAACACCGTACCGTCCTGTAACATCAGTCTGGCCGGTGTCTTTACATTGCCCGTCATTGGGAGTGCAAATTTAGGAGGTTGGAAGTAGTTTGGGGAATAACTTTTCCATAATTCTGCACCGAATGCTATTCGGCTAAAACACAAAGAGCCATCCTGCGTGGATGGCTCTTCGATTGCGATGTTTAAAGTTACGGATTACTCGGCGTTTTCAGCGGCAGTTTCAGTTCCGGCATTTGCCTTGGCTGATTTGCTGCGACCGCGTCGGGTAGTCTTTTTAGCGGCTGATTTTTCACCACCAAAGCCCTGGAAGTACTCATTGAAGTCTACCAGCTCAATCATGGCTACCTCTGCGTTGTCGCCCATACGGTTGCCGAGTTTCAGGATACGGGTGTATCCGCCAGGACGGCTTGCCACTTTCTCAGAAATGGTTCCGAAGAGTTCCTTGATCGCATCTTTATCGCGCAGGTAGGAGAAAACTGTACGGCGGTTGTGCGTATTGTCTTCCTTGCTCTTGGTGATAAGCGGTTCAACGTATACCCGAAGGGCTTTTGCTTTTGCTACGGTAGTAACAATGCGCTTGTTTTTGATCAGCGAAGCGGCCATATTGGACAGCATCGCTTTGCGGTGCGGGGCGGTGCGGCCCAGGTGGTTCACTTTTTTTCCGTGTCTCATAATTGCTTCGTTCCTTCAGGTTCAGTCTTCTGTAATGTTGTAACGGCTCACATCCATTCCGAAGGTAAGGCCTTTGTCGCGCACGAACTCTTCGAGTTCACTGAGTGACTTTTTGCCGAAGTTGCGGAACTTCAGGAGGTCTTCGATGTTAAAGCTCACCAGTTCGCCCAGTGTCTTGATTTCAGCTGCTTTCAGGCAGTTGTAGGCACGCACGCTCAGATCGAGATCTGCGAGAGGAGTCTTGAGCACCTTGCGCATGTGCAGGTATCCTTCGTCAACTTCTTCCGTGGGCTTACTTACTTTGGTTTCAGGCAACATGCTGTCATCGCTGAAGAGGATGAAATGCTGAATGAGGATATTCGCTGCCTCTTTCAGGGCATCTTCCGGATGCACGCTGCCGTCGGTAGAAATTTCCAGAACCAGTTTCTCGTAATCGGTACGCTGTTCTACGCGGAAATCTTCAACCAGGTATTTAACGTTGCGGATGGGTGTATAGATTGCGTCCACTGGAATATAACCGATGGGAGCATCCTTCTGCTTGTTCTCGTCGGCCGGAACATAGCCACGACCTTTTTGAACTGTCAATTCGACTTCAAGGTTTACAGTCGGCTCCAGGTTACAGATTACCAATTCCGGATTCAGAACGGTAAAACTGTTGGTGTAGCGGCTGATATCTCCTGCAATGAACTGATCCTTACCTTTAACCGAGATGTATATTTTCTCGGTATCTTCTGCGCTGGAAGTCTTCTTGAAGCGTACCTGCTTGAGGTTCAACACCACATCAACCACGTCTTCGATGACGCCTTTGATGGTACTGAACTCGTGGTCCACCCCATGAATCTTCAAACCGGTGATCGCATAGCCCTCGAGTGAAGAAAGCAGGATGCGGCGCAGCGAATTGCCAATGGTAGTGCCATAGCCTTTTTCCAGGGGACTGAATTCGAATACCCCATGGAAATCGTTGGCCTTATGCATGACCACTTTATCCGGTTTTTGAAATGGAATAATACCCATTGTTCGTTTCGTTAAGGATTATTTGCTGTACAATTCGACGATGAGCTGTTCTTTGATATTCTCGGGAATATCTGAACGCTCAGGGAAGGAAAGGAATTTACCGCTCAGGTCGCTTCCATCCCACTCAAGCCAGTTGAAACGGCGGCGTGTGTTGGATGTGCTGTTCTGAATGGCTTCCAATGACTTGGAACGCTCGCGCACACCCACAACATCACCTGGACGGAGTGAGTAAGACGGAATGTTCACAACCTCACCATTTACGGTAATGTGTTTGTGTGAAACAAGCTGACGTGCTGCACGGCGTGTGGGAGCAATTCCCAAACGGAAAACAGTGTTATCAAGCCTTGCTTCAAGCAGCTTCAGCAACACTTCACCGGTGATACCCTTTTTGGCAGCAGCCTTGCGGAAGGTGTTTGCAAACTGACGCTCGAGTACACCGTAGATGTATTTCGCTTTTTGCTTTTCAGCGAGCTGTATAGCGTATTCGGACTGCTTCGGACGACGGCGTGCATTGCCGTGCTGACCGGGACCGTAATTCTTTTTTTCCAGTGCCTTGTCGCGACCAAAAATCGCTTCTTTGAAACGACGCGCAACTTTGGATTTTGGACCTCTGTATCTAGCCATGAATGATCTTCTCTATGCTTGTTATACCCTGCGGCGTTTGGGAGGACGACAACCGTTGTGTGGCAACGGAGTGATATCGGTGATAGTAAGCACTTCGAGACCTACAGCCTGAAGGTTACGGATTGCGCTGTCGCGGCCCGATCCCGGACCTTTTACCCATACGTCTACCTTGCGGAGGCCCATATCGAATGCCACTTTGCCGCAATCAAGTGCTGCCACCTGAGCTGCATACGGGGTGTTCTTCTTGGAACCGCGGAAGCCCATCTTGCCTGAGCTCGACCACGAGATTACCTGTCCTTCGGTATTTGTAATAGAAATGATAAGGTTGCTAAACGTAGCCTGGATGTGAACCTGCCCGTTGGGATCAACCTTTACCTTTTTCTTGGTTACCTTTTTTTGGTTAGCCATGTATTGTAATCGCCTGAATTTTAATTATTTGGTTGCCTTCTTCTTGCCTGCAACGGTTTTGCGCTTGCCTTTCCGTGTGCGGGCGTTGGTGCGGGTGCGCTGACCACGCAGCGGAAGACCTTTACGATGGCGCAGACCACGATAGCATCCGATGTCCATCAGACGCTTGATGTTCAGCTGGGTCTCCGAACGAAGTTCACCTTCCACTTTCAGTTCGCTGGTGATGAAACCACGGATCTTAGACAAATCTTCGTCGTTCCATTCAGAAACTTTCTTGCTCTCGTCGATCCCGCTGTCTGCGAGTATCTTTTCTGCGGTACTGCGGCCGATGCCGTAGATGTACGTAAGTCCGATTACGCCGCGCTTGTTTTTGGGTAAATCAATACCTGATATCCTGGCCATGTCTTATCCCTGCCTTTGCTTGAATTTGGGGTTTTTCTTGTTGATCACGTAGATCTTGCCTTTCCTGCGTACAATCTTGCAGTCGACACTACGCTTCTTCACTGAAGTTCTTACTTTCATAGTCTTCTTTACTTGTATCTGTAAGAGATCCTGCCACGGGTCAGGTCGTAGGGTGACATTTCCACCTTTACCCTGTCCCCGGGCAGAATCCGGATGTAGTTCATTCGCATTTTTCCCGAAATCGTCGCGATAATCTCATGTCCATTCTGAAGCTTTACACGGAACATCGCGTTTGAAAGCGCTTCCATGATCACTCCGTCCTGTACTATCGCGTCTTGTTTCGGCATTTTTTAAAGGGCTGCAAAAATAGGTTAATTGTTCTTAATTTCCAACCTGTTGTTGCTGCATCATTCCCATACGCCCTTTGATCCGTCCTGAACGCATCAGTCCGTCGTAATGGCGCATCAGCAGGAAGCTTTCAATCTGTTGGAGGGTGTCGAGCACAACACCTACCAGGATCAGCAAGCTTGTTCCGCCGTAAAACTGGGCAAACTCCGGATTCACTCCGAGCAGGCTGCCTTGCGCAATGGCGGGCATAATAGCTACTGCAGAGATGAATAACGCACCTGGTAAAGTAATGCGGCTGATTACCTCATCGATGAAGTCTGCAGTCTTCTTACCCGGTTTGATTCCGGGGATGAATCCGTTGTTGCGCTTCATGTCTTCCGCTATCTGATTCGAATTGAAAATGATGGCTGTGTAGAAATAGGTAAACAGGATGATCAACGTTACCAGCAGCGCATTGTGTCCGAAAGATGTGTAATCAGCCATGCTCATCAGCCAGCCGGGTACGTTTCCGTCCTTGTACAATCCAATGAAGGAAGCAGGAAGGAACATAATCGCCTGTGCGAAGATGATAGGCATTACACCCGCACCCAACACTTTCATTGGGATGTAGTTACGCTGACCACCATACTGACGGTTGCCTACAATGCGCTTTGCATAATTCACAGGTATCTTACGCGTGCCTTGGGTAAGAAGAATCACCGTAAGTACTACTGCGACCCAAATGAATATCTCGATCAGGAAAATAAACGGACCACGCTTGGTGAAAGAGAATACCAACTCCGTTGCGAATGCATTGGGCAGGCGTGCAATGATACCCACCATGATGAGGAGGGAAATGCCGTTACCCAAACCTTTGTCGGTGATACGCTCGCCAAGCCACATGGTAAACATGGTTCCTGCTGTGAGCAAAATCACGTTCGTGATCATAAACCATCCCTGACTCATCGCTTCCGGATTGGTTACGAACAACAGTGCATCCCGGTTGCCCGGTGTTGTGATGATGTTATTCAGGTAACCAACAGCCTGAACAGCTGTAAAGGCGATGGTGAGAATACGGGTGTATTGGTTGATTTTCCGGCGGCCTTCCTCCCCTTCTTTCTGCATTCTTGCGAACGCAGGTACAGCGAGGGAAATCAGCTGCATGAAGATCGATGCACTGATATACGGCATGATACCAAGGGCGAGGATAGCGCCACGGGCAAATGCACCACCGGCGAAGATGTTCACCAGACCGAGCAACGAATCGCTCGATTGCTTCTGCAGGCCCGCGAGCATATCAGAATCCACGCCCGGCAGGATCACAAATGATCCCAGGCGGTAAACCAAAAGGAATAAAAAGGTATTGACGATCCGCGTACGCAGTTCGTCAATTCTCCAGATATCCTTGATCTTGTCGATCAGTCTGCGCATATCAGCCTATGATGTGTACGGATCCTCCGGCCTTTTCGATGGCTTCCTTCGCGGTAGCGGAGAAAGCATGGGCGTGAACTTCCAGTGCAGTTTTCACTTCACCGCGACCCAAGACTTTAACCAACTCTTTTTTACCGAGCAGGTTGCGGTTTACAAATACATCCTTGTCGATACGTGTGATGTTTTTCTCTTCGCTGATTTTTTGCAGCACATCGAGGTTAACACCCGTATACTCCACACGGTTGATGTTTTTGAATCCGCCTTTGGGCACTCGGCGCTGAAGGGGCATTTGTCCACCTTCAAAACCGATTTTGCGGCTGTAGCCGGTTCGTGATTGCGCACCTTTGTGACCTTTGGTCGAGGTACCACCTTTACCGGAACCCTGACCGCGGCCTATGCGTTTTGATTTTTTTACCGAACCAGCGGCCGGTTTGAGATTGCTTAAGTTCATGTTCAGTCAGCGTTTTCTACGGTGAGTAAATGCTTCACGGTATTGATCATACCCTGAATCTGTGGATTGAGTTCAAGCTCACGGCTGCGGTTGAGTTTGCGCAGGCCGAGTGCCTGAAGCGTTGCCTTCTGGTTCTTGGGGTAACCGATGGCGCTTTTTACCAATGTGATTTTAACTTTTGACATACCGATCAGCCGTTGAATACTTTCTTGAGGTTGATACCACGCTGTTGGGCGATGGCGAAAGGATCGCGCATGTTGATCAGCGCATCAAAGGTTGCCTTTACCACGTTGTGTGGGTTGGAGCTGCCTTTTGACTTCGCCAGTACGTCGTGCACACCGGCGCTTTCAAGCACTGCGCGCATCGCACCACCGGCGATAACACCGGTACCGTGTGCTGCGGGTTTCAGGAACACGTGTCCGCCACCGAATTTACCGATTTGTTCATGCGGAACGGTGCCGTTGATCACAGGAACTTTGATCAGGTTCTTCTTCGCGTCTTCGATTCCTTTTGAAACCGCGTCTTGCACTTCGGATGCTTTGCCGAGGCCATGACCAACGATGCCGTTGCCGTTACCCACCACCACAATAGCGGTGAAGCTAAACGTGCGCCCGCCTTTGGTCACCTTGGCTACGCGGTTGATATGAACGACTTTCTCGGTAAGTTCGAGGTCGCTCGATTTAACTCTCTTCATTGCGTTGTTGCTCACTTTGTATATTAGAATTGGAGTCCACCTTCCCGGGCAGCGTCTGCCAGGCTTTTTACACGACCGTGATACAGATAACCACCGCGATCAAATACAACGCTGGTAATGCCGGCAGCAACTGCTTTCTCAGCAATGCGCTTCCCTACCAAAGCAGCCTTCGCTGTCTTGTTGTCTTTTCCAGTGGCGATATCTTTTTCACGCGACGAGGCTGCGCAAAGGGTATGCCCTTTCAGGTCGTCGATGATCTGTACATAAATTTCGGTGTTGCTCCTGAACACACTCAGACGCGGACGTACAGTTGTGCCGGTAATGCGGCTGCGAATACGGGTCCGTATCTTGGCTCTTCTGCTAGTTTTCTTCGTTGCCATCGTTCGTTATCTGTTATTTGGAAGCCGACTTACCTGCTTTTCTCCTCAACACCTCACCAGCAAAGCGAATACCTTTTCCTTTGTACGGTTCAGGCTTGCGGAAAGAGCGAATCTTCGCAGCAATCTGGCCCAGCAACTGTTTGTCTGCACTCTCCATGCTCACGCTTGGATTTTGACCTTTTACAGTTTCTGTGGTCACTTTAATTTCCTGGGGAACTTCCAGCACAATGCGGTGAGAATGGCCGAGTGAGAATTCGACGATATTGCCTTGGTTGCTCACTTTGTAACCTACACCTACAAGTTCCTGTTTTACAGTGTGACCGGTGCTTACACCAATCGCCATGTTGTTGATAAGGGAGCGGTACAGACCGTGGAGGGCTCTGTCTTGCTTGCCGTCGGTGGGACGGGTTACAGTGAGTTCGCCATTTTCCAAATTGTATCCGAAACCTTCTTTCAGTTCCTGTTTAAGTTCGCCTTTGGGACCTTTTACGGTAACCACATTGGCGGCATCAATACTTACCTGCACACCTGCAGGCAGTTTAATGATTGATTTTCCTACGCGTGACATTGATTTCTCTCTTTTGGATCAGGATACGTAACACAATACTTCACCTCCAACGCGCAGCGTACGGGCTTCTTTGTCGGTCATCACGCCTTTGCTGGTAGTGATAATCGCAACGCCCAAACCGTTCAGTACACGGGGAATGCTGTCAGTATCTGCATACTTGCGCAGACCTGGCTTACTGATACGGGTGAGTTCGCGGATGGCGGGCTCTTTGGTTACCGGATGGTATTTCAGGGCGATTTTGATCACGCCCTGGTGATTGGTAGTTTCCTCAAACTTGTACTTCAGGATGTAACCTTTCTCGTACAGTACGCGGGTAATCTCGCGCTTGATATTGCTTGCGGGAATTTCCACGATCCTGTGATTGGCATGGATCGCGTTGCGCAGGCGGGTGAGGTAATCTGCTATTGGGTCAGTCATTGAATTGCTTATTAGGATGTTATTACCAGCTTGACTTCGTTACGCCGGGGATTTTGCCATCGTTTGCCATCTGGCGGAACACGTTACGGCAAATACCGAAGGTACGGATATAACCGCGTGGACGACCGGTGAGCTTGCAACGGTTGCGAAGACGAACGGGTGATGCGTTGCGGGGAAGCTTTTGCAACCCGGCATAATCGCCTGCCTCGATCAACTGCTTGCGCTTTTCGGCATAACGCGCTACCATCTGTTCGCGCTTCTTCTGCCTGGCTTTTATAGATTCTCTTGCCATTACTTGTTTGCTTTAAAGGGGAAACCGAGGTTGCGGAGCAATTCGAGACATTCTTCGTCTGTCTTCGCCGATGTTACAATCGTGATGTCCATACCATTGATACGGCTCACTTTGTCGATATCGATTTCCGGGAAAATAATCTGTTCGGTTACACCGAGTGTGAAGTTACCACGACCGTCGAAACCTTTTACGGCCAGACCCTGGAAGTCGCGCACACGGGGCAGCGATACGGAGGTAAGGCGATCGAGGAATTCGAACATACGGTCACCACGCAGTGTCACGCGGGCACCGATAGGCATATTTTCACGCAGCTTGAAGTTACTGATCGCCTTGCGTGACATGGTTGCCTGGGCCTTCTGACCTGCAATTTTGGTCATTTCTTCTACAGCAGCATCAACAAGCTTCTTGTCGGATACAGCTGCGCCTACGCCCTGATTGAGGGCTACTTTCAGGATACGCGGAACCTGCATAGGGTTCTTGTAGCCAAATTTGTTGACCATGGCAGGTACCACATCATTGTGGTAAGTGTGCTTTAGTCTGGGAGTATAACTCATCGCTCTTTTCCTTAATCAATAAATTCTCCGGTGCGTTTGTCGAAGCGGGTGTTTTTACCTTCTCCGTTCAGCTTGCGACCGATTTTAGCCACGTTTTTGGACTTCTCGTTCCACAGCATGAGGTTGCTCACGTGGATGGGTGCTTCAATCTTCTCGATGCGGCCACTGGTATTTTGGGCAGTGGGCTTGTAGTGCTTGGTTACCAGGTTCAGACCTTCAACCACTGCGCGGTTTTCGGCGGTGATTACACGAATCACTTTACCTGTTTTTCCTTTCTCGTCGCCCGCGATCACCTTGACGGTATCGTTCTTTTTGATCTTGAGTTTCATGGTGATTACAATACTTCGGGTGCCAGAGATACAATTTTCATAAACTGCTTGTCGCGAAGTTCACGCGCAACGGGGCCAAAGATACGAGTTCCGCGCGGTTCATCGGAGTTGTTGAGCAGCACGCAGCTGTTCTCGTCGAATCGGATGTAGCTGCCATCGGGACGGCGAACTTCCTTTTTCACACGAACTACAACCGCTTTAGACACTGCACCTTTCTTCATACCTGAAGATGGCAATGCGTCTTTAACGCTTACTACGATTTTATCACCAACACTGGCGTACCGGCGACCGGTACCGCCCAGTACGCGGATGCAGAGCACTTCACGTGCGCCGCTGTTATCCGCTACTTTGAGTCTGCTTTCCTGCTGAATCATCTTATTTAGCCCTTTCTACAATTTCAACCAGCCTCCAGCGTTTCAGCCGGCTCAGCGGGCGCGTTTCCATGATGCGTACGATATCATTCTCATTGCACTCGTTCTTGTCGTCGTGCGCATAGAAGGTCTTCGTCTTTTTGAAATACTTTCCGTACTTCGGATGCTTGATGCTACGTACCACTGATACGGAGATGGTCTTATCCATCTTCGCGCTGGCCACGCGACCCACGATCTCTTTCCGTGCGTTCCTTTTGGCTTCCATTAATCGTTGTTCTCTTTGCGGTTGTATGCAGCCGTCTCAAAAGCGATGCGGCGTGCGTTGAGTTCGGTGAGGTAACGGGCAATATTGCGACGTGTCTCACGCAGTTTGTTGGGGTTATCGAGTTTTGAAACGGCATCGGTGAAGACGAGCTTCTGGTACCGCAACTTTTCCTCTTTGTATTTTTCAATCAGCTCCCGGGTAGGGGTAGCCTTGATATCCTGGCTTTTCATGATCAGATTTCCTCTGCGTAATCGGGTTTAACAATGAATTTAGTAGCTACCGGAAGCTTCATCGCCGCGAGGCGCATTCCTTCCTGTGCAACTTCCAGCGGCACTCCGTCTACCTCGAACATAATGGTTCCGGGCTTGATTACGGCCACCCAATACTCGGGAGCACCTTTACCCTTACCCATCCGCACTTCAGCAGGCTTCTTGGTTACCGGTTTATCGGGGAAAATGCGGATCCATACCTGGCCTTCGCGCTTCAGATAGCGGTTCAGGGCGATACGCGCAGCTTCAATCTGGCGTGAGGTGATCCAAGCCGGTTCGAGGCTCTTCAGTCCGCAACTACCGAAACTGATCCGGTGTCCACGGGTAGCAAGGCCTTTCACCCTGCCTTTCTGCATTTTCCTGTATTTGGTTCTTTTAGGACTCAGCATGATGCATTCAACAATTAACGGTTATCCCTCCTTGGTCCACGGTCACCACCGCGATCGCGGTCGTTGCGGCGGCGGCGATTATCGCCTCCGTCTCTCCGGTTTTGCGGACGTCCGCCACCTTCGCGGCGATCGTTGCGCTCATGTACCGGGGCCAGATCTACTTTTCCAAAAATGTCGCCACGGCAGATCCATACCTTAATACCGATCTTACCATAAACGGTTTGTGCTTCGCTCAACGCGTAGTCGATGTCTGAACGCAGCGTGTGCAGCGGCGTACGGCCATCTTTATACTGTTCAGAGCGCGCAATTTCAGCACCGTTCAACCGGCCGCTGATGCGGATCTTCACTCCTTCAGCTCCCATGCGCATCGTGCTGCCAATTGCACCCTTCAGGGCGCGCTTGAAGGATATACGACCTTCAATCTGGCTTGCAATGCTGTCGGCTACCAATTTGGCATCCAACTCGGGGCGCTTGATTTCGTGGATATTGATCTGAACGTCTTTGCGTGTGATTTTGCGGATCTCCTCGCGGATGGTATCCACTTCCTGACCGCCTTTTCCGATTACGATACCGGGACGTGCAGTGTGGATTGTGATGGTGATGCGCTTCATCGTGCGTTCAATCACCACCTTGCTGATACCACCCTTCTGGATGCGTACGCGGAGGTATTTACGGATTTTCTCGTCTTCCACCAGCTTGTCGGCATAGTTTCTGCCGCCGTACCAGTTGGATTCCCATCCGCGGATAATGCCAAGCCTAAGGCCTATCGGGTTCGCTTTTTGTCCCATTTATGCGTTACTATCTTCTGTTAATACCTCTTCGTTTTGCACACCAGCATCCTGACGGCTGTCAACGATAATGGTGATGTGATTGCTGCGCTTCTGGATACGGTAGCCGCGGCCCTGGGGCGCAGTACGCATACGCTTCATGCTCATGCCTTCATCAACCATAATGGTCTTGACAAACAGGTTGCTTTCTTCAATGCGGCGACCTTCGTTGCCTTGTGCCCAGTTGGCAATCGCGCTGCGGAGCAGCTTGCTGACAAACTGTGCATACAAGGGGCGTTGGCTAAACTGCAGAATATTGAGTGCCTTTTCAACGTTCACACCGCGCACCTGGTCAACAACCAGACGCATTTTTTGCGGAGAGAGCGGACAGTTGCGGAGAATTGCTTTTGCTTCCATCTTCGTCAATTATTTGCCGTGGCCTTTAAAGGTACGAGTGGGAGCAAATTCGCCCAGTTTGTGCCCAACCATGTTTTCTGTTACGTATACGGGAATGAATTTGTTTCCGTTGTGCACGGCGAAGGTATGACCAACCATGTCGGGAACAATCATGCTCCGGCGCGACCAGGTCTTGATCACCGTCTTCTTATTGCTTTCATTCATCTTGGTTACCTTCTTCTCGAGTTTAATGTCGAGAAAAGGACCTTTTTTGAGGGAACGTGCCATGCTGCTTCTTACTTATTGCGTTTGCTCTTTCTGCGTTCAATGATCAGACGATCCGAGCCTTTTTTCGGGCTGCGGGTTTTTTGCCCCTGTGAGTAGATCAGGTTGCGTGAGCGGGGCTGACCACCTTTGTTGCGGCCTTCACCACCACCCATGGGGTGATCTACAGGGTTCATAGCGCTTGGACGGGTGCGTGGACGCACGCCAAGCCAACGGGAACGACCAGCCTTACCGCTGCGGGTATTGCTATGGTCCGAATTAGACACCGTGCCGATCGTAGCCAGGCAGTTGGACAAAACAAGACGCGATTCGCCGGAAGGCAATTTTATCGCGGCATACTTGCCTTCACGCGCCAGCAACTGAGCACCTGATCCGGCCGATCGGCACAGACGGGCACCCTGACCGGGCTGCATTTCGATGTTGTGGATGATAGAACCCAGGGGAATCTTATTCATCGGTAGTGCGTTTCCGATTTCAGGAACTGCTGTCTCACCGCTTTCAAGCTTCATTCCCACTTTCAGACCGTTTGGAGCGATGATATAGCGCTTCTCGCCGTCTGCGTATTCCAGCAATGCGATAAACGCCGTGCGGTTGGGATCGTATTCGATGGTCTTTACCTCTGCCGTTACACCGGTCTTGTCGCGTTTGAAATCGATAATACGATACATACGCTTGTGACCGCCCCCGATGTAGCGCATAGTCATTTTACCGGTATTGTTCCGGCCGCCCGATTTGCGTATCGGTACGATGAGTGACTTCTCAGGCTTATCTGCGGTAAGTTCCTGGAATGCGTTTGCAATCTTGAAACGCGAGCCGGGAGTTACCGGTTTGATTCTGTTCAGTGCCATTTAACTATCAGATGTTTTCGTAAAAATCAATGGTAGATCCTTCCTTCAAGGTCACAATAGCCTTTTTATAGGCAGCATTGTAGCCGGAGATCTGACCGGTACGACGGTTCCTGCGAGACTTACCGCGACAGATCATCGTATTAACACGATCAACTTGCACGTTGTAGAACTCTTCAATTTCTTTTCTGATTTCATCTTTGGAAGCCTTGCGGTCAACCACGAAACCATATTGCTGACGCTTCTCGGTGAGGCCCGTCATCTTTTCGGTGATCAGGGGTTTCTTCAGTACCATGTTCAGTCTTTATTAAAGGTTTCGCTGATTGCCTTGACAGCAGATTCGGTAAGAATCAGATTGTTGGCTTTCATGATTTCGTAAGTGTTGATGTCGCAGGCGTTCATCACGCGGTTGTTCGGTATGTTGCGGCCACTCAGGTAAACGTTGCGGTTGAGCGCAGGAGTAACAAAGAGTGTGCGGCCTCCGTTCAGACCGAGGTTGCCAAGCAAACGGCTGAATTCAGCTGTGCGAGGTGCTTCCATCTGGATGTCTTCCAAAACCGTAATGTGGTTGCCTTTGGCTTTGTAGGCCAGGGCGGAAAAACGAGCCAGACGCTTGAGCTTCTTGTTCAACTTGAAGGAGTAATCGCGCGGGCGGGGTCCATGAATACGGCCACCACCTACATATGTACCGGCCTTTATGCTGCCGTGACGTGCGCCGCCGGTGCCTTTTTGGCGGAACAGCTTGCGCGTACTCTTGTTGATTTCACTGCGATCCTTGCTCTTGTGGGTTCCCTGGCGGTGGTTAGCCATGAACTGTTTAACGTCGAGATAGATCGCATGGTCGTTCGGCTCGATGCCGAAGATATCACCGGGCAGCGTTACGGAACGGCCGGTCTCTTTTCCTTCCTTGTTTAATACTTTCAGTTCCATATCAGCGCTCAATTATCACGGTGGAGCCATTGTAACCCGGGATACTGCCGCGCAGCAGAATCACGTTCTGTTCAGGGATCACGCGCACGATTTCCAGATTGACACCTTTAACGCGCTTTCCGCCAGTGCGTCCGGCCATGCGTAGGCCTTTAAATACGCGGGATGGGAAAGAGCAGGCACCAATAGAACCCGGGTGACGTGCACGGTTGTGCTGACCGTGGGTGGTTTCGCCTACACCGGCGAAGCCATGACGTTTAACTACGCCTTGAAAACCTTTACCTTTTGAGGTGCCGATAACATCAACGAAGTCGCCCGATGCGAAAATATTCACATCGTAAACGTCGCCTGTTGTCGCAGCGGCCTCGGCGCCTTCTGGGTTGCGAAACTCGTGGTACACCCGCTTGGGAGCCGTGTTCGCTTTGGCGCAATGCCCGGTAATGGCTTTGGAGGCATGCTTGGGCTTCATGTCGCCCCAGGCAATCTGGATGGCGGAATATCCGTCTTTATCCTGATTCTTCACCTGAGTAACTACACATGGACCAGCCTGAACAACGGTGCACGCAATGCTGCGTCCGTTCTCGTCGAAGATACTGGTCATACCCAACTTTTTACCGATTAATCCTTGCATGTTGTTGGTTCGTTAGATCTTGATTTCTACATCAACACCACTGGGAAGCTCAAGCTTCATCAGCGCGTCTACTGTCTTGGTGGAACTGTTGTAAATGTCGATGAGGCGCTTGTAGGAGCATACCTGGAACTGTTCCCTGGCTTTCTTGTTCACGTGAGGTGAACGAAGAACGGTGAACACTTTCTTGCGGGTGGGCAGCGGAATAGGTCCGCTTACCACCACACCGGTCTGCTTCACAGCCTTCACAATCTTTTCTGCCGACTTGTCGAGCAGGTTGTGATCGAATGACTTGAGCTTTATTCTGATCTTGTGACTGATCATGGTTTCTTTTACTTGTGTTTAATTACTGCTTGCTTTGCCGTTCACTTTCTTCAGCACCTCGTCTGCGATGTTACGCGGGGTATCTGAATAGTGAGAAAACTCCATGCTGCTGGTAGCGCGACCGCTGGTGATGGTGCGGAGTGTGGTTACATAACCGAACATTTCGCTCAGCGGAACCTTCGCCTTAACAACCTGTGATCCAGCGCGTTCGTCTATGCCTTCCAGCTGACCACGGCGGCGGTTGAGGTCGCCCATTACATCCCCTGTATTCTCTGCGGGTGTTACCACTTCGAGCTTCATGATCGGCTCAAGCAGTACCGGTCCGCACTGGCGGGCTGCTTCGCGGAAACCGCTGCGTGCTGCCACTTCGAACGACAGTGAATCGGAGTCAACTGCGTGGAAAGATCCGTCAAACAAACGCACTTTCATGCGGCTGATAGGGAAACCGGCGAGTACACCGTTAGACATTGCTGCCTTGAATCCTTTTTCAACTGAAGGAATGAATTCGCGGGGAATAGAACCGCCCACAACTTCATTCACAAACTGGAGACCTTCGCCTACAAACGTGTCGTCTGCCGGACCCAGTTCGAACTGGATATCAGCGAACTTACCGCGACCACCGGTCTGCTTCTTATACACCTCACGATGCGTAAAGTTGCGGGTGATGGCTTCTTTATAAGCAACCTGAGGAGCACCCTGGTTACACTCCACTTTGAATTCGCGGCGGAGGCGGTCAACGATAATTTCCAGGTGCAATTCGCCCATACCCGAGATTACAGTCTGACCAGTGTCCTGGTCTGTTTGAACACGGAAAGTGGGATCTTCTTCTGAAAGTTTCGCGAGAGCAGTTCCGAGTTTATCAACGTCGGCCTGGGTCTTCGGCTCGATGGCAAGACCGATAACCGGATCGGGGAACACCATCGCTTCAAGCACGATCGGATGCGCTTCAGCGCAAAGGGTATCGCCGGTCTTGATGTCTTTAAAACCAACCGCAGCTCCGATATCACCGGCACCCAGATATTCGATTGGGTTCTGCTTGTTGGCGTGCATCTGGAAAATGCGGGAAATACGTTCTTTCTGACCGCTGCGGGTATTGAGAACATAAGAGCCTGCATCCAACTTGCCAGAATAGGCGCGCATAAATGCGAGACGACCTACGTAGGGATCGGTTGCGATTTTGAAAGCAAGCGCGCAGAAAGGATCATTGTAATCCGGCTTGCGCACGATTTCTTCATCTGTATCGGGATTGGTTCCTTTGGTAACGTCTTTGTCGAGCGGGCTAGGCATAAGTTCCATCACCAGGTCGAGCATGGTTTGTACGCCCTTGTTCTTGAAAGATGAACCGCAAACCATGGGAACAATCTTCATTTCGAGGGTGGCCTTACGCAGGGCGTCGAGGATCTCGCGCTCGGTGATCGAGGTGGGATCGTCGAAGAATTTCTCCATCAGGCTATCGTCGTATTCTGATACCGCTTCGAGGAGTTTTTCGCGCCATTCGGTAGCTTCTTCCATCATGTCGGCAGGGATTTCCACTACTTCGTAGGTCATTCCTTTGTCTGCCTCATTCCAGATCATACCGCGGAAGTTGATCAAATCTACCACACCGCGGAAATTATCTTCAGCACCGATGGGGAGCTGCAGGGGAACTGCGTTGCTGCCCAACATTTCACGCACCTGGTTCACTACGTTGAGGAAGTCGGCACCTGAACGGTCCATTTTGTTCACGAAGCCGATACGGGCGACGTTGTAATTGTTGGCCAGGCGCCAGTTGGTTTCGCTTTGGGGTTCAACACCGTCAACGGCGCTGAACAGGAATACCAGGCCATCAAGGATACGCAGCGAACGGTTTACTTCAACTGTGAAGTCAACGTGACCGGGGGTATCGATGATATTGATGTGGTATTTTTCGCCGCGGTAGTGCCAGAATACGGTTGTGGCAGCAGAGGTAATGGTGATACCCCTCTCCTGCTCCTGGACCATCCAGTCCATCGTGGCAGCTCCGTCGTGAACCTCACCAATTTTGTGGTTCACACCGGAATAGTATAATATGCGCTCCGTAGTAGTGGTTTTACCGGCGTCGATGTGCGCGGCAATACCAATGTTACGGGTGAGTGCAAGATTGCGTGACATAAAGGCTTTGTATGATCGTAATTATACTTTGAAGTGACTGAAAGCCTTGTTCGCTTCTGCCATTTTGTGGGTGTCTTCTTTCTTTTTCACAGAAGCACCTTCGCCTTTTGAAGCAGCGATGATTTCAGAAGCCAGACGGGCAGCCATAGACTTTTCGTTGCGCTTGCGGGCATAACCGATCATCCACTTGATACCAACGGCGATTTTACGAGCCGGGGGAACTTCGATTGGAATCTGGAAAGTTGACCCCCCAACGCGACGGGCTTTAACTTCTACCGTAGGCATTACGTTGTTGAGGGCGCGTTTCCATACTTCCAGACCGTCTTCTTCCACTTTCTTGCCAACGATTTCGAGCGAGTTGTAGAAGATGGCGAAAGCTGTAGACTTCTTGCCATCGTACATCAATCCGTTTACGAAACGGGTTACCAGCGGGTCATTATACCGGGGATCCGGTGCGCATATGCGCTTTTGTGGGCGTGATTTTCTCATCGCTTATTATTTCTTATCCTTTGCTTTGGGGCGCTTGGTTCCGTACTTCGAACGGCGCTGGTTACGTCCTTCCACACCGGCGGTGTCGAGTGCACCACGTACGATGTGATAGCGCACACCCGGCAGATCTTTCACCCTGCCACCGCGCACCAGCACGATCGAGTGTTCCTGCAGGTTGTGGCCTTCACCCGGGATGTAGGCGTTCACTTCCTTACCGTTGCTCAGACGAACACGCGCTACCTTCCGCATCGCCGAGTTCGGCTTCTTCGGTGTAGTGGTGTATACACGGGTGCAAACTCCCCTGCGCTGGGGGCATGCATCTAGGGCAGGAGACTTGCTCTTATTGATCAGGGTCTCCCTGCCTTTTCTTACCAATTGTTGTATGGTTGGCATTGTATTATCTACGTAATCTTCCTAAAAAGGACGGCAAAATTAAGATGAATTTTCGGGTTCCGCAACAGCGTTCCCAACTTTTTCGCAACATTGTCCAGTTTTATCTCAATCGCAGTGCTGATAAGCGTTTCATAGCGTTTGATTCAGTCTCTGAACCACTGTCTTTTACAAATATCCACCAGCTTGTGCGCATTGGCCCGTTAAAAACGCGCCCGGAGGCGAAACAAGAGCCAGCCTATCAGCGGCGCACCGAGAATAGAACACACAATATTAACCGGTAATTGTGAACCCAGCCAGCTAAGTCCGCTCAGCACATGTACCAACAACATGAACAACATACCGCACAGAACAGTATACGGAAGAAGTCTTTGGTGTTTACCTGTACCGGCTAACAGACGCGCAGCATGCGGTATGATGAGCCCCACAAAACTGAGCGGGCCGCAAACGGCTGTAATCAATCCGGCGAGAACCGCCGCCAACAACAGCATGCTGCGGCGGAATGCCAGTACAGATAAGCCCATGCTGCGCGCATAGACATCGCCCAATGCATACACGTCCATCGCAGCAGCCCGAGGCAAAGCCCACAACAAGGCAAGCACAACACCGAGTGCACACAATGCCTGAGGCAACCAACCGGCTACCTGCAAGGTACCCATGCCCCAGAGCAGATAGCGTTTCAGCGATTCGCCGCCAGACGTATACTGGAGCAACTCAGTAAAGGCTCCAATGAAATGACCAAGAAGGATACCAAAAACCAGAAGCGTAGCCGGCGTCTGGAGTAGTTTCATCGCGCTTAGGTTCAGTAACATCATCGCAAAAGCGCCTGCCATTGCTGCCAGGCTGCGCATTGGCAAAGGCAAATCACTTCCACCATCGAACCAAAAGCCGGCAAGCACAACCAAAGCCACACCCAAAGATGATCCTGAACTGATACCCAAGACGTAAGGACCTGCCAGCGGATTCCTGAAGGCCGTTTGCATCAACAGCCCGGCCAGCGCCAAGCCCGCGCCGGCAAGCAATGCCATAACGGCAGCGGGCAGCCTGAATTCAAGCAGCAGCAGCTGCGCCTGGTCTTCCGGTAAAACGGTGTACCAGCCACCGGAGCCCCAGGCAAGCGCCAGGAGCAACAGGTTGATCAGCAACAAGAGGCTGAGCGGTATGAATAAAATAGGTTTCAGGGCAGGGCGCGATAATAATGCATGTCCTTGTATCGCGCACTGTCAGCCGTAAATACGATGCGCAGATCGTGCAGCACTTTGTCTGGCCGCACACTGCCTTCTTCCCAGAATGGCAATCCTCCTCCCCTCCTGCTGCCTTTATTGGCGGCAAAGACCAGCCCCTCACGGAATGCACGGATGTTTCCAAAGCGCTTGTCCTCGGCCAATAATTCACCACGACTATGGTAGTCGTTGCAGTTGATCCAAACCCTGGCTTGTACGGCACGTTGAAACACGGCTTCAAGTTGCAGACTGAACGTACCGGACCCCGGATGGTCGGCCCACAAATACTTTCCACCGGCATCGCGCATCAGGATACTCAAATAGCTGTTCGACGCGGGAAGATTCCATTGCCCTGAATAAGGTGCATTCACGAGTACCGTCGGGCCTTCTTTCCTACGGGCACTGTCTGCAGCCATGCCCAGATAACTTTTCTCAATCACGTGGTACAAGCTGTCTGCCCTGCTGCCAAGTCCGAAAAGCCGCCCGGTAAACCGGAGCCATTCGCTGCGACCAAGTGGATGCGTTTCAGCGAAACTCTGTACCATGATAACCGGAATACCAGCCTTCTCCAAGCGCTTACAAAGGTCTGTGTTCGATTGATCCATCGTGTACCAGAACACGGCATCGGGAGCTGCTGCCACGAGTTCCTCAAAGCGCAACTTCCCGCCCGGCGCAAACGATACTACTTGTCCGTTTTCGATGCGTTCCCTCAGCTTGACCGAAGTAATAAAGGCCGTATCGTCAATGCCTATTACAGCGTTGCTCAGACCCAGCTCGTCGAACAGCGCACTGATGACCGATGAAAGACAAACCACGCGGGCCGATTCGGCATTCAACATGCCTTGCCGGTACTGGTAAGCAAAGTTCGGTGTCTGTGCATTGTTCCGCACGCTCAATAAGCTGTCGCCTTCGATGCCAAAGCACCGGGCAAACCGGGTTCCTGTTGGTGCATCTTTTCCGTTTGATGCGCCCTGACAGGCATACCAATATACCGGCAAGCAAAGCAGGAGGAAAACACGCCTGCCTGTCTTCATCCCTTAAAAACGAAATGCCAGGTTGAGCATCAGGCTTCTGGGTCGGGTATTGAAGCCAAGGATATCCTGATACACCGTATTCGCAAGGTTTTGCACTGCAACGCCAGCCTGAATCCGGGTTTTGTTCAAGGGCACGGAATAGAGCAGGTCGAACAACACCCAGGGTTCAATCACTTTGTAACCCAGGGCACCGTACGGACCTCGTGTTCCGTCGTACTGAACATCCGCCCGGGGGCCGCAAGCGCGGGCACGAAGGCTGATAATACCGTTTTTATCCGTCGCATAGTTCAGGCGGAGGTTAAGGGTGGAAAAGCGGCGCGAAAGGGTGTCGGTCTGGCTGTTCCGGTTGAGGAAAACACCGCTCTCGTAAGCCTGATAGAGCAAGTTTCCATTGCTGCTCAGCTGGTCAAATTCCTGTCGGCCCTGCAATACTGTGATATTCCCCTGCAGGCTCCAATGGCGGTTGAACTGCACGCTGCCTTCAAGTTGGAGACCGGTCTGCACGGTGCGTCCGTTGTTGATATAGGTATCGCCAATGTTATCGCCAAACCCGAGGCTATCGATGGGCCGCTGGTTCCATGCATATACATACTGGATGGCATTGCGCGTGCGGTTATGGAATACCGACACCTGGAACGCGGCCTTTTGCCCGCGCCGCTTGTAACCGAGTTCGCTGGTGAACCCGTTTTCAGGCGAAAGGTTGGGATTACCCCGCTGCATTCCGCCGAAAGAGCGTTCAGGTGCCAAAAGCTGGTACAAAGAGGGTACAGCGAAGCCCGAGCTAAAATTTGTAAAAAGCATACTGCTCTTGCTGAGCCTGTACCAAGGGTTGATTTCATAGCTGGGAATCCAGCCATAGCGGTTGTGATGGCTTATGCGCGCACCACCTGAAACGCCGGCACGGCTGCCAATATTCAGATTCCCCTGCCAATAAGCCGCCAACACGCGGTTTTGCAGGTCCAGTGTATCGTAATTGGTGGTGGATTCATACTGGAAAATGCGGCTGTAATAATAAGAACTAACAGCGGCCAGTTCCTGGAGGTAACTCAAGCCGGCCGTCCATGACAACCTGGCACCGTTGTGTTGGATGAACAGGTCGGCGTTGCGGTTGCTACCGGAAAAACGATCGCGGTAAAAGCTGCCGTCGTACATTCCAGGTGCTACCATGGATGAATCGTTGACCGAGCGGCGCACGAGCTGGCTGATTCCACCCGTGAAATGCAAACTTTTCTTGCTGTTGAGCTGGTAATCGATGCCGCTGTGCAGGGTATTGCGTTCCATACGCAGGGTATAGTTTTCATCGTCGCGGAAAGCTCCGGCATCGATATCTGTGTTTTGGGTATTGTAACGCCAACCGGCCCAGGCACGCAACTTTTCATTCCCCCATCCTGCCCGCAGTGCGAAATCGGATTTGGTGAACCCATCGGCTTCATTCAGAAAAGTAGAGCCGTTTTTGGGGTCTGCAGCCGCGCTTATGCCATCGAAGCGATAATGGCGTGCCTGTGCAGCAAGGAAGGCTTTCCCTTTGCTCTGTTGTGTTGCGGCGCTGATGCCGCTGCTGTGACCGGGGCCAATCAGACCGCCGTGCAAAAAAACGCGGTTCACATTTCCGCCCTGGGCGGCTTTTCGGGTGATGATATTGACTACCCCGCCCAGGGCGCCGTTGCCATACAAGGTGCTGTGTCCGCCCTGTACTATTTCGATGCGTTCAATATCAGCCAGGGAAAATTCCGACAAATCGACTGAGCCGTTGGGTGTGGAAGGGTCGGAAATGCGCACACCATCGATGAGAATCGTGGTTTGATGTGCTGCGGTTCCCCTGAGGAATAAAGACTGATTGGAACCGGGCATCTGGGCAGCGCCAATCACATTGGCACCGGCCTGCAGGGCCAGCAGTTCGCCCAGGCTGTTGCACTGAGACGCAGCGAGGTCTTTGGCCTGGATAACCGTAACCATGCGCGGTGCATCTTGCACTTTGCGCTCCATGCGGTTGGTGGAAATGGAAACCTGGTCGAGCAGGGTACTGTCTGTACCGCGCTGAGCAAAGCCTGCCGGTAAGCCCGCCAGCAGACATAGTGTTAGGGTGATGGTGTGTTTTTTCATCGACTGTTTGCGTTGCTGCACAGCCGGAAAAAAGATGGGGGAACAGGGAAAATCCCGGAACCCGCCCGCCTTTGTCCCGAAAGCTGCGGTTAGCGTCGGAAACAGGCAGGTCTTCTGACTTAACCCGGCCTTCCTTCGCCTTCCCGTCTGCCTCGCGGCAGACAGTGGCATAATGAAGGAGCCTTGCAGGGCCTCACAGCAGCGGGAACTGTTCCGGATTCACACCGGATTCCCTTTTCATCCCGCTCCTTTTTCAAGCAGCGGGAACCTGATTCCGCTGCAATGATAAAACGAAATGTTTAACACAAAAACGAAATCTCTTCCACAAAAAGACTCCACAAAAGCTATCAGAGTTTGCGCGGAGGCATGTCGGGCTTGGCATAGGCATACCGTCCCAAGGGTTCCAAACCATAGTAGGCATCCAGCCCGCATACGCTGACAGAACCGGTTACCAAGGGGTTTATGAAACCATCTTCACCGAGGGCAGTATCCGGAAACTCAAGCCATGAAACACGTCCGATAACCAGGATGGTACCATTGCTTTTAACCGGAATCTCTTCGGCCAATTCAAGCCCTATACGCACCCGCGATTCCAACACCGCAGGAGCCTCAAATCCGGGGTAATAAAAGGGTTGAAGCCCGGTAGCAGCGAATTCCGAAACCTCCGCAGGATAGCGGGCTGAAGTCTGATGTGCAGCCCCGGCCATGCCTGCGCTCACCTGGTTCATGGTGTAGAATCCGGTTTCACGTATATGGCTCAGGGTATGCCTGTCAACACTATCCGGCCTGAATACAAGACCCAGCATAGCAGGGTTTGCACCTACATGAAAAACGGAATTGAACACAGCCAGGTTTTCCTGGCCTGCCTTGCTGCGGGTTCCTATCAACGCAAGGGCTTTGACACCCGGCAGCGAATTGATCAACTGGGCCCGGAAACGTTGCTCCAGTTCTGCCAGCGATTCGGAGTCGTAAAAAGGCATAAGGTGGATTATTGGGTTCTGAGGGTACTGAGTCCGCCGTCTGCTCCTATGACCTGGCCGCTGATCCATCCGGCATGGTCGCTGAGCAGGAATGCCGCAAGTGCTGCTATTTCTTCTGCTTTTCCGTAGCGCGCCAGCGGATGGCGTTTGGCAGATGATTCTTTTTTTGCATCTGTATCCAGCAAACGTGCTGCCATCGGTGTTTCAACCAAACTGGGTGCGATGGCATTGACACGTACCGAAGGCGCCCATTCAGCCGCCAGTGTGCGCACCAGGCCTTCCACTGCACCTTTGGCGGCAGCGATTGATGCATGAAAAGGCATGCCCTGCCCTACTGCCACCGTACTGAAAAGCAATGCAGATCCCTGGCCGGAAGCTTTCAGCGCCGGATGAACTGCTTGCAAGAACCGCACAGCGCCCAATACGCTGATGGCAAAATCGTGCTGAAAATCTGCAACCTTTAAGCTGCGGAACATGCGCAGGTTGATGCTGCCAGGCGTGTAGACTGCGCCGTGCAATACATCCGGAAGACCGTTGGGCGCCTGTTCTTCCAGGGCATCCCAGATTATATGCTCCGCACCTGAAGGCAAGCCCTCCGCTTTCCGGGAACAAACAAAAACGCGATGGCCCTCTGCCAACAACTGATCTGCCAGCGCCTTTCCAATACCTGAAGTACCTCCGGCTATGGCGTAGTTCTTAACCTGCATACGCATATAAACAGCTGCAGGCCGGTTTGGTTCAGGCTCAGAAGGAACGGTTCACACCAATCAGCAACATCTGGCCGGGGCGGATGAAGGGTTCGCCGCTGGCTGTGATGTTGCGCATCAAAGGCAAATCGAAGCGCAGCGTGAAAGGCGCAGCACCGCGTTTGCGCAGCAGACGGTAGAAATGGAATGCGGTTCCGACACCGGCATCGGCAAGCAGTACCGGACTGTAAGTTTTACCGGCGTGACGGCCCCAAACGAGTCCTGCATCGGCAAAGAGATAGGCATCCATGCGCAGCCAGTTGCGGGTGAAGCGGGGAGCAAAACGCACCAGGCGGTCGAGGTCTATTTCTGCATTTCCGGAAAGGCCGCTGCTGCCGCGGAGGAGGGAAACGGTGCTGTCGCCGTACTTCACCGTACTGAGCGAATTGGCAAAACCGCGCAGGTTGAGCCCGCCGCCCTGCTGCCACCAAAGCCCGGGGAATGCCAGACGGCCATCTCCTCCGCCCCAATCGGCGCGGGTGAACTTGCTGTTATGCCATTGGTTTTCGGGATTGTCGCCGGCAGTGTACAATGCGCTTTCCGTGGGAAGATCATCCCCCGAAAACTGTCCGAAAAAGCGGGTATGTATATCCAGTTTTCCAAGCGTGTTGCGGTTGACGGCTTCGAGGCCGATCCAGCCGTAACGATGCGTGGAGAACGGACCGGCGCTGCGGGCGAACAGATGCATCAAGCCGCTTCCGTTGTAATACTTGTAGTCGTGGAAAAGTCCGAAGTTGAAGCTGGCATTGCGGCCTTCGCTCCAGCGGGAAGCATCCCACCAGCCGGGCAGGTTGCCGAACTGACCATTCAGGTCGCCGCCGAACACATGCCTGAAATCGCGGCGCTGCATGAAGCGGTAGTTCGCATAGGCCCGGTTGCTGCCCCAACGTTTGGAGATTCCGGCTTCCGAAGAAATCAATCCGTCGAGCCATTCGTGCCGCAGGTTGTATTCGAAAAGCCGGGCCACCCGGTTGGTGTAGTTGAACGAAAAAGAATACGTGCTGCGCCATGGATCCTCAGCCCCGGGATTGAACATGGGGCGCGTATTTACCCAGGCAAATGCATCGATGCGGTGCTTGCGCTGGGCGTAGTTGCCGGTGAAAGAAATACCTGCCTTCAACTGGTCCGTGGCGTTATACCAGAGGTCCGGATTAATGCGCCAGACATAGCGGTGCATGTCTCCACTCTTTTGCCAGTATAAAGGTTTCATCCGGCGGCAACGGTCTTTCAGCCTGTTGTCGAGTTGGTACACATCGGCAAGGCGCTGCGAGGGGTCGATCACCACCTGTTCGATGCCGCCTTTGGCTTCCACCTCCAGGGTATAGTCGCGGCGGATATTGCTCCAGCCGATCCAGGGAGTTGCCCGGTTGATCGGAACCGTGCCGGGCAATGACCATTCGTAAGGCATGAGCTTGGCACGCAATCCGGCATGGATGGTTTTGTACCTGTAGGTATTGGGTATCAGGTACATCTGACTGTTGCCCTTCTTGTCCTGCACCAGCAAATCGATCGGCATCTGCATTTCTTCCTTGCGGCGCAGGGTGATGGCATAGCGGTCTTCACCGGTTTTCTTCACTTTCCGGATTCCATAATCGCAGACCTTGGTGGTTTCAAACCATTGGTCGAAGAACCATACCAGGTCGCGGCGGGTATAGTCGTGGACGGCCTGACGGAAGTCTTCCACGTATGGATGCCCGATTTTCCAGCGGTTGAAATAGAACCGCATCGCTCCGACGAAAGTGTCGTGACCAAGCACATACTCCAGGTTGTAGAGCATGGTGGCTGTTTTCATGTACACATGGCTGTATCCGCCGCCGTGGCCCAAGGCACCGTGGAAGTCGTCGCTGTGGGTATTGAGGATCGGGTCGGTGCGGTCCATCGCATCGTAGAGGTAACGGCCGTAAACCGTTCCGTCGTCGATATTGTTCGGATGCCGGAACTCGTTGCGGTACCTGCGGAGGCACCAGCTGGTGAGGAATTGCGTGAAACCTTCGTCCAGACTGGCGCGGTAGGTTTCGTTGTTGCCAATCATGCCGAAGAACCAGTTGTGCCCGACTTCGTGCGCAATGAGTCCCTGATGCGATGGCCATTCGCCACCGTCGAGTGTCAGCATCGGATATTCCATGCCATCGCGGGCATCGGCTGCCACCATTTTTGGATAGGCATAGTGACCGAAATCTGTTGAATAGGTGCGCACCACAAAGGCCACGAATTCGGCGGTCGGTTGCCATTTCGGAGCATGCTGTTGTTCTGCGATGGCAATGCAGGAAATGTCGTTCCACTTCACTTCCATCACCCGGTAGGTCGGGTCTGAAGTCCAGGCAAAATCGTGCACGTTTTCGGCATGCCAGCGCCAGAAGCGGCGTTCGCGCGGATTGGCGAGCAGCAATGGCGCCTTAGCCGCCTGTTCGGGCGTCTTGAAATTGGCCATGTCTATTTTTTCGCGCCAGCCATCCTTGTACACCTGTTCCGGATTGAGCAATGTTCCGGTGGCTTCGGTTACGTAGTGGGCGGGCAGGTCGAGTTCAACGTCGAAAGTTCCGAAGTCGCCGTAGAACTCGTGTTCCATGTGTTGTTGCACATCCCAGCCAAACTTGCGGTCGTACACGCTGATGCGCGGATACCAATGAACGGTATTGAAATGCTTGTAACCGCTGTCCACATCGTACACTTTCATGCGGCGGCGCACCGAACCGCGGTCGAACCAGGTATTGAAATCGATATGAAAACGCAGGCTGTCGCCCGGTGCCAGTTTAAAATTCGCAGGCAGGCTTACCTGCATGATGGTATTGTCGAGCCGCGGTGTGAGTTGCATGCGCATTTCCATCAAATCACCCGGGCGGCTGCAGGCGATGCTGTTAACTCGGGTGCCAAGCTTTTGGGCTTCATACTTACCCCATTCGGGTTTTGTCTTGTTGGATGCGTACAAATCGCTCAGGTACGATCCGGGCTGGAAAGCATTCTGGTACAGGTGGAAGAAAACCTCGCGCAGGGTGTCGGGCGAGTTGTTCCAATACACCAGTTCCATGCGGCCATCGATGCGCTCGGCGGTATCGTCGAGGCGGGCCGTGATTTTGTAATGCACATCCTGTTGCCAGTAGCC
>Ga0209972_10000294_pt1 | contig 49429 bp, 70 predicted proteins | sample NOAtaG_7_FD_187302 | JGI IMG/M metagenome (GOLD analysis project Ga0209972, IMG submission 187302) | Freshwater lake microbial communities from Lake Erie, under a cyanobacterial bloom - NOAA_Erie_Diel1S_2200h metaG (SPAdes) (version 2) | ecosystem: Environmental > Aquatic > Freshwater > Lake ...
GGCGAGGTGCGGATCAACAACGCCGACAGCGCGTATGACAACTGGATCGGCTACGGCTTCGACGGCCGCCGGCTGACTATTCGCCGGGGCTACGGGGGCAGCTACCCCAGCGACTATGAAACGATCTTCACCGGCACGGTCGAGACCGTCACCGTCACCCGCCGCGAGGCAATCATACGGCTGCGCGACAAGCAGCTGATTTTCGACGCCGCAGTGCTGACTGATCTCTACGGGGGCAGCAACGTCCTCCCGAACGGGATCGACGGAACGGCCGCCGACCTGGCCGGCAAGCCCAAGCCCCGGCTCATCGGCTCCTGCCGGAACATCGCCCCGCCTTGTGTCAACACCTCCAAGCTCGTCTATCAGGTTCACAGCGGGCGCGTGGCCGAGATCGCGGCGGTTTACGACAAGGCGCTCGGCCTGACCTTTGGCGTCGACCGCGCGAACGCCGGCGATCTGCTCAGCAACACGCCTGCGGCCGGCGCCTATGACACCTGTTTGGCGCAGGGCCTGTTCAGACTTGGATCGAACCCGGCGGGGCAGGTTACGGCGGACGCCGCACAAGGCGCAGCTGCGGTTGACCGCACCGCCGCCTCTATACTGCTGACGCTCGCGCTAGAGGCGGGCGTGGCGGCCGGCGACGTTGACGCCGGCGACCTTAGCGCCCTGGCGGCGGACGCGCCGGCCGAGCTGGGCATGTGGCTGAGCGACGCCGGCGTGACCTACCGGCAGGCGATGGACAGGGCGGCCAACTCTGTCGGCGCCTACTTTGCGTTCGACCCGGATGGGGTTCTGCGGGCCGGACGCCTTGTCGAGCCGGCGGGCGATCCCGTGCTTGAGATCGCCGACTATGACGTCAATGAGCCGTTTGAGCGACGCCCGGCGCGCGACGGCGACATTCCCATCTGGCGCGTGACGGTTCGGCACTCCCGAGTGTGGACCGTTCAGGCGTCAGACATCGCCGCCTCGGTCAGCCCCGCGCGTCGCGCCCTGATCGGCTCGGAGTATCGCGACCAGAGCGCGTTCGACGCGACCGTGAAAGATCAGTTCCGCCTCGCGGGCGAGGAGTCAATCGAGACCCTTTTGATCTCCGAAGCAGACGCCGCGAACGAAGCGTTTCGCCGGCTCAACCTCCGGAAAGTTCGCCGGAGCTTCTACGACGTCGGGATCACGGCGGCCGTTTTCTCGGCGGCAGGAGTCAAGATCGGCGACGTCGTTCGGCTGACGCACCCGCGCTTCGGGCTGTCCGCCGGCAAACTGTTCGTCGTCCTCGGGGTCAACCTGCAACTCGCCCGTGGTCGGGTGACGCTCACGCTCTGGGGGTAGCCGATGGCCAACGCCATTCTCGCGTACGGAAACCGGATCGACGAGGCCACGCTGACGGGCGGTTCGTGGCTTGCTTCGCTCTCGCTGGACAACCTGAAGGACCGACGGCTCGGCCTGGTCGCGAGGTCAAACGGCATCGCGCCTTCGTCAACACAGTTCGACATGGACTTCGGCGGTTCACGCCTGCTGCGGGTCGTCGCGCTGGTCCGGCACAACTTCTCGCTCGACGCGCTCTACCGCATCCGCCTGTCGGCCGTTTCGGACTTCTCGACCTCGACCTACGACAGCGGCTGGCTGGAAGCGTGGCCCGTGATTTATCCCCCCGGGTCGCTGCCTTGGGGCTCGCCTAGCTTCTGGAGCGGACGGCCCTCGGCCGAGGAGGTCGACGGGTATGTCAACCGGACGCTGAGCCTTGTGCTGCCGTCGACGACCGTCGCCCGTTACGTCCGCGTCGAAATCAACGACGGGGGCAACGGGGCGGGCTTTGTCGAGCTTGGCCGGGTCTTCGCGGCGGACGGCTGGCAGCCGGTCCGGAACATGGTCTACGGCGCCTCCCTCGCTTGGGAAGACAAGAGCGACGTGCAGGAGGCGCTGAGCCTCGCGGAGACCTTCGGCGAGAAGCCCGCCTATCGCGTCGCCCGCGTCTCGTTTGAGGGCATGACCGAGAACGAGGCCATGTCGGCAGCCTACGAGATCACGCGGCAGGTCGGCGTGACCAAAGAAGTGCTCTTCGTCTGGAACCCCGACGACACGACCAACCGGCTGCGCCGGCAGTTTCTCGCCCGCCTTCGCGCATTGTCCGCTTTCGAAAACCCCGGCCCGGACCGCTGGCGCACCCCCTTTGAAGTTAAGGAGCTACTCTGATGGCGACGTTTTACGCCGACCCGGCACTCGGGGGCAGCAGCGCCACCTATACGGACGACGCGAACCCGGCCACCGGGCTCGATAACTACGGCTACGTCGAGCGCCTCGTGCCGATGTTCGCGGACGGCATCAACATCACGTCCTTTGCGGCCGGGCGCGCGACTGCAGCCGCAGACTCGGCTAGCGCCGCTGCTGCGTCGGCGACCTCGGCCCTGAACGCGCCGGGCACGAACGCGACCTCGACCACGTCGCTGACGGTCGGCACCGGGTCCAGGTCGCTGACGATCCAGACCGCCAAGGCCTACTCCGCCGGCCAGGTCGTCGTCATCGCCTCGACGGCATCGCCCGGCAACCAGATGACCGGGATCATCACGTCCTACAACAGCGGCACCGGCGCGCTCGTCGTCGATGTCCAACAGACGCTGGGCTCGGGCACGCTCGCGGCCTGGACGATCTCGCTCGGCGCGCTGGTGTCGTCGACCCTGCCCAGCCAGACCGGCAACAGCGGCAAGTTCCTGACCACCAACGGCACGGCCGCCAGCTGGGGCGACGCGCTGGTGCCGAGCGGCAACTTGGCGGGCCTGTCCAACTACACGACGGCGCGCACGAACCTCGGCCTCACCATCGGGACAAACGTGCAGGCCTATGACGCCGACCTTGCGGCCATCGCCGGGCTGACCTCGGCGGCTGATCGCCTGCCCTATTTCACCGGATCGGGCACGGCGGCTCTTGCGACCTTTACGTCGGCCGGCCGCGCGCTCGTCGACGATGCCGATGCTAGCGCGCAGCGGGCAACGCTGGGGCTTGTCATCGGGACGAACGTCCAAGCCTACGACGCCAAGCTCGGCGCGTTCGCCGGTCTGACGCTCGCCGCCGACAAGCTCCCTTATGCAACCGGCCCCTCGGCGATGGCGACGACCGACCTGTCGGCGTTCGCGCGGACCATGCTGGACGACGCCAACGCCGGGGCGGTGCGCTCAACGATTAGCGCGGCCGCCTCGGGCGCAAACAATGACATCACCAGCCTCGACGGGCTCACGACGGCCGCGATGGAAGCGGTCTTGGCCGGCGCGATCACGGTTTCGCTCGGCACATCCGGCTACATTCGCTTCGGGCCGTCTGGCAGCCTGATTTTCCAGTGGAACACCGTCGCGCTCGCCGACGACACCCAAACCACGTTCACTTTGCCAATCGCGTACGGGACAGCGCACCTCGGGGCCCTGGCGGTCGTCAACTCGACCACGGCGCCCGGCGCGGGCACCGCGAGCAGCGCCTACATCGGCGCGCGCACGACCACGACTATTCAGATCGCGCAGGGCTCGGTCGTCACGGCCGGCACGACCGTCACCTATCTGTCCTGGGGGTACTGATGCCGCTGTCCGGTGAGGTTATTTCCGTCGGCCTGGCCGTGATCGGAGCCGTCGTCTGGCTGGTCCGCCTAGAGGGCCGGGTGAACACGTCGGAAAAGGTCGCCGCCGCGATGGAGCGCGATCTGGCGGCCGCCAACCTGCGCGCGGATGCCGAGGCAAAGGCGCACCGGGGCACGGCAGACGCGCTGATCCGGGTCGAGGAGCAGCTCAAGTACGTCAGGGAGCTGCTCGAACGTCACTTCGTGATCGAGGAGCCCGGCCCCCGCCGTCGTCGCACCGGCGGCGCCGCGTCGTGAGCTTCCAGGGCTGGCCGTCGCTGATTTGGCACTCGCCCGGCAAGCTATGGGCCGGGATGCTTCGGGCGGGTTCCCTCGCCACTTGGATGCAATGGGGCGCGGGAGTCTCCGCGACGCTCGGGATGCTCGGCTATGGCTGGGTGATCTGGAAGGGCCCGTGGCCGGCGAGCGCGGCCGGCAAGCAGCTTGAACTGCTCGGCCAAGGTCAAATGATTTTCGGCATCGTGGTGCTTGTCGCCCTCGCGGCCATCGCCGGCCTCCGGCTGGCGTTCTCCGGCAGCAAGGACGGGTTCCGGGCAGGCGTCGAGCGTGACGACGACGACGCCCCGCCGACGGTCAGGGTTGAAACCGTGACCACGACGCAAATCACCGAAGACGCCAAGACCTAGACGCCCTGAAGCCTTCGGCCCCGCGCCTCGTGGCGGGCTGATCTTTCAACAGGTGACTGATGGCAACACCCCCGCTCAAGCGCGAGCTAGCAGAGGAGACGGTGCGGCGCGTCAATGAGGCGTTGCGGGCCGGCTATCGGCCAGCCGGGATGACGGGCCCGGGCCCAGGCGCGGTGGCCCAGGCGGCCGCCGACGCGGCGAGCGACGGGTTCACGACGACGCACAGCGGCTTCGAGAGCCGCGTGCGGACGGCGCGCGAGCTATACGGGCTGGAGCCCGACTGGAGCCTGTATCGCGCCGCCATCTATCAGCAGCCGCGCCCCAAGGTCGTCCTCCATCCCGCAATGCCGATTGATCCGGCGGCGCTGGTCCCGTCCGGCAAGATCGAGCGCGTGCTGGCCATCGGCGACATTCACCACGACCCGCGCCATGAAGACCGGCTTGAGGTTATGAAGTGGATCGCCCGGCACGCCTCGGCGACGCGGCCTGATCGCATCGTTCAGGTCGGCGATTGGTCGTCATGGGATAGCGTCTCCGCCCACGACAAGAACGACACGCAGAAGGCGCGCTACAAGCCGCCGATCTCGGCCGACATGGACAACCTGACCGCCTCGCATCAGCGGTTCCGGGCAAGCCTGGCGGAAGACTACAAGCCGAAGCTCACCTTCCTGCATGGGAACCACGAATATCGGGTCGAGCGGTTCGAAAACGCCAACCCGGAAACGCATCAGACGTTCACGGTCCAGCGGGACCAAATCTTCGCGCAGTTCGGCTGGCAGGCGCGGCCCTACGGCGAACTCTACTACGTTCAGGGCGTCGGCTTTACCCATCACCCGATCAACGGCGCCGGCCGAGCGTTCGGCGGCAAGACCGGCCCGCAGCGCGCGGCGAACGAGACGACGGTTCCGGTGGTGTCTGGCCACACGCACCGCCGGCAGGTTCACGACTCGCCGAAGATTGGCCCGGTCGCGTCCATCAGCATGGTCGAGATCGGCTGCGCGATGCCCTGGGGAACGGTCGAGGAGTACGCCGCGCACTCGCTGACAGGCTGGTGGTGGGGCGTCGTCGATCTGGCCCTCTCCGGCAGCGTAATCGTCGATGTGTCTTTCGTCTCAATGCTTACCCTTCGCGCCCGCTACAGCGACGACGGCGCCGACGTGAGGTCCGCATGACCACCCCGCCCATGACCCCCGAGGAAGCCAAACGCCGCCACGACGAGTGGTACGCCAAGCGCGCCGAATGGGTGCAGGCGATGGTCGATGCAGGCTTCCGCGTGAAGCTGAAGCGTCTGGGCAAGGGCAAGCATCCCGCCCCCGCTGCGCTGCCGGTCGATCCTGAGCCGGGCTGATGTGGCCGCTCGTTCACGTCGCTGAGGGCGTCCTTGTCGGGGTGGGTGTCGCATGGCTCTGCTGGCGTTCGCGGTCGGCTTCGCGCTGGGCGTCGGCTCTGTTCTCGCGTGCGGCGTCGTTCTGGCGCGGTGGGCGATAAGGCGGGCGGTTGATCCGCGAAGGAAGTAGGCGGCGACCCGTCCGAACGCCCCCGAACAAAGCCGCCGCCTTAAGCATGTGGCGCTTCAGCCCGCGCCGGATTTCCACCGGCCTAAAGCGCATGGTGACGCCCGCGAACAAAGCCGCCCGCGAACCCGCGCCACAGCCCCTTTTTATACCTCACCATCAAAGGACAGCCAATGACCAAGCTGGGCAACGGCGCGGCGTTCTTCGCCTCCGTCAAGGCCGCGAACCTTCTCGGCTCCTCTCTTGACCAATCTGAGGTCGATGGCGTCAACGCGATCCTGGCGGCGTGCGGCGCGGCGGGATGGGGGCCAAAGTGGACCGCCTACGCGCTGGCCACGGCTGACCGGGAAACCGGCGGGACCATGCAGCCCATCAAGGAATGGGGCGGCCCGTCCTACTTCACCCGCATGTATGACGTCAGTGGCCGCGATCCGGTGCGCGCGCGAAAGATGGGCAACACGATCTCCGGCGACGGCGTGCGCTACTGCGGTCGGGGTTATGTGCAACTGACCTGGAAGGTCAATTACGCCAAGGCGGGCGACGCGCTGGGTTATCCGCTCGTCGGCAATCCTGACCTTGCCATGCGCCCCGACATCGCCGCCGCAATCATGGTGCGCGGCATGGCCGAAGGTTGGTTTACCGGCAAGAAGCTGTCCGACTACATCACCGCCGACAGGGCCGACTTCGTGAACGCCCGGCGGATCATCAACGGCACCGACCACGCCCGCGAGATCGCTGCGGAGGCGGGGCACTACCTCGCGGCGCTAACAGCGGGGGGCTGGGGATGAACGCCCGCGCCATCATCGCCGCCGTCGCCGCCCTCGCGCTGGTCCTGCTGCTGGCCATCGGCTGGTTTCAGTGGCGAGCGGCCAAGGATGCCAAGGCCCGCGCCGTCGTCGCCGAACAGGGTCAGGAACTTGCCGAACAGACCACGGGCATCATCGAACGGACGGTTCGCACGGAAGTTGTCGTCAGGCAGGAAGCGGAGAAGCAAGTCGATGTCGTCCAGTCAGCACCGGGGGCCGATGCGCGCCTCGATCCCGCTTTTCGTGATGCTCTGCGCGGGTCTATTGGCGTCATGCGCGGGGACGCCAAAGCCCCTGACGATCAACGTCCCGCCGATCCTGAGGGAAGCCTGCCCTAGGGCCGACGTGGGGCCGCTGGAGACCGTTGGCGACCTTGGGGCGCTAGCACTACGCCAAGAGGCTGCGTTGACCGTGTGCGATGGCCGGAGAGCCGCAGCCGTGGCTATCGTGGACGCTCACCGGGAAACGGTAGATCCGAAACCCTGGTGGAAACTGTGGAAGTGACGGCGGCTTGAAATCACTAAATGTGATCTCAACAGCAATGGCCCTCGGTGAAAGCCGGGGGCCTTTTCTGCGTTCAAACGGCCAGATCGGCGCGAAGGGCGTCAAACAGCCGGTCGGCCTCTTCCTGTTGCCGGTCGGCTCGGTCCAGAGCTTCACGGGCGCCCGCGCCCATGCCGCGCGCCCACTTCTCGTAGTTCACGCGGGCGCGGCGGGTAAGCTCGCGGGCCTTGTCCAGCGTCGCGATCCGTTCGGCGGCGGTCATCTCGTGTTCCCTTGGTGAAGTGGTTAGGCGGTCATTGCTGCGAGAAGCGGCAGGGCGGCGTCAGGTTCGCCCCACTGGTCGGCCATCGCGGCGGCGATGCCGGGGTATGTGGTTGAGCGCAGCTTCCAGCGGTCAGCGGACGGCGCGAGGCGGTTCTGGCCGCTGTCGGTCTGGTTAGCCCATCGCTCGACAATCTTTCCGGTGCGCGGGTCGGTCACGCGGCGGCCGGCAAGGCGCGCGGTCGGGCGCAGCGGAGACAGGCCCTTGAGCCAAAGGCACGTCGCCTTGCTGGCGTCGTCGCCGTACTCATATGGCTGGATGATCTGGTCTGCCGGGCGGATGCGCGTGCCGATGCAGCCGATGGGGTTCTCGATGGCGATGCGCGGGATTGGCGCGGCCATGAGCAGTCGGACAAAGGCGAGGGCGTCTTCGGTCTTCCCCGCGCGCCCTTCCGTCCGTCCGTTCCAGTGCAGGCCCGACGCGGCGAGATAGGTGCAGGGCGGGTGAGCGATCATCAGGTCCCAGCCCATGTCGAGGTATTGGGCCACGTCGCCGCGCAGGTGGCACTCAGGCCAGCGGCCCTCGGGCTCTTGGTCAAGGTCGCACGACCACGCGTCGTGGCCGCGCTCGCGAAAAGCGTCCTTCGTGGCGCCGGAGTATTCGCAGGCGATCAGCACGCGCATCAGGCGGCCAGCGGCAGGAAGGCTTCAAAGTAGGCAGCGCGTGCGGCCCAATAGGAGCGGTCATCGCGGACACCTTTCGACGGCATAGCCGCAAACTCCTGAGCGGTGTTCGCCAAATCCCTGATAGTGACAACAGAGACCTCGGCAACTGCCAGCTTAGGCCGGAAGCCACGGCGCAGGCGGCGCGTATCAAGAAACCGCTGCGCCTCCTCGCGAGTTTCAAAGAGGATCGCGCCGACCGGGGCCTGCAGATTGCCGCACTCGGTCATCCACATGTCGAAGCTGTAGGCGCCCGGCTTGTGCTGGATGGCGAAGTAGGCGCGGTTGGCGCGGGTGATGGTGGCGAGGGCGGTCATGTCGGTCTCTCCGTGAGTGGGGCGCTGCCCCGTTCGATGACCTATCTATACAGGCCCAGCATGTAAGGTCAATCCTCTTTCGCGGACCCGAACGAGCGGATGTCGTCCAGCGGGTCGGCGGGCTTTGCCCCGGCCAGCATCATCACGACCAAGGCCGAGAGGGGCCCGCTGATCCGCGTCGTCCCGCGCTCATAGTCGCGGATGCTGGCGCCCGGGTCGCGCCCGCCCAGGCGGCAGGCCCGGCCAAGCTCGGCCATCTTGAGCGGCCGGCCGAAGCCCCACATCTCGCCAAGCGTGGCGCGGGCGTCGCGCATCTCATTTCCGGTCATCGTTCCCTCTCCGGTCGTGGTCGCCCGGGCCGTAGCAGACCCGGGCTCCGTGGTCACGCTGCGGCCTTGAGGCGCCGCATTTCCTCGCCCAAGGTCCAGAGGGCGCGGTTGATGGCCGCCGACTGGTCAATCGACCGTACCTCGCCCGTCTGGCGCACCGAGCGCCGCTCGCGCCCGGCGTCGTCGGTCGACGTGTGGACGTAGCGGTCCCCGCCCCGGATCAGATGCTCCTGCGCGACGTTGAACGTCCGCCAGAGGTCCGCGCCGGCGTCCCCGTTGCGCCGGGGGGCCAGCAGGGCGAGCGGCTCGATAGGGGCCTCCTCGGCGGTCCAGCGAAGCTCACGGGCGGCGGCGGCGAAGGCGTGGCGCTCCGGCCCGGTCAGGGCGAGGCCCGCCATCTGGTCGGCTGCGTCGATCACCGCCGGGGCCTGCTCGATGACGCGGAACGCGCCCTCGATGATCTGGCCGCCCACGTCGCCCTTGTGCGGCACCTTCACCCGCTCGACGGTCGCGTCGTTCACGGTCATCCCGTTCAGGCAGACCAAGCGAAACAGGTCGAGCGAGAGGACATAGGCGCTGGTTCCGTCGTGGCTGTTGCCCAGCGAGATTTCGGGGAACAGGTCGCCGACCCGGCGGTCGGTCACGGGCTGCTCGAACTGGCGGCGGTGGCGCAGCTGGATGACGTGCTTGGTGAAGTCGCGCTTCCCCTCGATCCGGGAGCCGCCCTGCTGAACGCCGACCGGGACGAAGCCCTCGGCGATCAGGCCCTGCAAGACCGCGCGGGTGTCGATGAAGGTGTAGCGGTCCGAGCGGCTTTCGTGGCGGCCGTCGGCGAAGACCGAGGGGGCGAGGGCAGCCAGCTGCTCAAGCGGGATCGCGTCGCCTTGGCGGGCGCGGAAGCGAACGGCGCCGTTGCTGCGGCGAAAGCCGATGCGGCGCTCCGGCTGGGCGTAGGCGGTCGGGGTCTGGAAGGTCATGGTCTTGTCTCCGTGTGAGCGGGGCGGTTGCCCCTGACAGCCTCGGCCCGGCGGCCTTGCGGCTCCGGGCGTCGGCGGGTTTTCCGCAATGGAGCGGGGTTAGCGGGCGGCGCCCGAGAAGCGGGCCTCGTCCATCCTGACTTGCCATGCGGCCTCGGCGCGGCTTTTGGCGGCGGCGACCTCGGCTTCGCTGACGGCGTGGCGCGCGACCCCGGCGACGAAGGCGTCCCACCAGTCGTCGAACTGGGCGTCGTTCATGGCGTCGAATTGTTCTTGGTTCGGGAAGTCGGTCATCTGCTCGGTCCTGGCTGGTGGGGCGCTGCCCCGTTGGTGAAGACCACAATACAGGCCCCGCATGTATAATCAAGCGGTTTGTTCGGGGCCGCGCCGGGGTCCAGGGTTTGACACTCGACGCGGGACGCCTTGTGCCGTAACGGGTCGGCTTTCGCGGGTTGACCGCGCACCGCATTGATTTTGCGCGTGATCGACACTCCCTCCGGGCCTACCACTCCCTCCGCAACCGCTTATTCCGCAAGGGGGCGCGCGGGGGTTTGACAAAAGGTTTGATCGCCGCTGTTCGTGATCTTCCCCATCGCCGCCTCGGCCGTCTTCGCCTGGCTGACGGTCCGCGTGTATCGCTCAAGCTCTTTCAGGCTCGCGTGGCCGGTGATCGCCATGATCTCGTGCGCGGTGCAGCCGGCCTCGGCCAAACGGCGCGCGGCCGCTTTGCGCAGCCCGTGGGCCGATAGCGTCTTGGCCAGGCCGGCGGCGTCGACCTGATCCCGGAACCAGTTCGTGAAGCCCGGCGCCGTGAAGGCGTTTCCCGGCTCGGTGCGCAGGAAGGTCTCGCCGTCTGGCCAGCGCGCCAACTCAGCCTGCAGCGCGGGATGCAGCGGGATTGACATGACCGGCGCCCCGAGCCCGGTCTTGACCTGCTGGAACCGCAGCGCGCCGCGCCAGACCATCGGCCAGCCGAACCGCACGACGTCAGAGCGCCGCTGGCCGGTGTAGAGCAGCAGGGCCATCGCGAGCCGCTGCCGAGAACCGCTCGGCCAGTGCGCCTCGAACCTGGCGATGTCCTCGTCGGCCCACGCCTCGAAGCCGTTGGTCTTCGGCCGGGCGATTTTCACGCTGTCGGTCGGATCGCGGCGCATCATCTTGCGGGCCACGGCGAAGGCGAACGCCTTGCGCAGGGCCTTGCGCATATTGTGGCTCGCGCCGGGGCGGTCGGCGAAACGGTCGAGGATGGCCTGCACGCGCGCCTCGTCGAACGCCGCCGCAGGCTTGTCGCCGAGCGGCGTGCGGACGCGCTCAAGCAGGTTTCGGTAGGTCCGCTGCGTCGACGGGTTCAGGGCCGCCCAATCGGGCGAGAGGTAGAAGGCCGCCAGCACGGCCGAGAACGACCCCCGCGCCGGCGCCGAGCCGAAAGAGCGCGGCGTGCGGATCGCGTCTGCATACGCCTCCATGAACTCGCGCGACCCGGGCAGGCCGGGCAGGGCCACGCGCTTGCACCCTGGCGCGCGGGCGTAGTGCCGCAGCTTCCCGTGGCGGTCCCGGAACCGCTGGACGTATTTCAGGTCTATCGTCGCCACATCGCTCACAGCGCGGCGATCTCCGCTGACCAGTCTTCGCCGCTCTCCTGGGCGAGATCAACGGGCGCGGCCGGCCCGCCAAGCAAGACGCGGATGCGACCGTCGGGGAGGATATCAACAACGGCGGGCCGTTCGCCCCCAGCTTTGATGCCGGCGAGCGCCCGCGCCACGTCCGCCTGGGTAAATCGTGCGGCCCTGCTCATCACCTACCCCTTGTCTGAGAGGGCGGAACGGGCAATTTCGCGAACGGCGTCCATGCGGTCCAGCGGCGTGATAACCCAATCGCAGTCGCGCAGCTTGATCAGCGCCCTCTCCAGTTCCTCTATGCGAGAGGCGGCGGACAACATGAGAGCGTCAGACCAGCCCTGTGCCGTCTCGCCAGCGTTCTCCCGCAGTGTCTCAACCAGTGTCTTGGTCATTGGTCGGTTTCCTTGTTCGTCCCGGGAACTGCATCGCTGGTCACTGGTGGACGCGAAGACGCGCCATCACGGAGACGGCGGATAGCAAACTCCAGAGAGGACATCGCGGCGCCTGCCTGACCGATGTTCGGCTTGTAGGTGTTCGTCGCCTGTATCTGCTGAAGGATGTAGCTGAGGCCGTAGACCGCCATTTCAACGTCAGACGCCTTCGTCCAGTAGGGCATGAACCCTCGCGGGTGCAGCGGCCCTTCAGGAAGCTCGGGTGTCAGTGCGTCGGCGAGCAGGCCGACTATTTCGTCTGTGATGCCGGGAAGGCTTCCGAAATCGTAGACGTGGCCCGCGTACTGAGTGATGCGAACGGACTTCGGCATAACCGTCTCGCGCAGCGCCCTCGCCACCCCCTCGCGATCCAGAGCCGGGGCCGGGCGGGAGTAGAGGGGCTGGATTTCGTAAAATCCGTCCACGCCTTCGCCCTCGATGCGGGCCGAGCCGACGATCCACGGGACGTCCGCGCCTCGCTTGCGCCACCGCCAAGCGACAGGCTCCCCTTCATCCGGGCGGGTGTTCCATGCGGTGAGGGCTTCGCGTAGATCGCGGATAAAGTCGGCGGTGTGCCGATGGTCCGACCAGTCGGGAGTGTCCCAGCGGTCGCAAACGGCCAACGCGGCCTTCGCCAGCTTCTCTGTCTCTGTCATGGTGTGTTCCTTGCTCATGCGAACAACTCCCCCTGCTGGCCTCTCTCGGCCTCTGTGGCGCGGTGTTCGGCGTCGTTGGCCCATTGGTCCAGAACCTCGGCAAACTCCCGCTGGTGAGCGTATTCAGACGCCCGGCGAACCTCCGCCTCACGACGATGGACAGCGGCTGTAAAGCGGGCCGTTTCTGACGGGCTAGGCGCGGTCATTCCTTGCCCCTGAAAAGCGGTCCGCTGCGGAACTCCTCGGCTCGGGCGGCGCTGGCGTCGGCCAGTTCGTTCAGCCGGGCGGCCAGCTTCGGATTGCGGCTGCGCTTCTTCGCCTCGCGCCGGTAGGTCGCGGCTTGGTGGAGCTCGAAGGCGATCAAGTCGTGGCGGGTCACAGCCTCCCCTCCGTCGCCTGGCGGGCCTGATCCGCGCTCATCTCTCGTCGTCCTCGATGAACGGCCCCATCGCGACGAACAGCGCGAGGCTGACCGGCCAGCCGAGAACCAGAACCCAAAGCAGTCGCGAGCCGACCCAGAGGTCGGGATGCTCGGCCAGGCTCCGGCGCTCGTTGACGGCAATGACCGCGACGCCGAGCATCCACGCGGCGATCACGACAACGACGGCCGTGATCATGCTTCACCGCGCAGGGCTTCGGACACGCGGCCCTGATTTACGCCGTGCCGGACCGCGAGTTCGGCGTAGGGCATCGCGGGGTTTCGCGCCGCGTCCTCCCTGATCGCTGCGGCCAGGGCATCCGACATAGGCCGGCTGGTCCGGGGCGCCTTTCGGACAGGCGGGCGGCGGTGAAGGGTGTCGGCGATCTCGGCCAGTTCCGGCAGGCCGTGTTCGGCGGACAGGGCGCGCAGGCGCTCGCGTGCTGCGGGGATCGAAGCCATCAGGCGGGCTCCCCCAAGGACGAGGCCAGGCGATTGAGGCGAACCGTCAGCGCGTTTATGTCGATGCGCTGGCCAGCAATCTCCGCCGCGAACTCTGCGCGCAGCTCGGCAATCTGCGCCGCAAACTCGGCGCGCAGGGCAGCAACCTCGTTGTCGGGGGCGCCGGTGTCCGGGCGTCTGACAAACAGCCGGCCGAACACGGCGCGCCGAACGCTCTCCACGGATGACGCTGAGCAGCTGAAGGGCATTTCATCGGCGACGCGGACGTCGCCGAACCCGGGCGCATATTTGCACATCTGATCGGCCGGATCGCCGACCACAGTCACAACCTGCTTCAACCGTTCTTCGACCTGCCGCCGCTGAGCGTAGGTGATCGTGACGCGTCTTTTGTGAGCGAGTGCTTCGGTCGGCTGGTCCTTGGTGAACACCACGCGCCGCTCCGGGTCGGCGGCGTAGATGGTCGAAAACATCGGGGCGTCGTCCATATCAGGGTCTCCTGCTCGGTAGATGTTGAGGGGTTGAGGTAGGTGGGGCGGGTCAGCCGCCCTTTTCGTCGGCCTCGGCCACGTCGAACCGCGCCTGCCACCAGTCGGTCATCTCGGCCAGCGCATCGGGGTCGGCGGCGTCCAGGTCGCTGCGTAGCTCCGACGACGCGGCCCAAAGCGACATGAGCTTGACGGTGCCTTTCCCGTCGCACCGGGCCTTGAACGCGGCCACCCGCTCGCCCAGCGAGGGCTTGGCGGGCTCGGTCGGCGCATCGCCCGGGAAGCCCTCGGTCGCGGTGTCGTCGCGCACCGGCAGGGCGTCCTCGGCCGGCGGGTCGATGGGCTCGACGTGGGCGTCGACGATCTCGCCGGTTTCCGGGTCGTGGGCGGGCGTTTGCGCCGCAGGGGCGTCAAAGCCCGCGTGCAGCTGGCGGGGGGCCGTGGGGTCGCCCTGGCGCGGCGCGGCGCTGGCGCGTTCGTACTCATCCGGGTCCATGATGCCGGAGAAGCCGAACGCATACCGCGCGCACTGGATCATGGACTTGTGCCGCAGCATCCGCCGGGGCCACTGGCGCCAGACGTCGGTGTTCCGCGCGCACTCTTTCTGGTACTCGGTCGCCTCAACTGGGCGGCTGCGGTCCTTCCTGAACATGCGGCAGGTGATGGCGATGACGTTCTCGCCCTCGCGGATGTCCTCGAACTCCATCCCGTCAAAAGCCGGGTGGTCGTTGATGATCCGCGCCCAGCCGTCGATGCTGACGATGGGCTGAATGCCGCCGCCCTTCGCCGGAAACGCGTAAAGCTCTTTGGTCAGCGGGTTCAGGCCGTACTCCTGCGCGACGAGCAGGAAGGCGGCGAACTCCTCGCGGCTCACCTCGCCCTTGCAGACGGTCTTGCGCAGGGTCGCCTCGAACGCGGCGGGCTCCATGCCGTACCGGGTCGACATGGTGACGAGGACCGATCTGGTCGGGGCGGGCGTGATGGTGGCGACAGCTTGACTGCTCATGCGGCTCGGTCCTCGGGCTGCGGTTGGGAGGGGGGGGCGGCCACATCGCCGAGCCACGACGGGAAGTCGTGATCCAGCGGGCGCCAGAGCGGCTCGATTAGCGCCCAGGGCTCGGTCAGCCCAAACCGGGCGACGTAGTGGCGATAATTGGCGACGGCGGCCTCGGCCTTGCGCCGGCCGGTCTCGAACGTGACGTCGAAGCGGGGCCGCTCGATGGGCTGGACGACGGGCGCGCGGGGCGTTGAGCCGCTGTCGTCGCGGCGCTGGAAAAAAATCCACACCCACGACCAGTCCTCGACCGTGGCGAGCCGCCGCAGCCACTCGGCCTGGCCGGCGTCGGCGCCGTAGACCTTCCCCGCCCTGATGAAGTCGATCATCACCTCGCGGGCGCGGTCGTAGATGAACCGCTGCACGTCGTAGTGCCGCTCGGCGACGATGCGCAGGGCCTTGTCCTTGGCGTCCCGGCCGCGCGAGTGCCCGCCGTATGACTTGAGGTCGATGACAAACCGGGGGAGCAGCTTGTCGATCCGGGCGCGCATCGGCAGGCCCTGCCACGTGAACAGGACCGAAACCTCCGACATTCCCTCGGTCAGCCCCTCGCGAAACTCGGGGTGCAGCAGGATCAGGTTCGCCATGTGGCGGACCCGGCGGTCGTCGCTGACGGTCAGGATCGTCTTGCCGCGCGCGGTCTGTTCGTCGCGCCACTCGCGGGAGGCCTTCGACCGGAAGTCGTCGAACTCGCTGACGACCACGGCTTCGGCGTAGGCGGCTTCGCCTTCCAGCACGATCAGGTGCAGGGCTTTGCCGAAGGCCAGTTCGGCGCCCGGTTCGCGGTCTTCGCGGTCGGGGTTGTGGCGCGACCCATACCACCAGTCGGCAGCGTTGCGGTGCAGCTTGGCGAGGTCGGTGGACCCGAGCCGGTCCTGGGCGAAGTAGGTTTCCTCGCCGAGTCCGACGTACACGCCGTCGTCAAGGGCGATGGTCATGCCGTCACCGCCTGACGAGCGGTCCACACCCTCCGGCGCTGTTCGATCCGCTGGACTTCCTCGACCACCAGGGTTCCGAAGTCGCGGGCCTTGTGCTTGGCGTGGGCCACGGCGCGGTTGCGGAAAGGCGTGGTCAGGATCACCCGGCGCGTGCTGGGGATGACGACTTCGTATTCAGGCTCATTCATACGGGCGCTCCGTTGAGAAATTGACAGTCGGGACAGGGGCTCCCGTCGTGGGCCTCGGCGGCCGCAACCTCGAACGGTCGCCCGGTCGGGATCGGCTCGCCGCAGTCAGGGCACGTCGCGGCGACCAGGCAGGCGTCAGGGCCTCCGATCTGGTCGGGGTAGCTGGACGGGTTCACGACGCGCTCTCCATCATGTTGCGGTAGGTCCGCAGTCGCGCTTCGGACCACGCGCGCGGCGGCTCGCCAGCGGGCATCCCGCAGCGCATCGCGGCGTCGCGCATGACCTCGTATGCGCGCCGGCCATAAGTGGCGCGGTAGGCAGCCACGGCGTCGGCCAAAGCGTCATGATCGGCGAGACAGCCGGGAAAGGTTCGGGCCGGGGAAACCGGGGGGGCGTGGTCGCCCCGGCCCTGCCGCGCCGCCTTACAGGGGTCGGGGCGCGGGGTTTTGTTGGGTTCGGACCAGTCGAGGACAGCCATCAGGCGGGCTCCTCAACGGTCGCGGTGGGTTCCAGGGCGATGCCCAGATCAGCAGCGCGCTGTTCAATGCTGGACAAAATCCAGAGCGTTTCGACCGCCTTGGGCTCGCCGGGGTAGTTGTCGGCGACGTGCGCGCGAAACTCGGCAACCGTGAACCAGCGGCACCCGGCGGCGATCTTCACGCCCCCGGCTTCAAGCTGCATCGCGAGGAAGGTGTAGCCGTCGTCTCGCATGACGCGGGCAAAGCAGCAGGTGACGGGCTCACCGTGGATTTTCGCGCCGTACAGGTTCGCGCCGGACAGGTTCGCGCCGGACAGGTACGCGCCGGACAGGTTCGCGCCGGACAGGTTCGCGCGGGTCAGGTCCGCGCCGGACAGGTTCGCGCCGGACAGGTTCGCGCCGGACAGGTACGCGCGGGACAGGTACGCGCCGGACAGGTTCGCGCCGGACAGGTCCTCTTTCCTGCCCGCCGCCACTCTTACCGCCAAGCCCAGCTTGACGCCTTCGGGCGTGGTCGCGGCGCACTCGATTTCCACCGTGATCGGCGGGAGGCTCGACCACGACATGCGGCGGATGGTGTAGGACTGCTTTTCGATGGTCATTGGCTGGCCTCACAAACCAGAGAGGAAGGGCGCGGCAAGTGTTTGTATCGTTTGCCAGAGACGAGGGCCTGCACGACCGAAGCCGTCAGGCCGTACCTCCTCGCCAAGTCTTTAGTGCTGTTGGCGGTTGGGCGGTTTTTGCTACGCGCGCTTGGGTCGTATTCGCGCAAGATTTCGAGAGCGATCTCGTCAGTCAGTCGCGCCCGAAATTGCCGCGCACCTTCCTGACGTCGCTTTTCCGCCTTTCGGCTCATAATGCAGGTCTTGCAAAGACGCGCTCGTGGGTGGGCTATAAGATTTGGGGCCACAAGTTCATGGCCGTTTTTGCAATGCGTCTTGCGAGCGTTCCGCGCTGCCGGTCCAATTCCCCGAAGAGTATTCTCGCGCGGCGTCACCGCTTCTAGGTGCTGGACGTTTATGCAGCTCGGGTTTCGGCAGAGGTGATCAATGTGTAGCGCCCGATCAACGGGGCCGTGGACAATCTCATAGGCTGCGCGATGGGCGGGCCTAACCGCCCCGCTGCCTACGCAAATCTGTCCGTAGCCGTTGTGACCTCCGCGCTGCCATTCCAGGCAGCCGGTCGCCGGGTTTAGGCGACTATAGCGCGCCAGTTTGGCGGCTATTTCATCAGGTGTAAGCTTCATCACGGCACGATGATCCAGAGCAAGGCCGCCCATACGAGCAGCACGACGGTGAGGTAATTGGCGGCGGAGCGGCTGGGGCGGGTCATCGGGCGACCCCCGAGGCGACCGGATAGCGCCCCGTGCGCCATGCGCGGGCGTCAGCGATCCAAGCGCGGGCCGCGCCGGGCCGGCCCATCATGCGGGCCTCGCGGGCGCAGTTAAGCGCGGAGGCGGCCAGCGCCGGGGCCGTGGGGGTGATGATGATCGCGGCCATCAGGCGGCCACCTTCCGGGCGGCGGCCATCGCGTCGACATAGGCCCGGGCCACGCGGCCAGCCTGAGCGTAGGCGATGCCCATGCCCATCGGTGTGTCATCGAGGCCGAAGCAGGCGGCGGTCGGGAAGGCCAGCATCGAGCCGGCCGCGATCTCGCAGGCCGTCAGATCGGCGTTGATGCCGCATTCGTCAGCGAAGGCCTTAAGCTCGGCGCCCAGGGTGGCGCGGCGGGCGTTAAAGGCGACGGCGCCCAGACCGCGATCAGTCGGGCTGCAGATGTCGGCGAAGGTGGGGGCGGTGTGCATCGGTCTCTCCGGGGTATGGAGAGACGCTATAGGGGGATATTTACCCCGTCAATAGGAAGGGGGGATATTTCCCCCACTATTTTCCGACGCGGTCCTGAGCGGCCTTTAGCTCGGCTGCGGCTTGGGTGACGAGCTTGTCGCACTCGCCCTGCGTCATTGGCGTTTTGACGCGGTCGCGGCGCCCGTCGATGTAAGAGCGAAGATGCATCCGCCCCAAAAAGGTGTTGATGAAGTCGTCAAACTTGCCGCTCCCGGCCAGCGCGTATTGTTCAAGATAGAACGAAGTCAGGTCGCTGTTGACGAACGGCTCGCACGCGCCGATCCAGTAGAGCAGGCTCGCTGACGCCGCGATGCTTTCTCGGTGCTTCTCCAGAGCCGCGCGCACCCGAGGGTCAACACTTTCTTGCGCCGACGCCCCGGACACCAAAAGCGCCGTTGCCGCAGCCGCTACAACCGCCTTGCGAACCATACTGGCCTCCCCAGGATTGTGATGTCGTCAGGCCCGACCGTCTCGGGCGCGAACTCAGGGTTGGCGGACGACACCCGCAGCAGCGTGCGGCGCTCGATCCATTCCACGTTTTTGACGACATAGCCGTCGTCATAGAGCAGGGCAAAGGGCCCGGGCTGGGTCGGGCTGCGGTCGCGGCGGTCGACAAGCAGCTGGTCGCCGTGCCTGAACAGCGGCTCCATGCTGTTGCCCCGAACATTTATGAGCAGCAGATCGGCCGGCCGCGCGCGAAGTTCATCCGCGACCAGACGCCGCGATACAAGTGCGGTTTCCAAGTCTCCGTCGCCGGTGCCGCCGCCGCCCATGCCGGCAAAGGTCGGGAGGACCTCGACGGGCACATAGTCGCCGGCCGGGTCAACGGCGGGCAGGTCGGGCGTATTGCCGATGTGCGCGTCGGCGTCGGCGACTATCTCAGCAAGCGGGGCGCGCAGCACGTTCGCCAGTTTCGCCACCGTGTCGGCGCGAGGGTTGGCGCTCTTGCCGTTCAGGATGTCGCGAACGAGGTAGGGGTTGCCGCCTACCGCAAGCGAAAGAGAGCGCGGCGTCATCCCGCGCTTTTCAAGCAGTTCGCGCAGTCGGTCGCGGTTGAAGTCTGTCATTGCCGAATGTTGCCCGCGCCCGGGTTTTCGCTGAAGGGGGAACTATCCCCTATTGACGACGGGGGAAATATCCCCCAACTATCCCCCATGACCATTTCAGACTTCATCGCGCGGTGCGACGCCTACGTCGCCAGAAGCGGCCTGAGCCAGGCTACGCTGTCCAAGCGCCTGTTCGCGGACAGCAGCCGCCTCAAGAACTTGGCGGCCGGAAAGTCTGACGTCGGCGTCAACAGGCTGGCGCTTGCGGTTCAGACGCTTCGCGAACTTGAGCGCGAGCTTGAGCAGGCCCAAGTGGCGCAGGACGCCGCTGCCTGATGCGCAACCCGGCCAGCATCCCCGCCGGCCGCTCCCAATTCGCGGGGGCCACGGCCCCTGTGTCCGCTGCCCTTCCTGGGCGTTTCCTCCCGAAACCAACTGGCCCCGCGCACTCTTTCGCCGCGCGGGGCCGTCTTTTGGTGGACGCGCATACAGGATCACCCGGCGCCGTTTCTGACACGCCGGGCTATCCAGTCCCCCAGCAGGAGGGTTGCAGCCCTTCGCTGGCTCGCCGCCGCCCTGATCAGCGCCCGGAAGTCGTCCGGGTCACTGGCCAAGATGGCGTGTTGTCGGAGTCCGGCCGCGATAACGGCCGCTGTGATCGCCTGCGCGATCTCGTCGTAATCCTCAAACTCAAACCCGTCGTGGTCGACCAATGCTCGGCGCCCTCCAAGGCCGCTGCCCCTCTGGTTTTTGAACCATGAGGGAAATCGCGATGGGGTTATCTGACAAAAAAGACACCGTTCCCGGACGTGGGGAGCGCGTCGCCTCTTACGTCGAGGCGTACCTGAAAGCCCATCCCGGCCTGTCCCTTGGCGAACTGGCGTTTCGCCTCCGCGCCGACAAGCGAGACGTGCGCCGCCTCCTCAATGACCGCTCTGTCGGGCACCGGCTCGAAGACAATCTGGCCGCCTACTTTGGCGCGGACTTTGTCGACGCGCTGTTCCCGCAGGCTCGCGGACCCTCTGCCCGAGAACAGGAACTCGAACGTGAGCGATCCGCTATCGCCGCCCGGCGCGAACGCCTTGAACGCGACCGCCAAGCTGCTGGCCGTCGCTGGGCTGAACCTTCTGCTGTTTTGCGGGTGGTGCCTGACCAAGCTGGGCGGCGCCACCTTTGACGCCGGCGCGGACCTTGAAACCTGGGCCCGCCGGAAGCGCGACGCCTGACTGATACGGGATCGGCGGCCCCGTCATGAGCCGCCGTTGATGAAGGGGAGGGGCGATGCCTCGATCCACGACAGCCCGGCAGGGCCACAACAGCGGCGACCCACTGACCGAGGAGCAGAAGTCCGCGCTCCTGCATCACCACCTGATTGCGATCCGCCAGCTTGGCCAGACGGCCCGGGTGATCAAGGCGACCTATGACGCCGCCAGGAACGACGTCAGCAAGGCGATGGCCGCGTGCAAGGGCGACCTCGGTTTCAAGCGCAAGGACCTCGAAGACCTCCTCGCCGCGCTCGACATGACCGAGGCCGAGTTTCGCATGGCCGAGAACGCTCGGCGCGAACGCTACTCGATGGCGGGCCTGCCCATCGGCGAGCAGCTGGATATGTTCGCGGCTGATACGGTCGGCGACCGTGATGCGGCCCGGGCTGACGGCTACCGCGCCGGCCTGCGTGCTGACGACTTCACCGTCCCCGAGCGTATCGACCCGCTGTTTCACGCCGACTGGCAGCACGGCTGGAGCGACGGCCAGGCCGAGAACGGCCGGCGCCTGGCCCTGGCCATCGGGATTATCGAGGAGCGGAGCAAGCCCGACCCGGCGGCGATGTCGCTCGACGAGGACGAAGACGAAGCCGACCCCGACGAGGAGATCGACGAAGCGGCCCGCGCCCTCAAGAGCAATGGCTGGACGAAACCCGCGCCGGCCGAAGCCGAGTTCGAGGCCGCGTGATGGACGCTCTGGTGTTCTCCATGTCGGGAGACCCCCGGGGCAAGGGCCGCCCCCGCGCTTCGGTGCGCGGGGGCTTTGCCCGCATGTACACCGACGCCAAGACCCGGACATATGAGGCGGACGTCGCCGCCGCCGTTCGCGCGGTGATGGCCGGGCGCGCCCCCCTTGAGGGCCCCCTGTCTGTCTCGCTGCGGGTTCGCCTTGAGCCGCCCAAGAGCATGAGCAAGCGCCAGCGCGCCGCCGTGCTGTCAGGCGAGGAGCCGTACTTCGGCAGGATCGATTGCGACAACGCCGCCAAGGCCATCCTCGATGCCTGCAACGGCATCGCTTGGCGCGACGACGTCCAGATCACCCGCCTGTTCGTGACGAAGACCGCCGCCGCGACGGCCGGGGTCGACGTCCGCATCGAACCGCTTTTTCCGCAGGACCACGCCTGATGGCCGAGACCCGCCACCATATCCGCCGCCTCGCCGCCATCGAGGCTCGCGACCAGCAATACATGACCATGCGCCGCGCCGGCCGCACATCGGTAGAGGCCGCCGAACTGCTCGGCATGTCCAAGACGATCCGCCAGAAAATCGAGAGCCACTATCAGGCAGAGTACGCGCCCGGGCAGCAGGGCGAGTTCCTCGACGACCGGCAATACGTCGCGGCGGTCAAGGCCGAGGGCGGGTTCGGCCGCTACCTTGAAACGCGCGGCCAGAACGGCGAGCCGCGCCTGACCGGCCCGTATGTACCTTGGTCGCTTGAGCGCCGGGTGACAGGGGCGCTGTCGTGAAGTGCCCGTCAGACATGGACCGTCACGAGCTTGAAGACGAGGTCGTCTACCTGCGCAGCGAGCTTGGCCTGATGCGCGATGACGATGATCTCGCCGCGCTCCGCCAAGTTTACCCGATGCCCCGATCTGCGGCGCGGCTTGTGCTGGCCCTGCGAGCCGCCGGCCAGCGCGGCCTGACCTATCAGCAACTCGACGACGCGCTGCCGCAGGTTCGCGGCGCTGAGGGCGAGCGACAGCTGAAGGTGCTGACCGTCTGGGCCCACTACGCCCGGAAGGCGCTCGGGTTCGACGCCGTCGAGACAATCTGGGGCAGGGGCTTTCGCATATCGCCTCAAGGCGCCGCCCGCGTCGACGCGGCCCTGAACACTCAACACAAAAGGAGCGCCTGATGGTCAAGTTTACGGCCGACGCCGAACCCGACCTGCGCGCCCGCTTCACGGCCGGGCAGAGCTGCATTCAGATCGCCGCCGCCTACGGGTGCAGCGACAAGACCGTGAGCCACCGCCTGCGCCAGATGGGGCTTGACCCGAGCGGCGCGTTGAAGGGCCGCAGAGGCCGGACGCCAGAGGTTAACGAGGCGATCAAGACGCTATGGCTGGAGGGCCAGACTGCGCTGAAGATCGGCGAGCAGTTCGGGATGTCCCGGGCGGCTGTCTGCGGTCTGGTTCATCGCTCGGGCTGGACACGCGCATGCGAGGTGGCCGTTCAGAACAGCCGGAGCGCCAAGAGCAAGCGCCAGGATGAGCGGAGCGTCAGCTTCGGGCTTGCCGGAAACGGCGCGCTGTTCGAGAAGTCCCCGCCGGTCGGGTTGCCCCGCCTTCGCAATGTCGGCCCGACCGGCGTCCCCGCGCGTATCTGTGACGACCACTTCACCCGACGCGGCTGCAAATGGCCCATCGGGACGCCGCCCGCCGGCTACGCTGACGAGCAGCTGTTCTGCAACGGCGCCAGGGCCGACGACGAGCCGCGCTATTGCCCCGCACACTTGGCGCTGGCCCGCAGCGCCACCCAGCCCAAGCGCAAGAGGAACCCGCCCCCGCTGGGCGGCGGCCAGGGCTACCGATACGGCGAGCGGCGGTTCGGATGATGAACCCGCGCGAGAACTTCATGGTCGAGAAGATCGACCGCGACGCCGCCAAGGCCGCTGAACGCTGCAAGCTCGACGCCGAGGCCATCAAGTGCTGCCACGCCTTCGTCGCGCGGTTCGAGCTGCCAGAACATCAGGCCGCCGCATGGTCCGCCCTCGGCCGCATTGTCGCCGCCGGGATGACCGCCAGCGCCGGCGCCGCATCGGCGAATGTCCAGTTCAGCGCCGCGTCAGGCCGGGCGTCCGTGATGCCCAGGACGCGGGGAGGACGGGTCTGGTGAGCGCCCCCCGCGAAGGCCTCGACTTCCGCTCTGCCGGGTTCGCCGCCAAGCAGCTGCCGCACGACATCGACGCCGAGCAGTCGGTGATCGGGATGGCGCTTTACGTCAACGACAGCGTCGACCGCGCCGACGGGCTGCTGGCCGATCACTTCTATGAGCCGGCGCACGGCCGCGTCTGGGCGGCCATCGCCGCCTTGGTCGCGCGCGGATCATCCGCCGACCCGGTGACGGTCGCCGCCAAGCTGGAAGGCGACGCTGCTCTGGCCGAGCTTGGCGGCATCGGCTACCTCGCTGAACTGTTCGAGCGCGCCCCGCCCGTGATCAACATGCGCGACCACGCGCGGGTCATCATCGACCGGGCCCTGCGGCGCGAGATGATCGTGTATTCGGAGGAGATGGGCGCCGCCGCCCGCGACGCCGAGACCGAAGCGGTCTCGATCCTGGAAACCGCTGAGCGTAACCTGTTCGCCATTGCCGAGCAGAAGGCCGATCAAGGCGGCTTCAAGCCCTTCACCGACGCGATTGATGTCGCCCTCGACACCGCCGCCAAGGCCTACGCGCGGGACGGCGGCATCGGGGGCCTGTCGACCGGCTTTGCCGACCTCGACGCCAAGCTCGGCGGCCTGCACCCGTCCGACCTGCTGATCCTCGCCGGTCGCCCCTCTATGGGGAAGACGGCCCTGGCCACGAACATCGCCTTCAACGTCGCGCGGCGCTACACGGCCGGTCCTGACGTCGACGGCGTTCGGACAGCGGCCGACGGCGGCGTGGTCGCGTTCTTCTCGCTTGAGATGGACGAGGCCCAGCTGGCGACCCGCATCGGCTGCGACATCAGCGGCGTCAGCGGCGACCGCATCCGCAAGGGCCAGATCGACGCTTCCGAGTTCGGGCGCTTCCGCGACGCGCTGGACGAGGTCCGCAGCGTGCCCCTGCACATTGACGCGACCGGCGGCATCTCCATCGCCAAGCTGTCGGCCCGGGCCCGGCGCCTGAAACGCAAGCACGGCCTCGACCTGATCGTCATCGACTACCTGCAGCTGATCGCCGGGGAGAGGAGCCGGGGCGGCAACCGCACCGAGGAGATCAGCGCCATCACCGGGGGCCTCAAGGCGCTGGCCAAGGACCTGAACGTCCCCGTGATCGCGCTGTCGCAGCTCAGCCGTCAGGTCGAGAACCGCGACGACAAGCGGCCGCAGCTTTCGGACCTGCGGGAGTCCGGTTCAATCGAGCAGGACGCCGACGCGGTGATGTTCGTTTATCGCGAGGCCTACTACCTCGGCCGCACCGAGCCGCGCGCCGGCACGACCGAGCATCAGAACTGGTGCGACGAAATGTCGAAGGTGGCGGGCCTGGCCGAGGTGATCATCGGCAAGCAGCGCCACGGACCTATCGGCACGGTCCGCATGTCGTTCAGCGAGGACTTCACCCGCTTCGGAAACCTCGCCCGCGAAGGCCGCTTCGACGACGGCCCCCCATCCCGCCGCTTGCCCTATGGTGATCAATGAGCGCGCCCCCCTACATGAAGCTCTACATCGCCGACTATCTGGCGGACACGACGCACCTGACCCGGGACGAGCATGGGGCATATCTGCTCCTCCTCATGGCCCTGTGGCGCGCCGGCGGAAAGCTGCCGCGCGACCCCGTCAAGCTGTCCAGGATCGCCAAGTGCACCCCCGCCGAATGGGACCAGATCGCCCCCGTGGTGATGGAGTTCTTCAAGGTCGGCGGCGGCTCGATCACGCAGAAAAGGGCGTCGCAGGAGATCGCGAAGTATCAAGGCGTCGTGAAGGGGTCAAAATCGGCGGGAAAAGCGAGTGCGGCGAAAAGGGCCAATAAAAACAACGAACAAGCGTCAACGGACGTTGGAAAACCGTTCAACGGAAATCCAACCAACCAGAACCAGAACCAGAACCAGAAAGAGGAGATAGCTAAAGCTATCTTTGTCGGATCGGCCGAGCCGATGCCGACGCAACCCGCGTTGATCGTTGATGAAGGCCCGGCTGTCGCCAAGCCCAGGTTCACGCCGACCAAGGCCGAACTCGACGCGATCTGGGAAATCACGCCAAAGCCGGGCCGCGAGAGGTCGAGCCGCAAGGACCTCGAACGGGCCCTTGTGGCGGCGATGCGGCGCGGCCATGACCCGGCGTCGGTCGCGGCCGGCGTCCGGGCCGCCTACGCCTCAACGACCTACGCCGGGGACCACGCCAAGGGCGTCCACCGGCTGATCGAGGCCGACCGCTGGCAGACGTTCGTCGAGGAGATCGCGCCAACCCCGCCGCCCGCCGCATGGTCCGGCCCGTGGCAGCTGCGTGCCGCCGTCGCCGATGCGGCTGGCGAGGACGTGGCCCGGGGCTACGTCGACCCGTCCGTCTGGCGGCCCGAGGACCGGGCGCTGGTGGTCCGAAACAGCTTCATGGCCGCCAGGCTGCGGCAGGAGGCGGGCCCGACGCTTGCTCGCCTCAAGGTCAATATCGTGGTCAGCGAAGGAGTGGCGGCATGAGCGAGGCGATTACCGTGACAAGGGCTGACCACGCGGCGGCGGGCGTGGTGGCGATTGCCCGGCTGCTCAAGGACCCGGACTTCATCCGAGCGGCCGTCGCGGAGATTAAGCGCCGGCGTCGGGTGGACGAACAGCGCCGGGCGAGCCGCCTGATCCAGCGCGATCCGGCGCCGTCCCGAGCCCTGTCCGGCAAGGTGCGCAAGATCAGCGACATCGAGCGGGATTTGATCAGGGCGCGGCAGTCCCGGAACCGGGCGCTCGTGTCGGCCCTTGAGGGCGAGCGCCGCAAGCTGATCGACGCCGTCGAGGCGGAGCGCACCCGGCAGATCGACACGACATGGGCGATCAAGGCGGTCGCCGAAAGCGCGGCGCTGGCGCTGGCCCGTGGCGAGGAAGTCGAGACGGTCGAGACCGAGGTGAGCAAGTGGCGGGTTGACCGTCACGGCGTCACCAAGCGCAAGCGCGGCGAGCCGATCCTCGACGTCGAAGTGGCTCGCGCCACCCGCGTCATGAGCCGCACGGGCCTGGCGCTCGCCTTTGCCCGGGGGCATCTGGACGGCGGCCGGATCAGCGCCGAGGCCCTGTTCTTCGTCGGCGGCAAGTACCGAGACGCATACGAGGCCAGCGTCGCATTGCGGACGCCGGACCGTGACGAGGGCGCCCCGTCTGCCCCGAGGTGCAAGCCGAGCCCGGGTGTCTCGCAGCAGGTGCTGGAGGCGAGCGAGGTCCTGTCTACCCTGCGCGCCGGCCTCAACCGCCGGCAGGTCAAGGTCCTCGACCTCGTCTGCGGCCAGGACATGGCGATCCGCGCGGCGGCCGACGCGATGAAAGCTGGCGTGCCCAGCGTCCGCCGCACGCTGGTCAAGGCCCTGTCGGAAGCCTGGGCGAACAGGACGCTGGGGTGATGGGCGCCGATAGCGTTGCGGCCCGTCGCATTACACCACCCCTTGACGAAGCGTCACCTATCTGCCTATCCATTCGGCAGATGGCGTTCTGCGCCTCAAAGGCCCCGGCGGACCACCGACCGGGGCTTTGTCGTCTCGGATGCCTCACCATGCGCGGCGCTGCGGCAATGGCTGGCTGACGTTGAACGAGGCGGCCGACCACTCATTCAGCGCGAACGCGCAACCCCCATCGCCCCCGGCGCGGCCTCCCCTACAGGCACGCCCTAGCATCCGACCGCAGACCGGTGGGCGACCCCGACACCCCGCGCATCTCCCCTCCGGCTTGCCTCCCGGGCCAGGCCGAGACCCGGCGCCCTGCTACCCGTGCGCGGGGGTGACAGCGGGAAAAGGGCGTCAGCCCGGGGCCACCACACTCAAGGACCGCATGAGCAAAAAGGCCATCGCCGAGCGCCGCCTCGAAGTCGTCTACCGCGACCCCTTCGACCTCAAGCCGGACCCGCGCAACGCCCGGACGCACTCGCCCGAGCAAATCGAGCAGCTGCGCGCCAGCATCCGCGAGTTCGGGTTCACCAACCCGGTGCTGCTGCGGCCCGACGGCATGATCGGCGCCGGCCACGGCCGCGTTGAGGCCGCCAAGGCCGAGAAGCTGAACGTCGTCCCGACCTGCGTTGTCGAGGGCCTGACCACCGACCAGTGGCGGGCCTACGTCCTGGCCGACAACCGGCTGGCCCTCAACGCGGGATGGGACGAAGACCTGCTGCGGGCCGAACTCGCCGCGCTGGCCGAGCTTGAGGTCGATCTGTCGCGCCTGGGCTTCGATGACGGCGAGCTTGACCGGTTGCTCGATCAGGCCGCGACCGACGCGGGCGATAGCGACGGGGCCGGCCCCTCGGGCGCCGGTTCGCTGGCCGAACGCTTCGGCATCCCACCGTTCAGCGTCCTCAACGCCCGCGAGGGCTGGTGGCAGGACCGCAAGCGCGCGTGGCTGGCGTTGGGCATCCAGAGCGAGCTAGGCCGGGGCGAGCAGCTTATCCCCAACGGGGGGGGGCTTGGATCAAAGGCCCGCTATGACGGGGGGGGGGGCAAGCCCCGGCGGCTCGATGAGGCCGGCGGCGGACTACGGCAAGACGAAAGCGCGGGGCGACGGGCGGGGACGCTCGGTGCAATCGCCCCCAACGAGGCCAGCATCTTGAAGCGCACCGGAAAGTATCAGCCCCGTGGCTAAACCCAAGGCGGCGGCCTTCGCATCGCAATCCGCCCTGAACGCTATCCAGCGGGGGGGGGGCGTGAGCAAGGGATCGGTTCCTGCCGGCCTCGCGTTCGGCGAAATACCGAACTACGACGGCGCCGAGCGTAGCGTGAGCGGCACCTCGATCTTCGACCCCGTTCTCTGTGAACTGGCCTATCGGTGGTTCAGCCCGCCCGGCGGTCTGGTCCTCGATCCGTTCGCGGGCGGCTCTGTGCGCGGGATAGTCGCCGCCAAGCTGGGCCGGCGCTACCTAGGCGTCGATCTCAGGGCTGAACAGATCGAGGCCAACCAGGCGCAGGCAGAAGCCATATGCGCCGAGGGCGAGCGCCCCCGCTGGATAACCGGCGATAGCCGCGACATCGAAACTCTGGCGGCCGGCGCCGAAGCCGACTTCATCTTCAGCTGCCCGCCCTATGCCGACCTTGAGGTCTACAGCGACGACCCGCGCGACCTTTCGACCCTCGGCTATGAGGAGTTCCGACCCGCCTACTTTGAGATCATCACCAAGGCGTGCGCCCTGCTGAAACAGGACCGCTTCGCCTGCTTCGTCGTCGGCGATGTCCGCGACAAGCGCGGCGCCTACTACGACTTCGTCGGCGACACCGTCCAAGCGTTCCGCGACGCCGGGCTGGACTACTACAACGAGGCGATCCTCGTCACCGCCGTCGGCTCCCTGCCCATCCGCGCCGGCAAGCAGTTCGCCAGCGGCCGCAAGCTCGGCAAGACGCACCAGAACGTGCTGGTCTTCCTCAAGGGGAGCGCGAAGAAGGCCGTCGAGGCCCTGGGCGAGGTCGAGTTCGGCGACATGGCGTCGATAGCTGATCCCGGCGGCGGCTGGGAAATCGAACAGTGACGCGGGAGATCATATGCGCCGACGCGCTGCCTTGGATGGCAGCGTGTAAAGCCCTCGGCGCCGTCGTTACGAGCCTGCCCGACGCGGAGGAGATCGGGACCACAATCCCCGAGTGGAAAGAATGGTTCAGCGGCGCGCTGGCCGCCTGCTTCTCAATCACCGCTCCGGAAGCCCCGGCTATTTTCTACCAGACCGACCGCAAGGTTGCCGGCCAAACCATGAGCAAGGCCGCGCTGGTCCTTGCGGCCGGAGAGCAAGCGGGCTCAAGACTGCTATGGCACAAGATCGTTCTCCGGCGGGGCGTCGGCGCAACCGATCTGCACCGCCCGGGATACAGCCACCTGATCGCGTTCAGCGCGAAGGGAAGGCCGGGCGTTGCGACGCCTGACGTGATGGAGCGAGGGCCGGTGCTTTACCCTAACGGGATCGGCATCAATGTCGCCGATTTGGCCGTGCGCTTCGCTGGCGACAAACGCTGGCCGATCATCGACCCGTTCTGCGGGCGCGGGACGATACCAGCACTTGCCGACGCAATGGGATTTGATGCCGTTGGCGTCGACATCTTGCCTGAACAGGCCGCCGCCGCCGCCGCGCTGAACCTTGTAAGGCGCGGCGTCTAGCCGAGGCTGAGTTTGGCGGCGAGGGCATCTAGGCCCGCCTGCGTCATAGCCGCCGGGTCCTTCCCGATCTGGCGGTAAAACGTCGGGTTGCCATGCGCTTCCCAACCCCGGCGGATCACCGCCGTCTCAGGGGAGCGATCAAAGAACCGGGCCGCGATCCGAAGGGCGCCCATCTGGTCGCCCGCCGCCCATGCCGCCCTGATCTGGTCTGACTTGCTCAACATGGCCGGACGCTACGCGAGACCACCGCGATGCTCCAGAGCAGTCCGCCAGCCGACCGGCGAGAAAGCGAAAGAAAATGGCCGACGCCCCGGCAGTTCCTGATAGCGCCATAGAAAAGGCCCCGGCCGACGAGATCGCGCGGAACAAAGGCGGGCGACCCCGCACGCTCAACCCGGACCCGCAGACGCTCAAGCAGCTGACCGCCTGGTCGTCAATCATGTGCACCGAGGCCGAGGCCGCCGCCGTGCTGGGCGTCTCGATCAACACGTTCAAGAAGTTTCTCGCCGATTGCCCGGACGCCCGCGCCGCGTTTGATGATGGCCGGGGCCAAGGCCGCATGTCCCTGCGCCGCAAGCAGTTCGCGCTGGCCGAAAAGAATGCCGCCGTCGCGATCTTCCTCGGCAAGAACTACCTCGGCCAAAGCGACCGGCAGGACCATCAACACACCGGAGCCGGGGGCGGCCCGATCCAGCACCAGGTCGACCTTTCGGCCCTGAGCGACGAGGAGCTAGCCCTGCTTGATGCTATCCACGACAAGCTCGCCGCTGCCGCTTCCGCCCCGGATGGCGGTCAAGGCGGCGATAGCGACGAGGGCGGCGAAGGCTGAACGCGAGCGGATAGCGAACGACGCCGACGCGATCCGCGCCCGGTGCACCACGCTAGCCGGCTTCGTGCGCGAGGCGTGGCCGGTGCTGGAACCCTCGGCGCAGTATGTTCACGGCTGGCACATTGACGCCGTCGCTGCCCACCTTGAGGCGGTTACGGCCGGGCGGATCACCCGCCTGCTGATCAACATCCCGCCGGGCATGATGAAGTCGCTGCTCGTCAGCGTCCTCTGGCCGGCGTGGGAGTGGGGCCCGTGCGGCCTTGCGTCCATGCGCTACCTGACGACCAGCTACAGCGAGGACTACGCCAAGCGCGACGCCCGCCGGATGCGCGATCTGGTCGAGAGTGAATGGTATCAGGCCCTATGGGGCGAGGCCGTGCGGCTAACCCGCTCGGGCGAGAAGTCGTTCAGCAACACCGCCCAAGGCTGGCGCGAGGCGAAACCCTTTGCCAGCCTGACCGGCGGCCGTGGCGACCGCGTGATCGTCGACGACCCGCACTCGACCGAGAAGGCCGAGAGCCCCGCCGACCGCGAGACCACGACCCGCATCTTCCGCGAAAGCCTGCCCACCCGCGTCAACGACGCGCAGAAGTCGGCCATCGTGATCATCATGCAGCGCCTCCACGAGGAGGACGTCAGCGGCCAGGCCATCGCCCTGGGGCTTGGCTACGACCACCTGATGCTCCCGATGGAGTTCGAGCCCGACCACCGCTGCCGGACCTCAATAGGCTTCACCGACCCGCGCAGCTACGACGGCGAGCTTCTGTTCCCTGAGCGGTTCCCGCGCGCGACCGTTGAGCGCGACAAAATCGCGCTCGGCGGCCATGCGGTTGCAGGCCAGTTTCAGCAGCGCCCGGCACCGCGTGAAGGCGGCCTGTTCAAGCGGGCATGGTTCGAGATCGTCGACGCGATACCGGCCACGGCGACCCGCAAGGCCCGCGCATGGGACCTCGGGGCCACCGAGGGCGGGGGCGATGCCACGGCCGGCGTCAAGGCGTCACGGACGCCCGACGGCGTGTTCTACGTCGAAGACGTGCGCCACGACCGCCTCGGCCCGGCCGGCGTCGAGCGGCTGATCGTCACCACGGCCAGCCAGGACGGCACGGCCTGCACGATCCGCCTGCCGCAAGACCCCGGCGCCGCCGGCAAAGCCTACGCCGCGACGCTGATCACCAAGCTAGCCGGCTACCCGGTCAAGGCCATCGCCCCGACGGGCGACAAGCAGACCCGGGCGACCCCGGCCGCTGCCCAGGCCGAGGCGGGGAACATCAAAATCCTGCGCGGCCCGTGGAACGAGGCCTTCCTGAACGAGGTCTGCACGTTCCCCTCGGGCTCGCACGACGATCAGGTCGACGCGCTGGCCGACGCCATCAACGAACTCGCGCTCGCCCCGGCGCCCGCGACCGCAATGCCGATGAGGCGCTAGAGGAGGACCGATGGCCGCTGCCGTAAACGACCGCTCGGCCGCCATCGAGGCCATAGCGCAGAACTGGCCCATGCTTGAGGCGCTGATGGCGGGAACCGCCGCGATGCGCGAGGCGGGCGAGAAGCACATGCCCCGGTTCACGCTGGAGCATCCCGACGACTTCAAGGCGCGCGTGAGCGTCTCGACCCTGTTTCCCGCGTTCCGCCGCACCGTCTCCGTGATGGTCGGCAAGCCCTTCTCGTCCGCGATTACCTACGGCGACGACGTGCCGGCCAACGTCCGGGGATGGTGCGACGACGTCGACCTGTCGGGCGTCAACCTCGACGCCTTCGCCGCTGCGCTGTTCACCGAGGCGCTGGCCTATGGGCTGGCGGGCATTCTCGTCGACGCACCGCCGCGCCCTGCTACGGCCGGCCCGGTCGTCACGCGCGAGGATGAGCAATCGGCCGGCATCCGGCCCTACATGGTCCGGGTCCATCATGACCAGATCATCGGCTATCGCACCGAAACGCGCGGCGGCCGGATCGTCCTGACCCAGCTGCGGCTGCGCGAGGACGGCGTAGAGGCCGATGGCGAGTACGGGGAGAAGGCGGTCGAGCGCGTCCGCGTCCTGACCCCGGGCGCCTGGCAGGTGTTCCGCAAGGTCTCCTCGGCGACCAAGACCTCCGAATGGCTGCTCGACAGCGAGGGCCAAAGCGGGCTCGACGTGATCCCGTTCGTGCCGATCTACGGCCAGCGGCTCGGCTACATGCGCGGCGCTAGCCCGCTGCTCGATCTCGCGTTCCTGAACGTCAAGCACTGGCAGAGCCAGAGCGATCAGGACGACAGTGTGATGTACGCCCGGAAGCGGCTGCTCGCGCTGGTCGGCGGGAACAAGGACGAGCCCATCGTCTCAAGTTCTAACTCGGTCATCTACCTGCCCATCGGCGGCGACGTGAAGGTCGCGCAGGGATCGGCAGAAAGCGTCCGCGTCGGGCAAGAGGCCCTCGCCGCGCTTGAAGACCAGATGATCCAGGCCGGCGCCGAACTGCTGGTGAAGAAGCCCGGCCAACGCACCGCGACCGAGGCGGCCAGCGACGCCGATGCGAACAAGTCGGACCTGCAGCGGCTCGTCGAGGGGTTCGAGGACAGCCTCGACTTCGCCCTCTACTTCATGGCGCAGTACGCGAACCTGCCGACCGGCGGGCACGTTACGCTGTTCAAGGACTTCGGCGCCGACAGCCTCGGCGAGGCGTCCGGCCAGCTTGTTCTTGCCATGCAGCAGGGCGGCCTGATCTCCAAGGGCCGGGCCATCGCCGAGATGAAGCGCCGGGGCTACCTCGCGGCGGAAGTCGACGCCGAGGAGGAGGCCGAGCAGGTCGAGGCCGAAGGGCCGGCGCTGGGCAGCATGGGCGAGGCCGAGGACGAACAGGCCGACGAACCCGAGGCGGCCGAAGCGTGACCGCCGAAGTTGTTTCGCTTCACGGCGCCAGGGTCGGCAACGAGCGCCGCGAGCAGTTCATGGCCCAGGTCGCCGCGAGTTTCGACGACTTTGCCGAAGTTTACGGCGAGGAGCCCGAGGCGCTGATGTTCGCCCTTTGCGGCATCCGCCAGAATGTGGCGACGGGCTGGCTCGTCACCGGAGAGAGCGAAGGCGCCGGCAGCGCCCTGATGGCCTACGCCGCCGCCGCGCTTCGCAGCGAAGTGTTCAAGGGCGACTAACAATGGCCCTCACGCCCGAGCAGGTTCACGACCTGGCGGTCTCGCACCGCATCGGCCTGTCGCGCTACTCGACCGGCGTGGTCCGCAAGGTCATCGCCCTGCTCAACAGGACCGAGAAGGCCATCGTCGAGCGGCTGGCCCGGACGAGCAACGAGACCGTCAGCGGGCAACGGCTCGAACAGCTGCTCGCCGAGGTCCGGTCTATTCAGGCTGATGGCTGGGTGCTGGTCCGGGCGCGCATGAACGCCGACGTGACGGACACGGCCCAGGCCGAGGCCGAGTTCGCGCTGCGTCTGGCCAACCCGGTTCGCCCGGTGGTCGTCGCTACCTTCTCGCCGTTGCCGCCCATCGAGCAGATCGTCGCCGCCGTCCGGTCGCGCCCGTTCCAAGGCAAGCTGCTGCGCGAATGGCTGGCCGAGGCCGAGGAGAGCGCGGCTCGCCGGGTGCGCGACGCGATCCGCCAAGGCTTCGTCGAGGGCCAGACCACGCCCGACATCGTCCGGTCGATCCGGGGGACCAAGGCGGCGCAATACCGGGACGGCGTGATGGAGACCAGCCGGCGCGGCGCCGAGGCGATGGTCCGCACGGCCCTGACGCACACGGCCAACACCGCCGCGCAGGCGACGTGGGAAGCCAACGGCGACATCGTCAAGGGGTGGCGCTTCGTGGCCACGCTCGACCTGCGGACAACGCTGACCTGCGCCAGTCTGCACGGGAAAATCTACCCGCTTGGCAAGGGGCCGATGCCGCCCCGGCACATCAACTGCCTAGTCGGGAGTGCTCGTGTATCGACCAGTTCGCGGGTCTCGACCGTGTTTAAGCGTTGGTATGATGGAGATGTGGTCGTCATCCGCACGGCCACCGGCAAGGAACTCACCTGCACCCCGAACCACCCGATACTCACGGACGGCGGATGGATCGCGGCGGGCCTGCTCAATGTAGGCGGCCACGTAGTCTGCGACGGCGGCATTAAGCGGGTGGGCCTCGTCAACCTTGACGACGAGAATGTGGAAGCCAGAATTGAGGATGTAGCGGAAGCGTTCCTCCGTCACGAGCAGGTGTCTGCCGTGCCAGTGCCAACCACCGCCGAAGACTTCCACGGCGACGGCGTCGACGGTCAGGTCGCAATTGTAGCGGCCCACCGGAGCCTGGACGACGGGGGCGAGGCCCCGCTCGATCAGCATGGCCGCCAGCATAGCCTCGGCTTCGGATCGGTGCGTCTGCCGTTCGTGTCGGGTTCGAGCCGCAAGGGCCATTTCGGCGTCGGTTCTGACCCGACCGCGAGCAGCTACTTGGGCGGCGCTGGCGAGGGATTTTCGCTCGGCGGGCGTAGCGCGGCTCATGCGGGCTCGCTGCTGCTCGGCACGGTTCCGCAAGGCAATGCCTCGTTCGGCCAGCACCGCCTCGATAGGGCGTGGACTGCACCCGAAGTGATCGGCGATGCCACGGACACCGATGCCGGACAGGAACATTTCCACGACGCAGTCGGCGTCCAAGGAGACAGTCCGCCGACCGGCGCGAGGGAACGCGAAGCCGCTATCTGCCATCTGGCGACGGACCACATTGCTGCTGACGCCCTGCTCGCGCGCCAGATCACTGATGGCGACGCCGGACCTGTAACGCTCGACAAGGTGGTCAACGTCGAGCGGCGGAAGTTTGCGGGTCATGTGTTCAACCTTGAGACCGAAAAGAACTGGTATGTGTCTGACGGCATTGTAACACATAACTGCCGATCCACCAGCGTTCCGGTCCTCGACCCGATCCCCGGCGTCAAGCCGTTCGAGTTCCCGTCCTATGACGCGTGGCTTCGCCGGCAATCGCCCGAGACGCAGGCCGATATCCTGGGCGCGGCGAAGGCCAAGCTGTTTCGCGACGGCGGGCTGACCGTCGACCGCTTCACCGACAACAAGGGCCGCACCCTGACGCTTGAGGAGCTACGGCGCCGGGACGCTACCGCGTTCGAGAGGGCTGGCGTAGGGTAGGGCGTGGCCCGCACCCCCTTCACAGTCATCGACGGCACGCCGGAGCCCGACAAGGCCCTGGCCAAGCGTCGCGCGAGCGCCAAGGCGATCCTGCCGCCTGAGTTCATTCGCTGCCCGTCCTGCACCGGAAACGCGATGGTCGAGGTTCGCCTTGGCATGGTCCGCAAGTATCGCGGCCGGCCCGCATCCGGCGGCCAGAAGCAAATCGTCTGCGCCCTCTGCCTGGCGCAAGGCCGCGTCGTCACCGTCGACTTCTAGGGCTCCGGCCCGCCAGTAACACCCGGCCCCGCGCCGGCTGCACCCGCCCGGCTCACGCTTGGCGGGTTTTCCCATGCCCTCGACGCGGATGCGCGGGGCGCTCGGGCCTGATGGCCCACAGACCCCGGCGGATGCCGGAGAAAGCCACCAACATGGAACTGCAGACCACCACGATTGAGGGTGTGACCTACGCTGTCGTGCAGGACGGAAAGCCCGTCTACGTCGACGCCGGCAAGACCATCGCCTTCGACGCCGTCGGCACGCGCGACACCATCGGGCGCCTCAACGGCGAGGCCAAGGGCCACCGCGAGCGCGCCGAAAAGGCCGAAACGGCCCTCAAGGTCTTCGAGGGCCTCGACCCGGAACAGGCGCGCAAGGCGCTGGAGACGGTCTCGGGCCTCGACGCGAAGAAGCTGATCGACGCCGGGCAGGTCGAGACCGTCAAGGCCGAGATCACCAAGGCCTACCAGGAAAAGCTCGACGCCGCCGAAGCCCGCGCCAAGGGCCTCGAAGGCACGCTGCACAAAGAGATGATCGGCGGCGCGTTCGCCCGCTCCAAGACCATCGCCGACAAGTTCGCCATTCCGGCCGATCTCGTGCAGGCCCGGTTCGGCGGCAACTTCAAGCTCGAAGACGGCCGCGTCGTCGCCTACGACCAGACCGGGAACAAGCTCTACTCGAAGGCCAGCCCCGGCAACGCGGCCGACTTCGACGAGGCGCTGGAACTGCTCGTCGACGCCTACCCGTACCGCGACAGCATCCTCAAGGGCGAGATCAGGGCCGGCGGCGGCGCGCAGGCGCCCAACGGCGCGACCGGCGCCAAGACCATCAAGCGTGACGCGTTCATGGCCCTGGCGCCCGCCGAGCAAGCGGCTCGCGTCAAGGACGGGTTCGCCATCGCCGACTGACCATTCGCGGCGCCCTGGATGGGGGCAGCGTACCGAGCCGGATGGCTCAACGACCGGCGGGCCATCCGCCTCACACGACGACCTAACCCCCTCAAAACCACAAGGAGCCTATCATGGGCGCTCTGACTCTGACGGGCCTCATCCCGTCCATCTATGAAGCCTTCGACGTCGTCTCGCGCGAAAAGGTCGGGTTCATTTCCGCCGTGTCGCGCAGCTCCTCGGCCGAACGCGCCGCTCTCGGCCAGACCATCTCGGTCCCGGTCGTTGGCGCGATGGCCGCCGAGAACCTGACGGCGACCAACGTCGCGGCGGACACGCCCGCCCAGACCATCAACCGCGTCGACATGACGATCTCGAAGGCGCGCTCGGTTCCGTTCGGCGTGACCGGCGAGGAGTCGCGCGGCCTGCGTTCGGCCGGCACGCTCGACACCATCAACCGGGACCGGATCGCCCAGGCCATTCGCACCCTGACCAACGAAGTCGAAGCCGACCTCGGGGCCCTGCACGTCGACGCCTCGCGCGCCACCGGGACGCACAACAGCGTGCCCTTCGGCACCGCTGGCAACCTGGCCGACTTCGCGGCGGCCCGGCGCATCCTGAGCGACAACGGCGCCCCGGACACTGACCTGCAGATGGTTCTGGGCTCCAGCGCCACCGCCAACCTGCGCGGCGTGCAGTCGGGCCTGTTCCGCGTCAACGAAGCGGGCACCGACCGGATGCTGCGCTTCGGCGATCTGGGCGAAGTGCAGGGCTTCACCCTCCGCGAGAGCGCGCAGGTTCGCACCTCGGTCACGGCTGGCACGAACAACGGCTCGGCGGCGACCAACACCGCCGGCTATGCCATCGGCGCCACCGTCATCACGCTGGGATCGGCCGGCACCGGGACGATCATCGTCGGCGACATCATCACCTTCGCCGGCGACACGAACCGCTACCTCGTCGTCGCGGGCGATGCTGACGTGTCCGGCGGCGGTACGATCACCCTCGCCGAGCCCGGCCTGCGTCAAGCGATCCCGACGTCTGCCACGGTCATCACGACCACGGCGGCCACGACCCGCAACATGTTCTTCCACCGCTCGGCGATCCAGCTGGTGACCCGCGCGCCGGCCATGCCGGAGGAAGGCGACGCGGCGGACGACAACATCGTCCTGACCGATCCGGTGTCGGGCCTCGCGTTCGAGTTCACCGTCTACAAGCAGAAGCGTCAGGTCCGCTACGAAGTGAACCTGGCCTGGGGCGTGAAGACCATCGCGCCGCGCCACATCGGCCTGCTGATCGGCGCCTAAAGCCCGCTGATCGACCACTAAAACGGCGGGGCCGGGCGATCTTCACGGGCCGCCCGGCCCTTTCCGCTACACCCCGAAAGGAACCGCATGTCCTGGTGCCCGACCGTTCGCATCGTCGCCTCAAACGAGGACGGCTACTGCGTCATTAACGAGGCGGACTTCGACGCCGCCAAGCACACCCTCTGGGCCGACCCGCTCGACCACGACGGCGACGGCAAGCCCGGCGGCGACGCCTCCGCGACCGACGGCCTGACCAAGGCGGAGATCATCGCCGACCTCGAAAGCATGGGCGTCGAGTTCGACCCCCGCGACCGAAAGGCCGACCTGCTGGCCCAGCGTGACGCCGCGCGCGCCGCGCTCGATCCCGCGCAGTAAGCGGGCGCCGGCAGCACTGTGATGAGCGGCGGCGCCTTTCGGGCCTTGCTGGAAAGCGGCGACGTGACCGGCCTGCAATCGGCCTGGGCGAACCACTACCCGCGCCTGCCGCGCCCCCGGACCCGCGAGCAGACCGAGATCGTTATGCACTACGCACGGACCGAGGCCGACAGCGTCAGCTTCCGCGCCCGCGCCTACTCTCACGCATGGCTGTCGGAACGCAGCCTGCCCTCCGGCTTGCCCGATCAGCTCAGGGCCAGCGCCGACCGCTTATATCCCCGCGTCGCGGCGGCCGTAGGCATCTCGGTCAACGCCAAGAGCCCGGAACTTCAGCCGGCGCTCGACGGCGTGCGCGTGGCGATGGAGCGGGCAGTGCTGGACGCCGAAGCCGAAGGACGCCTGACCGACAGCCCGTTCGTTGTCGCGCGGATGGGTGAAGCCCGCCGCCGCGAGCTTCGCGCCCTGTTCGGGCGGATCGGCCCCGCCGCGCCCCCGCCGCCGCCCGCTAGCCGCCTCGCGTAATACGCCGGCCGTCTACGCGGCCGCAGGCAAAACGCCCGCCAGCGACCGTTAAATCGGCCTTGGAGACCGCGCCCCATGACACTTGTCGTCGAAAACGGCGCCGGCCTCGCCGACGCGGAAAGCTTTGCCTCGGTCGCCGCGTTCAAGACCTATTGCACCGACCGAGGCGTCAGCTACGGCACGGACGCCACCATCGAGCAGCGGCTGCGCGCCGGCTTCGACTACATGCTCCAGGCCTACCGCACGCGCTGGGCCGGCTACAGGTCCACCACGACGCAGGCGGGCGATTGGCCCCGCTATGACGTCCCGCGCCGCGACCTCGGCATGGGCGCCTACTATGCCTCGACCGTCATTCCTGCCGAGATCGTGCAAGCCAACATCCTGCTCGCCATCCGGGCCACGCCTGGCGAGGACCTGACCCCGGACGAGACGCAGGCGGTCAAGCGCGAGAAGGTCGGGCAGCTGGAGACCGAATATCAGGACCACAGCACTGACGAGGTGCGCTACCCGGCTGTCGACCGCCTCGTCGCCCCGTTTCTCGTTAACGGCGGCGCGGCCCGAATGATGCGGGCCTGATGATGGCCAGCTATGACGAACGCGCCAAGGCGACGGCGGCCCGGATGCTCGCCACGAAGTCGGCGGGCGGCAAGGGCCAGTCCGTCACGGTCGCGCTCACCACCACCGGCGCATACAGCACTTCGACCGGCGCAATGGCGGCCGGCTCGACCACATCGCAGACCTGCTCGGGCGTCGAGGACTACTTCCGCGCCGGGCAGATCGACGGCGCGCTGATCAAGGTCGGCGACGTCAAGTTCCTGCTCAGCCCGCTGACAACCTCCGGCGAAGCGGTGACGGTTGGCGTAGTGGGCGCCGTCGTGACCTACGCGGGCGGCGAAAAGTGGTCGGTGATCGCCGCCGAGCCGCTCAGCCCGGCCGGCACGCTCGTCTACACGATGCTGCACCTGCGGCGGTCCTGATGAGCGGGGCCTTCACCCTGGCGCTGCAGCAGTTCGCGGCCAAGGCCGGGGCGAACGCCGACGCGGCAGTGCGCGGGGTCGTGCTGGAAGTCCAGTCGCGGCTGATCCTCCGCTCGCCCGTCGACACGGGCCGCTTTAGGGGCAACTGGCGCTACAGCGTCGGCCAGCCCGCCGAGGGCGCCGTCGAGACCGGCGGGACTTCCGACAGCCCCGCGCCGCCGCCCGAGGCTCCGGCGCTGGTCCCGGGCGATGGCATGGGCCGCGTGCACTTCCTCGCCAACAATCTGCCCTATGCGATGGCGTTGGAGCGCGGGCACTCGACCCAGGCGCCGCAGGGCCTCGTCGCGCTGACCGTCATGGAGTTCGCGCCCATCGTGAACGATGCGGCCGCCGCCGCCAGCGCAGGGGTTGAACGATGAGCCTGGCCGCCGTCCGTGCCGCGCTGGAAACCGCGCTCAACGCCATGTCGCCCGCCCTCGCGACCGCGTGGGAAAACGACGCCTTTTCGCCGCCGGAAGCCGGGACCGCATATCAGGCCGTCAACCTTCTGCTCGCCGAGCCGCTGAACCAAGAGATCGGCCGCAGATACGTCGAGCGCGGGTTTATGCAGGTCAGCCTTCGCTACCCTCTCGACGCCGGCCCGGCCGCCGCTACCGAGCGCGCACAAGCCCTGCGCACGACCTTCTACCGGGGCGCCTCGTTCACGACGTCGGGCATCACGACGATCATCGAGCGCACGCCCGAAATCATGAGCGGCTTTCGCGACGGCGACCGCTGGACGATCCCGGTGCGCATCCGGTTTTACGCGGAAGTTAACCCGGCCTAACCGCCGCCCAAACGACCGGCCCTCCGGTCTGTCTCCCCACAACATGATCGGAGAACACTATGCCCATCGCTAACGGCGTCGCGATGACGCTTGCCTACAAGCTTCAATCTGCCCTCGGCACCCCCGCCTCCGGCTCGGCTGGCCAACTTGTCCGCCGCCGGCCCGGGTCCAGCTTCACGCTCACCCGCGACACCTACGAGAACGACGAGATCGTCTCGCACCGCCAGTCGACCGGCCAGACCGCCGGCATTCGCCGCGTCACCGGCAAGCTGATGGGGCTGCTGTCGGGCGGATCGTACCAGGCCTTTTACGCAACCCTGCTCAAGAAGAACTGGGTCGCGACCACCTCGATCACCGGCCTGTCCCTGACCATCGCCGCGTCGGCCCCGAACTGGACGATCACGCGCGCCGCCGGCGACTTCCTGACCGGCGGCATCAAAATCGGCGACGTCGTGCGGATCACGGCCGGCACGGTCAACGCGGCCAACCTGAACAAGAACCTGCTGGTGATCAACGTGACCGCGCTGGTGCTCACGGTTACGGCCCTGAACAACTCGGCGCTGGTGGCGGAAGGCCCGATTGCATCGTGCACCGTCGCCGTTCCCGGCCGCAAGGCATGGGCCGCCAACGTGTCGCACACGGACGACTATTACACCTTCGAGGAATGGTTCGCGGACCTGCCGCGCTCGGAAACCTGGACCGATTGCAAGCCGACGCAGGTCGCCATCGGCCTGCCGGCGAGCGGCAACGTCACGAACGACTTCGACTTCATCGGCCTCAACCGCACGCTCGGCTCGACGCAGGTGCTGACCTCGCCGACCGCCGAAACGACCGCGAGCGTTCATCAGGCCGTCAACGGGAAACTGATCATCAACGGCGTCGCGTTCCCGATCACCGGCGCGCAGGTCACGCTCATCGGCGGCGAGAAGCCCGGCGAGGCGGAAGTCGGCTCCAACGCGATCACCGACACCGACGAAGGCCGCGTGATGGCCTCGGGTTCGTTCACGGGCAAGTTCGCGGATGTCTCGCTGCAGACCCTCTACGACAACCAGACGGCGGTCGCCCTGATCCTGACCGCAGCGGTCGACAGCACGGCGGCCTCGGAGTTTACGACCTTCGTCATGCCGCGCATCAAGGTGTTCAGCGACACCCGCGATGATGCCGAGAAGGCCATCGTCCGCACCTACAACTTCGTCGCCGAATACAACGGCGCCGGCGGCGCTTCGCTGGCCTCGCACGCGACGATCTTCTCGATGCAGGACAGCCTGGCCACCTAACCCGGCCCCGGCTTTTGCGTAACGGGGGGGCGGGTTCGCCTGAACCCTACCCCCCCCTCTACCCCGGCGCGGGGATGGTCCCCGTGTCCGCAGGGCCATAGAGCCCACACCCCCGAGGACAGATGACCGAGACCCCCAAGGCCGCCAAGCCGTTTTCGCTCGCCGATATCAAGGCCCAGGTCGCCAACGAGGACACGTTCGACTTCGAGCCGCTGCTGCCGAGCCTGGAGCCGTCCGGCGTGGTTCTCAAGCTCAAGAGCGATCTGGCGCCGAGCGTCGACGCGCGGCTCAAGGACCTGATCGACGCGAACACCCGCAAGCAGCAGCTGATGGCCGCGCAGGCCGAAAAGGCCCGGCCCGGTGAGGCCCCCATGTCGACCGTCGAGGACATGAGCAACTTCGGCCGCAAGCTGATCGCCGTCCGCGTCGCCGGCTGGAACATGCCTGACGAGTTCACGGAGGCCAACGTGATGGCCCTCCTGCGCTATTGGGACGGGCTCGGAAACCAAATCCTCGCCAAGACCGCCGAGGCCGCCCGTTTTACGCCGGACTCGCCGAAGGCCTGATCGCCTACGCCGAGTCCACCTTCGATCTAGCCCGGCAGGTCGACGACGGCGCCGGGGGAAAATGCGCCTACAGGGTCCAGCTTGAGGCGCTGGTGAGGGCAGGGGACGACGAGGCCCGGGCCATCCTTGAAGATCACCCGCCGATCCCCCCGCTGGCCGCTTACCTCTGGTCCTGGTGGGTTGATCTCGCCTCGACCCGGACAAGCTCCGGCTTCGGCCCCAACCCCCTGACCCGCCATGACCTCCACGCCTGGGAGGCCGACACCTTCCACCGCCTTAACGGGTGGGAGCGCGCGACCATCCTGAAGCTCGACGCCCTCTGGCTCGCGTCCGTTCAACAAGCCGACAAGGAGACGAAGTGACGCCCGACATCGCCTCCCTGATGATCAAGATCGACGCCAGCCAGGCTGACACCGGCGCGGCGTCCCTCGACAAGCTGACCACGGCGGGCGGACGGGCGGAGGCGTCGGTCGCGAGCCTCGGCAGCGCCTCAAAGGCGTCGCTGGGCGGCCTTCAAGGCATCCCGGCTTCCCTGCAGGCCATCGACGCCCGGGCGGACGCCCTGCGCGCCTCTGTCGACCCGCTGGCCGTGGCCATGAAGCGGGCCAACTCGGAAATGCGCGAGGCCGACGCGCTCTACAAGGCCGGCGCTATCGGGGCGGCCGAATACGGGCGATACGTTGACGTGCTGGAAAACCGCCTGTCCTCGGCGGTCGCGGCGCAAAACATGATGAACGCCGCGCAGGCTCGGGGCGCAAGAACAGCGGGCCTGACGGCGCAAGAGGGTCTTAATCTGTCCCGTCAGCTGGCCGACATCGGCGTTACGGCTGCTATGGGTATGTCGCCGCTGATGATACTCATTCAGCAAGGCCCGCAGATCGCCGACATCTTTCAAACGGCCAGCGCGCGCGGCGTCGGCTTCTCCGGCGCGCTCAAGGGCATGGTGGCCGCCGCCGGCCCCCTGCTGCCGATCCTGGTAGCCGTGGGCGCGGCGGCAGGCATTGTGGCCGGGGGCGCGGCCCTTGCGGCGAACCAGCTGAACAAGACCGCCGAGAGCGCCGACCAACTGCAAAAGCGCCTGGGCCTCACCGACGCCGAAATGGCGAAGATGGGGAACACGTCGATCACGATGGGCGACGTCGTTAGCGGCAGCATGAAGCACGCGGGCGACAGCATCATGGAGGCGTTCGGCCCGGCTCTCAAATGGCTCGGCGGCGCGTTCCAATGGACGTTCGATCAGGTCGCCCGGATCATGGTCGGCTCGTCCAAGCTGGTCGGCGGCCTGTTTGTCGGCAGCTTCTACGCCATCGGCGCGACGTGGCGGATGCTGCCGGCGGTGCTGGGTGACGCGGCGATCAGCGCCGCTAACGTCGTCGTGCGCACTATTGAGGCGATGATCAACCGGGCCGTCGGCGCGATCAATGTCGTGATCGGCTTCGCCAACGCGGCGGCGGGCGCGCTGGGCCTGACGTTCAAGCTGCCCACCGTCGCCGAACTCAACATCGGCGAGTTCGAGAACCGTTTTGCCGGCGCTATGGAGGGCGCGGGCAAGGCCGGCCGCGAGGGCTTCGAGCGCGGGTTCAACGCCTACGGCGCGGGGCTGGACGGCTTCCTCGGCGGGTTCGGGGACGCGATCCGGGGCGCCAATCGCGAGCGCAACGAGCGCAACGCCGCCGCCCTGATCGCCGAGCGGCCCAAGGATCGCGACTTCGCCAACGACAACGGCTCGGACAAGGCCGACCAGACGGTCGAAAAGCTGGTCGCCGTTCGGATCGAGCTTGAGAAGCTGACCACCCTGAGCGACAGCGCGCGAGACTTCATCGGGCGCGGCATGGTCGAGGCGGCGGACGCGGCGGCGGATGCATGGAACCGCATGGCGTCCAACGCCCGTGAGGCGGTCGGCGGCCTCGCGGCGGCGTTCGACGGCGTCTCGCGCAGCATGAGCGGCGTCGGGCGCGGGATCGCCGGGCTGATCACGTCCTACGGCAGCCTCCAAGCTCGGCAGAAAGACATCGACGCCAAGCGCGCGAAAGACCTTCAGGTCGTTGGCCTCAGCGTCGCCGATCTCGCGAGGATTGAGGCCGACAGCGCCCGCGAAAGCGCCCGCGTGCGCGTCCAGTCTTACGGCGACATGGCTGAGGCCGGGCAGCAGTTCTTCAAGGAGGGCTCGGACGGCTACAAGGTCATGCAGGTGGCGATGATCGCCTTCCGCACGGTCGAGACGCTGATGAGCATCTCCGCTATGGCGCAGAAGGGTGGCGAGGTCGCCGCGACGGTGGCCGCCGAGGGCACGAAGTCGACCGCCTACGGCATCACGGCCTTCGCCAAGACCCTGTCGAGCCTGCCGTTCCCGTTCAACCTCGCCGCCGGGGCGACGGTGCTGGCCGCGCTCGGCGCCGTGGGTGTCGCGATCAGCGGCGGCGGGGCAAGCGCCGGCAGCCTCCCGGGCAGCAACGACATGGCCGACCGCCAACGGATGCAGGGCGCGGGCTCGGTCCTGGGCGACGCGAACGCCAAGTCGGAAAGCATCGCCAACAGCCTGGAGATCGTCGCGGCGAACACGAACCGCGACCTCGAATACAGCAACGACATGCTGCGGGCGCTGCGGTCCATCGACGACCAGATCGGGACGGTCGCGGCGGCGCTCGCCCGGTCGTTCGGCGCCGGCGGGATGCTGGACGCGTCTGGCCTGGGCCTCGGCACAACTACAGCCGGCCCCGGCGGGCTGACAAAGCTAGCCACTGGCATGTTCGCAGCCCTTTTGCCCGGCATGTTCGGTTCAAGCACGACGCGCACCCTGCAGGACCAAGGCGTGCAGTTCGGCAGCGGATCGCTCGACGCAATCCTGAGCGGCGGCCTGACCGGGTCCGCCTTCCAGCAGGTCGCGACCAACACGAAGAAGAAGTTCTTCGGCATCACGTACAGCGACAAGACCTCGACCTCGACCTCGACCACGGGGCTCGACGGCGACTTCCTGCGCCAGACCGAACTGCTGATCGGCTCCCTGCGCGACGGCGTGCTGGCGGCGGCCGGAACCCTGGGCCTCGAAGGCGCGGCGGCGACGCTGGGGGCGTTCACGGTCAACCTCGGGAAGCTCTCGTTCAAGGACATGAGCGGCGACGAGATACAGGCCGCGCTGGAGGGCGTCTTCGGCAAGCTGGCGGACGACATGGCCGGGGCGGTGATGCCGGGCCTCACGGACCTCCAGAAGGTCGGCGAGGGCCTGTTCGAGACCCTGACCCGGGTCGCCCGGCAGTATCAGGTCGTCGACGTTACCCTCTCGAGCATCGGTAAGACGTTCGGCGCGGTCGGCGTCTCCTCGCTGATGGCCCGCGAGCGGCTGATCGACCTGTTCGGCTCGCTCGACGACTTCACCGAGCAGGTCAGCTTCTACGCCGAGACCTACCTGACCGAAGCCGAGCGGCTGGCCCCGGTGCAGAACGCGGTGACGGCCGAACTGGCCCGCCTGGGCTTGGCCGGCGTCAAGACCCGCGACCAGTTCAAGGGCGTGGTGCAGGGGCTCGACGTCTCGACCGCCGCCGGTTCGCAGCTGTTCGCCGCCCTGATGGCTCTGGCGCCCGCCTTCGCCAAAGTCACCGAGGAGACGCAGGCCGTCGCCGACGCGCGCGAGGCCCTGTCCGGCGCGTATGGCCGCGAAAGCGAGGCGCTGAACGGCACGCTTGACACCTTCCGCACCTACGCCGCCGACCTGCGCAAGTTCCGCGACAGCCTCGCGTCGGGTCCGGCCGCCGCCCTGTCGCCCGAGGCGCAATACCTCGCCAGCAAGACCGAGTTCGAGCGCGTGGCGGGTCTGGCCACGTCCGGCAACGAGGAGGCGCTAGGCAACCTCCAGGGCGTCAGCCAAGCCTATCTCGACGCCTCGAAAGCCTACTACGCGAGCAGCGCCGGCTACTTCGCCGACCTGGCGCTCGTCCGCGATGCCGTCACCGCCGCCGAAGCCTCTGCCACGGCGCAGGTCGGCGTCGCCGAACAACAGCTGCAGGCCCTCAAGGACTTGGTCTCGCCGCTGATCAGCATCGACGAAAGCCTGGTCACGGTCGCGCAAGCCATCGTGGCGCTGAACACCGCGTTAGGGGTTCCCTCCGCCCCTACGCCGGCCGCCTCCGCCCTCTCGCCGGTGGCCAACGACAACAGCGCGGTCGTCGCCGAGCTTCAGTCGCTTCGCGCTGAGATGGCGAGCGTCCGGGCCGAACTTCAAGCGGCGAACGAACAGCGCGGCGCCGTAGCCGTCGAAACCCTGTCGGCGCTTGGCGCGCAAACCGACGCACTCGAACGCCAAGCCCGCACGCTTCAGACCCAATAACCAGCGCGGCCTTCCCGCGCGTCGCCCCGTAAGGATCACCGCATGTCTCTCGGCAACACCTTCGAAACCGAGCTGGCGCAGCTCATCTTCCAGGCCACGGCAATCGCCAACATGGCCGACAACGCCGCCAGCAGCCCGCTGACCAACATTCAGTCCTCGCTGCACACCGCCGACCCGGGCGAGGCGGGGACGCAGACGACCAGCGAGACCGCATACACCAGCTATGCGCGGACGGCCGTCGCGAGAACCTCGGGTGGCTGGGCCGTCGCCAGCGGTGTCGTCACGCCGGTCGCCGCGATCAACTCGCCGGCCTGCACCGGCGGCACGTCGACCGTCACGCACTTCGCCCTCGGCACCGCCGCATCGGGAACCGGCAAGCTGCTGATGAAGGGCACGGTCACGCCGAGCATTTCGGTTTCGAACGGCGTAACGCCGCAGCTGACGACCTCCACCTCGATCACGTTCGACTAAGCCCGGCCGCCCGGCTTTTACCCTGCAACCTTCGAGGCGCTGATGCTGATCTATAACGCGTTGTCTCTGGCCGCGACGACAACCGGCACGGGGACGTTCAGCCTTGGCACTGCTACGGCCGGCTTTGAAACCTTCGCCAACAAGGGCCTCCGCGACAAGCGCATCGTTTTCTACTGGGCCCGAAACGGTACGTCGGAGTGGGAGCACGGCATCGGGGTCTACTCGACGGGATCGCCGAACACCCTGACGCGGCCGGTAATCCTGGAAAGCTCCAACAGCGACGCGGCGGTCAATTTCACGGCGGTTCCGACCATCTTCATCGATATGCCAGCCGACATGTTCAACCAGTGGAACGTCGAGGCGCTGTACGGGGCCAACCTCGCCGGCCAAGTCGGCTGGCCCTCTCAGGCTGGCGCGGCCACGATCACCTATCCGACCCCGACAGCCCCCGCGCCCGGCGCGCTGAACTTAGCCAGCGCGGCTACCGCCAACGCAGACGCCCGCGCGGGCCCGGCTACAGGAAACGCAGGCATTCGCCCGGCGCGGGCGACGACCGACATCCTGACCGGGTTTTGGTATGACGCCGTCATCGGCCTGCCCGACAGCGATTACGGGACCGGCGCGACCGGCGCTCGGATCGCATGGGGCCTCGGCGACAGCAACGGAACGCCTCACGGGCTCGTCGCCGACACGCCGACGACGGCGGCGACCAACAGCGGCGGCCTCCAGTTTCAGTTCTCGACCAACCGCGCCGACACCAACTGGCAGGTCTGTGCGGTCAAGAACGATGGCGGGACCACAACCGCAACCATCACCGACACCGGGCTTGCCTTCGCGGCTAACGGAACGTGGTGGCGCGGCATGTTTCTGTCGCGCCCGGCGGTCGCGAACGAGGTGATCTGGATGCTGGAGCGCCAGGACGCGGCGGGTGCAGCCGTCGGCCGGATCACGACCAACCTCGCGCACCACTATGGGCCGTACCATCAACTCGGCGTCCGCACCCTAACGACCGTGGCGCGCAACATCCGCGTTCGCGGCGTCCGCATTATGAGGCCCGCGTGATGGTCGACATCGAAGTGCTGATCAGCCTGGACCCCTACGCGATCATGACGGCCGCCGGCGTCCCCGATGGCGTGTGGTGGTTCGTGACCGGGGCGACGGTCTACACCTGCAGCGTGCCCGGCGAGTACGCGGCAGCCGTTCTCGCTGAACTCGAAAAGGCCTAAGCCGCTATGGCGCTCGGGCACGGCCCGCTCGGGTCAGGCCCTCTCGGTCCGGTCATTGACACCGGGTCGACGGGCTCTGGCGCCGGGGCCTTAACATTCAGCGTAACCGCCGCTGGCGTCGGCCGGTCTACCGCCGCAAGTGCGGGCGCGGTCACGGCAAGCGTAACCCCGCTTGGCGTTTCTGGCGGCGTGGTTTCGCGCGCCGGCGCCATTACTACGGCCGTCGCTGTTGCCGGTGTTGGCCGGTCTACGGCCGCGAGCGCGGGCGCTAGCGCGGCCAGCGTCACGCCGCTTGGCGTCTCAAGCGGTACGAGCCCTGCTGCTGGCGCCGTCACGACGGCCGTGGCTGTCGCCGGCGTCGGCCGTTCAACAGCCGCAAGCGTTGGCGCGGTCGCGGCTGCGTTGACCGCCGCCGCCGTGTCCGGGGCCGGGGGCTCGATCCTCTCCGGCGCGGGCGCGGTAGTCGTCGGGATTGTGGCCAGCGCCGTCGGGCAGTCGACGTCTGCAAGGGCCGGCTCAGCTTCGGTCGCCGTGCTGTCGTATGCGACCAGCAACAATACGGTGCCGCGCCGCCTGGACCGAAACGGCCCGGTCTGGATTACCTTGGAGATCGAGGCGGCCATCGACGCGGCTGGCTCGGTGCGTACCTACTACTTCGCCAACCGCGCGTTTTCGACCTACGGCGGCGACACGCCCGAGCATATCGCGTTCGACACCGCCTTGGCGGACCCGGGCTCAATTACGCAGACGGCATTCGGCGACGGCCGCACCGGCGGCGCGACCCGCCTGTCGCTCGGCGAGGTGCGGATCAACAACGCTGACAGCGCCTATGACAACTGGATCGGCTACGGCTTCGACGGCCGCCGGCTGACTATTCGCCGGGGCTACGGGGGCAGCTACCCCAGCGACTATGAAACGATCTTCACCGGCACGGTCGAGACCGTCACCGTCACC
>Ga0209972_10000298_pt1 | contig 49252 bp, 50 predicted proteins | sample NOAtaG_7_FD_187302 | JGI IMG/M metagenome (GOLD analysis project Ga0209972, IMG submission 187302) | Freshwater lake microbial communities from Lake Erie, under a cyanobacterial bloom - NOAA_Erie_Diel1S_2200h metaG (SPAdes) (version 2) | ecosystem: Environmental > Aquatic > Freshwater > Lake ...
GTGTGTTTTCCCAATTGTATTTCTATTTTCAAACGAAGGATTAAACTTAATAACTGTGGAGACCAGCGCAATTATTTACCTATTCCTAGATTTATTTACTAAGATTATTTTCTATATCCAAAACTATAAAATAGCTAAGTAATCTATACTTTTTTATTTTCAATAAGAGACTTGTTTTTAATGGAATTTAATAATTTTTTATTCTCCAAATCATCTTTAGAAATAGAATCAAATAGAATTTTCTTTTGTTTTTCCGATAGTTTTTCTACTCCTTTTTTAAAAGCTTCTAAATATTCTTTTACTACGGGGTTATTTTGATCAACTGTAATTGGTTTTAATACTGACGACATACTTAAATAAATGGTATTATAATATTATTAATTTCTTCTTCACTAATTTGAATATTTAGTATCGCTTGAATCATTTCTTGTCTAGTTAAATTAACTTCTGAAAAGCTCATTTTGTTCTCTAACAGTGAGTCATTTGTAGGATTCAAATCACTTATTATATATTTACATTCCACAGTGTTAAAGTTTTCTAAAATATGAAGAAATACATGCCTTGCTCCACTATGAGTTCTTACAAAGTGACTATAGTGAAACTGTCTTTTTCTATTAAGAAAAATAGTAAAACAAGACAATAAATTAGCAGGTCTAATAAAAATTATCATTATCTTAATTTTATTCTTAACTTTTTGAAGTTTTATTGTAATTGACTCTATAGAAGACAAAGTAGAATCAACAATTATTACATTTTGATTTAAAAGCTGAGTGTTAATATATTCTGTCTTACCGCTAGCACTTCCACCACACATAAAAATAACTGAATCATAATTTCCACTTTTTATTCCATCTTCAAAAGCTTTATTGGCCATTTTAACAGACTGTTTATGAAATTCCTCTGCTTGTGCAGGATTATAATTAAGAATTTTCTTTTTAAATTCGTCTGGATCTATAATTAAAGCCGGCTTAAAGTTTTCTGGGAAAACACTCATAAATAAATCTAGATTTGATGATATACAATGTCAAAAGCTTTTCTGGTTCACAGTTTGGACTAAATTCAGGAGTAATAGAACCAAAGTACCCCTGGTAAGGGGTCAAGCCGCAGGCTTGGGGGTAGCCCTGGGGAAATTCCCCTCTTGAGGGGTGGCAGACAAAGTCTGACGGGGTGGATTCTTGGTAATACGCTTTCGCTATAATACAACTACCTAACCTTCATCAAACCCAATTCTTCTTTTTCAAAATAGCCATTTTTTAATTCATCTAAAGGAATTAATCTATATTTTTTCTCAGATTCATTTGATTCTCTATTAAATGGAGCACAATAGACAAAATTTTGATCTTTTATAAGAACAATGCATTCTCGTGAACTGTCTTTATATACAGTCCAGTTTCTGCCTTGCTGAAAAGCTTCAAGTCCCAAGCTATAGAATCCTATTGGAAGAACAGCTATAGAAAATATAAAAATTGATAAATTATATGTGTCAGAGTTAAAGTTCTTTTTGGATTCAACGGCAATGGGTGCGGGCTTACGTTCGGATTGAAATAGAATTATATCTTTATAAATGAATATCCTAAGAGCAATGATTGCAATAGAAGCTAGAATGGTAATTCCAGTGACCAGAATTAATAATTTATTCTCTTCAGCATAGAAGTAGCGATACAATAACACAAAAGAATATAAAGTAGTTAATATAGTTATAATAAATAAAAGTATCTTTTTAAAAAATCCTTCTCTGTAATTCGCGATTGTGAGTATTATATCAGATAAATTTGTAATAGTGAATAAGAAAAAAAATATAAGAAAAAATAAAATAAAATTATTATTTAAAATTTGTAAAATAAGATCAAAGTCGAAAGTAAACTTAAAATTAGTTATACCAAAATAACTTAAATAACCTACATAATAAGCGTAAAATGATATAAACACAACAACTGAAATGGCTATTTTAAACCATAGCTCATTGTTAAAAAAGTTTTTCATAAAAATTTTATGGTGGAGATGGGGGGAGTTGCACCCCCGTCCAGCTGGATTTTTTCTAACCAATTTTTTCAGACCGAAAACATAGTTATTTTAGCGTTTTTGTATCAAAGGAAGAAAAATAACAAACCCCGATCAATAGGTAAACAAGATACAAGTAAACAGCGAGTACCAAACTGTTTTACAGGGTGCATTTGGTTGTGGGTAAACTAAACAAACAAGCTTAACTATGCACAGCTAATGCTAATTTGGATATACCAGAGTAAAGTTCAACCGTTACATTATTTAATCATTGGATTAAGCGTATACGGCGACTTTGTCTGGCACGCCTGAACGAACTGCAGCTAAAACTGAATCAGCATAGCTTTGTACGCGGTCCGCAAAGGAGTTAATGCTATTATTTGCATTTATGGTTGTTAGATGTATGGTAATCACACCTCTCGGCACCAATCAGAAATTATCCAGCTGTCAATCTAAAACGGCATCCCCGCCTATTTTAAAATTTATTCAAGTTAGGGCAATTGTCAAAGCCAATATTTTTGAGTAAAAACTTAGCCCCATATAAATAGGGCTTTTGTAATTCTTTGTGATTTTTTATTAATATTCTCTGTAAATAATTTCCACTTGAATTGCGTCTCCAACATTATTGTTGCACCAATTTGTTGCATCAGCGACATTATAATATCTTTCAGAATCAACAACTCTACCGCCAATTAGAGTTGCAACAATTCTAAATTTGTACGACAGGAAGTCTGAGAATAGTTCATCAAAAGAATTCTCAAATTCAGATCCAGTAAATACTCTTGATTTGCCATGTCCGTCAGTCAAAGTAGTCCAGGCTTGGTCTCCAAAAACTGAACTAGGAAACAAACTTGAGAGCGTCATATAATCTCCAACTAAAAGTAAGTTAAAAACAAACTATTTAATTAAACACATAAAAATTTTAGTTTGTAAAGTGGTTTTTGAAATTGTGGTTTTGCTTAGTTTATGGTTTATACCCTGAAATAAATTTAGGGTGACAGTGTATAAAGATTCAAGATATCGCGGCAAGTATCCACCCCGTCTTCTTCGAAGCCACCCCTCAACGAGGGGAATTTTTGTGTAATGTAACTTTATTTCTTTGGGGTTACCCAGTAACCTAGGTATTTGCCTCTTATTCCTTTTATTTGGGCGTCTAGGGCGGGGAAGCTCATTAAGCCAAATACTATTGGGAAGAATGACCATTGAATAACCAGAAGCAAGGTTTGATAGAAACTAATTTTATAATTTTTCATGGCCCTGTAACTTAAGAATCGGAAGGTTATATAACCATAAATAATAGCGAATATGTAACCGATCCAAGCAAAATATTGGGCGAAAATAGAAAGGTTTTGGGAAATTGGTTGTTGCCTAAAAACTTCTCCGCCTAGTATTTGGGGTAAAACAATTCCAGCCGAGAACAACAAAGCAGTTGTTGCCCAATAAAAATGGTTGCTGAAAAGTAAAAACACATGTTTTAAGCGTTCTCTTAGTGATATATGCTTACCGTATGGGCTGAAAAAGAAATGATAAGCCATGTATGGAAAGTTTTCAATTCCTCCCCAGGCCCATCTTTGTAATTGCTTGTATTGGTTGGAAATTGCTTCAAAATAATCATCTGCTTCAACAGCGTCGCCTTCGTGAATACCAAAGTAAGGAACTATCTTAAAATCACCTTTAAGTAGGGTTAAACACTTAATAAACAGCATTGAATCTTCGGCAATTACTTCACGCTGCCAAAAATTAACTTCTTGCAAGGTTACAAGTGGAACCGAATAAATAGCAAACAAATAGGCTTCGCCTTCCAGCCCCATGTTTTTCATGTTGGATAATGTATTTTCCGAAGCAACTTGCCTCGGCCACATTCCTGTTTCAAAAAAGTTATTTGAATATACATGAACAGGCTGATATCCGCTTCTAAATCTATTTTCTGTTACTGCAAACTTATAGGAAAGGTTGTGGAAAAACTGTGGACAAACTTTAGAATCGGCGTCAAAACTGGTGGTTAAAACCATTTGCTCATCTTCACCTCTACTTTTCAGCCACAAAGAAGCTTGCCTTGCCCCCCAATCTTCGTTACTTGCCTTGCCCTTAATTTCTCCGATCAAACCATCAGGATGTTGTGTAAAAATTACAGTCAGCTTTTCCTTAGTCCATAAGTGTTTAGCAGCCAGTTTGTTAGAATAATTCAAACCAAAATGACTTTGCCCATAAACTTTGTCGAGATCAGTTTCCTTCCAAGAATAAACCTGGAAATTTGGGTTTTGCTTAGCAATTTCAATAGTTTTATTATTAAACTCTTCCCCAGCCCTTGCTTCCTGAGTAACAAAAACAACAATTTTATCTAGATCATATCCGCTTTCATACAAGGTTTCCAAAGATCTTAACAAAACTTCAGGCGGTTCTTTTACTACAGAAAAAATAGCCACATGTTTAATATTGTTAATATCTGTAAACTTGCTGCCTGAATTTGATTTTAAAAAGTTTATTTCTCTATTTATATCTTTTTCCCAACCTATTCTAGTCTTAAATTTATCCCTAAGCTTTTCCAACATTTTATAAGCTAACTGCCTATCTTTACTATAAACATTCCAAAACTTAATCCAATTCATGTTTTCCCAACGCCTAGTTTGTTGGTAAGTAAAAATGGTATGAATTAAATTTAAACTAAACTTTAAAACCCAGAAAAAACTGTAAATAATAAGGAAAATGGATAATATTGTTGGGCCAATTAAACTAAATTGCGAGCTAATGCTTAGAAACAGAATTAGAACTAAGAAACCTATTGTGGAAATACCAATAATTGATTCAAGAAATCTGTAAATTCTTTTTTTTCTTAAATCTTTTATCTCTTCGAGCATGGGCATACTATTGGAAAATTCCAGAAATTACAAGAAAATCGCCTTGTTTGTCTGGGAAATTGGCGATGATTCTGGTTCTAACATTTTGATAACTTTCTTGATCTTGATCAGGCTCATCTGCTCTTAATTCATCTACAGAAATAGTTCTAATTCCAGCCAGAGGGCTAATAGTTGAAACATCTACTTTCTGTAATTCCGAAACATGATTTAAAATAGAATTAAGCTCGTTTTCGTATTTCTCTAATTTTTCAGGGTTTAATTGCTTAGAAAGCCTTGCTAATTTAGCTACTTTTGATACTGCATCTGCACCAAGTTTAGTTTTAGACATACTATATTCCTAGACATTAACCATAACTTAGTCAATTTTTATTTTATGTATTATCTCTTTTTAGATACTGAAACAAGTTCTCTTTCCCCAAGTTCAGGAGAGATTATTGAAATTGCGGGCTGTATTACAGAATTTGATCAAGAAAAACTGTGTTTTAAAGTTATTGAATCTTTCCAAAGCCTTGTTCAGCCCAATTTAGAAATTGAGGAAAAAATACAAAATTTAACTGGAATTTCTAATGCCGATCTTTCCCTGGCAAGCCCTAGAAATAAAGTTAAGAAAGATTGGGCTAATTGGCTTGATGGATGGATTGAGAAAAATTCACCAATTCAAGGAATAATTGGCCATAGCATTGGTTTCGATCAAGGTTTTTTGAAGGCTCAAGGCTGGTTTCTGCCTGATACCAAGTTTATTGATACATTAGACTGGGCGAAGTTAATTTTACCAGAATTTTACGCTATTAACTTGGAATATATTCAAGAAAAGATCGGATTTGATGTTACAAGTCTTGGGCTACAAAGTAATATTCTAGATAAAATTAAAGTCCACCGAGCCATGTATGATACATACTTGTGCATTCATGTGGCCAACTTTCTTATTCAAGAATTTATCAACCTGCCCATTTCATCAGATTTCGCTAAACATTTCCAAGATCAATATTTTAAAATTAAATTTAACTTCTATCCAAAAGGTGAATTATCATCGGTTGCTTCAAAAAATGATGGCTCTGAGGAGCTTAATTACAAGAGATTGTTAATAGCAAATGTATCGGCTAATGGCCAGAAATTAAAAGCTAGTATTGATGATTTATTGTCTTGTTTAAGCTTGGATAATTTAAAAAAATTAGAAGCATCTTGTTTGTCTGATATGGGATATGTTTTGAATTTCCTGTTAAACCAGATTTATATAATTGGGATTAAAAAACTTTCAAATCATAGTTTTAAATTCAAAATTCATTCATTCGGGGATAGTTCTTATCACTTAAATTACATTGTTTTGCAAAGCATATTGCAAATTTCCGAGCCAGAAAGTACAGGAATTTGGGAAAACCCTGAAAAAATTATAAATTATAATAAACAATTAATCCACAGTTATTTTGAATTTGGAAAAGTTTCAGATTTAGCCTCAATTTTAGCAGAAAATGTTACAGATTCGGATTATATTAAAATTATAAAACAGTTTATCGCCAGCCATGATTTTTTGATGTTTCACTTGCAAAATTTATTTCAGAATTACGAATATACCTATTTCCCGGATAGCTCTGATTTAGCAGTTTTAAATATTAAGAAGCAAATTCAACAGATAAATAGCAATATTACTGAATTAAAAACACATGTTTTAAATATCCAAAACCTTATTATAAAGGGAATATATGATAATTTTATTAAATTAATTTCTGAAGCCAATTTAGATTATACAAGAATATACAAACTTCACAACCAGAACGGAAGTATTACTTTTCTAAAGAAAGATAAAAATTTTAATATAGTAAATTTCGTTCAGAATATAATCAAGACCAATAATATTAACCAAATTAAAACTGAATTAGATGAGCAAAGCTGGGAAAGTTTCGTTTCTAGTTTAGAGTTAAACTTAATTTTAGACGATATTAGCGTTGAATTTCACGAGAGATGGGCTATAGATTTTCAGCCACAATCACACCTAGAGTCTATTTTAAATTCAGCTTACCAATCCAGTTTAGAAACAGAAAAACCCTGCCTTATTCTTGCTGGACAGAATTCTAGCATTAAAGATTGTCAAAAAATAGTTTCACAGTATTTTAAGTATAATCAGTATTTAATTTTAGGCGAATCTGGAAGTTTAACCAAGATAAGTTCTAAAATTTTATCAGGTTTTAAAGGAATTGTAATTGGAAAGGTGAGTAATTTAAATTACTTGATTAATTTGCATAATCTAAAGGTTTCTGGAGTGTATATTATCAACGACCCGTATCTATATATTGAAGAAGGTTTTGTTACAAAAGAATTAAGATCTTCCATTTTACCAAGTTTAAAAAGTGTATATTTGCAGAGTATTTCCAACCAAATTGGCTCTGTTTTAAAAGCCAAAACCCACTTTGTTAGAAGTTACACCATGTAATTTTTGACACTACTTGTTTTAAGAACTAAATAATTAGTAACTTATGGATGATCAAATTCTTAGTAAAATAAAGCTTGTTTACAATACCTTGAAAAAACCAGGTTCTTGGTACACCGGTTTGGCCATTAAAACTTTTTTAAAAAAGCAGTTTTTTAGCAGGTTAGAAAATTTTAACAATAAGGTGATTTCTGCTGGAAGATGGTCTGTTTATGCTCATTTTAATCAAGAATTAGCTTTTCAGAATTTGTTGGATAAGCATAATTTAGTGGAAAACATGTCGGTTCTGGTACACCCTTTATTGCCAGCAAATTTTGTTGATATACTAATTGATAGAAAATTAAATATAATCTCTTTAGATATCGATAAAAATACTCTGAATTGGGACAAAGATAAGCTGATCAATTACATAAGACAGTTAAGATCTATAGATAAACAACCCGAGCTAATTATTCAATATTCATTTAACGGCATTGTTGATAATTTAATAGAATCAGCCCCGGAAATACAAGCACTTACAATTCCTAATCTAATATTTATTGACCAGACACAACTTAGCCTAAATACTTTAAAACTTTGGGAAATTTTAGAATACGGCAGCGTTTTATGGTCGGCTGGGCCAAGTTTTTTAGATAATCAGCTTTCATCTGTTGTTAAGTCTAATTTACCTGATAAAAACTGGTACTTTTCTTGGTTTTTAGAAGCCAGAACTAAATCAATTTTAGAATATCATTTAAGCCAAAGTTACGATTACTTTAATCCAATTTTAGAAGCCTATTTTTATTTACTTTTAAATTCCTATAAAGAAAAAGTATGGTGGGCATTTTTCCTTCCATATTTAAGCAAGTTAGTTAGTACAATTAATTTTACAAGTGTTCAAGACGCACAAAACTTAATTGAAAGCAGTTATGATAATTTAGACTATATAGCCCTTCCTGATGTAATTTTTGAGATTGAAAATTCAATTAGTCATAATGTTAATCTAAATGATAAAGATTTATCCGAACTTAGCCACCTTTCTTCAAATTTTGCTAAAAAGCTATATCATTCAATTTCAGACTTACTTCCAACATTACAACCTGGAACTTTGGAAATACCAGACTTTTTTATTGATAAAAATTACACAGAATATTTCTTCTTTACAACCAACAAAGATTATTGGAATCAATTTTGCATGATCAATAATTACAATTCTAATAGATTTTTAGAGTTGCACAGTGTTTTTCAAGAGAAACCGAATTTAAGTGTAGCAAATTTTATTGCCAATTATTACTTTGGAATTAAAACAACAGTCTAATATGTTAAAAACAATAAAGAACATAAGTAAAATAAAGATTGCAATAATGGTAATCATTTTAATAGGTTTATTTTCCGGTTTTTATATATTTGCCACCAACATTAAGAGTACAGTTACAAAAACCTCTGAAATTAGTTCTAATGAAGACATTTTAAACAGTGTGGAAATTGCAAGAAGCTTGGATGAAATTGAAAGAGGACTAATGTATCGAAGTGAACTGTGTGATAAATGTGGTATGTTATTTGTATTCCCAGTTTCTCGGCAGCAAAGTTTTTGGATGAAGAATACTAAAATTTCTCTTGATATAATTTTTGTTGATGAAAACGGTATAATTCTTAATATTGCTAAGAATACAACCCCTTTTTCCACAAATAGTATTTTATCGGATGGGCCCGCTAAATATGTATTGGAAGTAAATGCTGGATTTTCTGAAAAAAATAATTTAAAAAAGGGAAATAAAATTGATGTTGATAGGTATTTAAAAGCAAATAAACCATTTGCTTGGGTTGATTCTAACATTAATTAGTACAATCTGTGAACATATTTTTTGTTAGACTATTTAAACATTTATTGTGATGAAATAAAAGTGGTTGAGATACTAGAATATCTATTAGATTTTATATTCCCTAGAAAGGCTGATCTTTATAAAGATCTAAAGGGAGAAACAGTCTATGATAATAATCTTGATAACACAATTCACAATTATCTGGAAGGTACTGTTTGGATTTCAGGAATAAAATGGAGTAAAGACCTTGATTGTAATCCAGGAGATCCAATTATTTACGCCTCTTTGTATAAAAATGCCACGATGCAAAAATTAATACATAGAGCTAAATTTGGAAAAGAATACAGTATTGCTAAGCAAATAGGATATAAAATTGGTAAAATACTGCTTTCAACAATTGAATCTAGCGTACCAAAATTCTATACAAAAATAGTTCTTACCTATATTCCACCTGACAAAAAAAGGCTATCCCAACGAGGTTTCCATATTCCTGAAACAATAGCCAAACATGCCTTCCTAGAAATAAATAAAACAAAAAATGAGTATAATTTCCAAGTAGAATTAATGGAAACGCTGATGAAAACAAAAAATACTGAAAGACAAACACAACTAAACAAACAAGAAAGAAAAAAGAACATTACCGGTATGTTTAAAATAAATACTAAAACATATAACCAGGAATTATACACAAATTTAAATGAAAATGTGCTAATTATCCTTATAGACGATGTTACAACCACAGGCGCTACAATGTTGGAAGGGCTTCGAGTAATTACTCAAAATAACACTTCTATGGGAGGAATTTCGGCTATTGGGCTTTGTTGGCTGTTCGCTGAATAAAATATTTTAAAAACACATGGTATTTAATGTTTTATCGGGTAAAAACACTCTTCAATTTGCGACTGTAGCCCTCTCGGACACACACCAAAGAGGGCAAAATGTACTTGTATTTCACGAAGGAAATTAGGACATGCTATATTCCTACTGAGTTACTTTTCTTGGAAGGAAGGCTTTTGTTGGTCTAAAATCGGCTGGTAAACCTCTTACATCAGTGAAATCTTCGGCACCTTTGATTGATTTAAAGATATTGTAAAAATTCAGCTGAGAACCTGGCGTATAAATATACATGGCACAAGTTATTCCATTTTGTAGAACTATATTTTGACCTTGAATACTAACTGTATTTCCTACCTGAAATTGACCTCCAGCTGTAACAAAAGCATAATTTCCACCAATTTTACATTGTTCTGCACGCAACCTTAAAAGCCTAATTGAATAATAAAGCTGCTTATAAAAACCCTTAAAGTATTTCCAATCTGGGTTTTCTGGGCTTCCATTATACAAGTCGTTGGCATCATAACAAGATCTTGCAATAGCTGCAGCTCTTTCGTTGAAGTTTGTGCTGGTAGCTCTTGGAATATCTCTACACATGTAACCAACTGCTCTATCTAATCTATATTGCAGGGTGTTTATGCTATTAAATGTTCCTGGCTTACCAAGGCTGCAGGCTGAATTAGTATCAGCATCTGGTCTAGAACAAGGACCATAGGATAAACTGTTTTCTTTTTGTATGAAAGCGATAATGAAAGCTGGATTCATTGGTAATTCACGATTATTTACACACAAATCCTTATAATTAAGATGACAACCATTACCCATATCCTCTCTTGAAAGCATCCAAATAAATTCAGCTGCACTGATGGTTTGGCCAGTGACTGGGCCCGCTGTAAATTTTGGCTGTAAATATGTAGGTAATTCAGGAAAAGTATTAGTTCTTAAAAGAAGGTCATTATCAGGATGATCTACACCTAGTCCTGGTAAACCTAATCCAATCTGTATTCTATAGGTGGCAAGAATAGACCCTTGGATTTCAAAATACCGCTGAATTTTTTCAATTGAACTGAATTGTAACGGTAATGAGTGAAAATCTTTTTCTTCAAGTACCAAACCTGGGTTATAAGTGTCTGGTAATGACATTACTATGGGAGTAAAGTTATAGAAAACGGTTAAACTTATCAAAATTGAAAATGCTGCAAAAATTGTGGATAAGTTCTTGATAAAGCTGGGTATTAATCTGGAAAACATATTATAAGTTATGGATAAATTTTAAACAAATTTAGTTTTTCACTTCTTGTTTATAAGCTGTGCTAAATTTTTCAACAGTTTTTCTAATCAGTTTAATCAATGATTTACACATAATTTGTCTTTTCCACAGGTTTTGTCAACATTGTTATTAAAATTATATTTATATATTATTAAAGGTTCCCTACACCTAAACCTCTTTTTTAAAAGAAAATAATCTTTTGACCGTACTTGTTTTATAGGCTACAATAGGATTATGAATCCTGATGAAGGAACAAACCTAAATTCTAAAAAGAGTCTTCCTACCGGTAATATTACTAGTACGGTGTTTGATTCTGCTGTTTCAAGTTGGAATGGCAAAGTTGATGGCTTTGAAGATGTCGTAAAAGCTGTAGGCGGAGTGTTTGATTTGTTTGAAATTGATGAAAGAGGAGAAATAGTTAACCTAGAAAGTCTTTCAAGGCAGATAATGCAGGGAATTGTTTCAACCTCTAATTCTGACTATAAAGCTGTTGTTGAAAAGCTGTCTGGGTATGTTGAAAGATCTGCTAGAGCTGAATATGAAGAATTAGCCCAGGAAGGTGATTCGGCTTCTCAATCTGCTTTGCTGTCAAATAAGATAAATGAAGTTTTGCGTGATTATAAATTATTACCCTATGCTGAAGAACTATTTCCAGATATTAGAACGGTAACTACTGAAAAGCTTCAGAAAGATGAAGTAAAACCTAAGCCAGCCGCAGCACCTATTGCTCAGCCTGTTCAACAACAAGAGGAGGAAGAAGAAAAGGAGAAGAAAGAAGATACTAAGTCGAAAAAGGAGAAAGAGGAGGTTGAAGAAGGAAAGGATCCCAATGAAAAATTAGGTCGTAAAAAAAATAATGAGTTTGAAAATGATGCTGAAAGGGATATAAGAGAAGGTAAGAAAAAAGAGGGTGAGGCAGAACAAAGCGAAGAAAGTAGCGGAAAAAATCAGCACGACCCAAATGATATTAAAAATAGAAACCAGATTAAGCAAAAAAACAATGAGAGTTCATCAGAGGCGCAACAAGGAGATAATTTGGAGCAACCAAGTAAAGATAGTGTAAGGCAAGAAAAACCTTCAGAAGCTAGTTCAGAATCTCCTACAGACCAACCTAATCAAGGCCAAGGTGATGGTAAAAGTTCTACTTCAACAAAAGATAGAACTCCAGAAAAAAACCAGGGTCAAAATCAAAGTAACTCTAGTCAACCGAACAAGCCTTCACAAAGTAATACTGGGAATGAAATTCCAAGACAAGGAAACCAGCCACCAGGAAATTCTACCCCAAAAGGCACAACACCTGGAAATACAGGCACGCCAAACCCTAAAATTCCTTCATCCTCCACACCAACCTCTGGAAACTTTGCACCGGGCAAGGGCGGTATAGATGGTGGAGGGGGTATTAAAAGACTTTCTTCAGATCCACTTTCTGGGGCCAAGCCATCTATTTCACCGAAAGAGCCTTTAAAACTTCCTAAGATAAAAACTTTAGATCCAGGAAAATTTAATAAAATATCCGGTCAAGGTTCAATAAATAAATCACTTGGAAATGGTTTAAATAAAGTTGGGCAGCAAGGAACAAAATTAGCTACAAACTCGGCTAAGGTTGCTACAAATACTGCCAAAGCTGGGGCTAAGGCAGGTGTAGAAGCTGCTAAAGTAGGAGCTAAACTTGCTTCTCAGGCTGCTCAGGCTGGGCTTCGTCTTGCTGCTTCTGCTATACAGGCAATTGCAGCTTTCTTGGCACCTTTGGCACCTGTTATTGCTATTATTGCCTTGATTATTGCTTTAATTCTAGGAATTTTGTTTATTATTGTTGCTTTTGCCTGCCCTGGAATTAATACTTTCGCCCAAAAATCCAGCGAAATTGTGGGGGCTGATAAATTGGCTTTTAATGATAAACTTGATGACAGATGTAAACCTGCAAACAAAAACCCCTGCGGACCTGGTTCGGGGAATGTTGGTGGAGGTGCACCTATTTGTCTATCTAAACAGCTAGAAGGTAAAAGCGACAATGACACTGTAACACTTTGGAAAGCTCAAGGTGGAGTTAGTCCGCAGCAAGCAAGTGTCAAAAATATTAGAGAGATTATTAATGCTGGGCAGCAAGCAGGGGTAAGTAGTGAAGCTATAGCATTTGTGATTAGTGTGTGTACTTCAGAAAGTGCTGGAAGTTGTGCTACACCGGGGATATGGGAATCGGATAACGGATTAGGATGTTATGGGGTGGGGCAAGTGTGTTCAGGCGACTTTGGTACTTATAGCTATGAAGATTGGACAAAAAACGCTTTGGGAAGAATTCCTTCACCTCAAGAATACAAAAATAGCCCAGCCCTACAAATGAAAACCATGGAATATGGATTTAATCTAAAAAAAGCTATAGGTGCCTACCCAGATAAACCATTTATATATGGAGCTGCTGCTAGATGGCTTGGAGGAGAAGGGTGTGACCAAAATGGAACTTGTAGTGCAAACTATGGTGAAGCAGCTCTTAGAAATTTTAATATTGTTACTTGCCAAGGTGATAATAATCCATTAAATAATAGTAAAATAGCTATTACTAAAACCATTGATAAAATTGCTCAATTTACTTTTAATCCTTTTGGAAGTGTGGAGGTTCGGGCGCAAAGTTCAAAATATGATTGGATTGCTGATGGAGGTTCTTTTGATGGTCTTTCACTAAAACAAAATGGAAGATTCACAAGAGCTGACACTGGTAGTGGTGGAATTGATATAACAATTGCAGAGCCTGGAAAACCATATGAGCAGTCAAGAAATACGCCAGTTGTTTCTCATCTTCCTGGAACAATTACTTTCGTTACAACTGGCCAAGATAATGCTAAATCTGGATATGGAAATCAAGTTGGTGTTTATTATCCATCCACAAATACAACTGCAGTATTTTCTCATTTGGAAACCGTTAATGTTACAGCTGGGCAATCTGTTTCACCGGGCTCATTAATGGGAAGACAAGGTTCAACAGGAAGTACTAGAGGAGGTGATGACGGAACAGGAAAGGGTTTTGTGCACATTGATTTACGCTTATTTGAAGGTAGAATTGATGCGGATAGTGGTGGTTCAATAGATGGATTAGATAATAGATATAATACTTTTGTAAATAGTTGGCTTGATTATTACGCTGCCAACTCTGCGAAAATAATTGCAAGCAACTTTTCTCCTACAGCCACTTTGGCAAGTAATACTTCCTCTGTGCCATGCACGCCTGAAAGTTCAAGTTCTACAACGGGTGTTGGTAGTGCAACATTATTGGAAGAAGCAAGGCGAAGGGCTACTGGTAAGCCAGCCTTAGGGAAGTGTTATGATTCTGAAGTGGGTGTTGCATCATACATTAATAATGTTGGTTTTGCTGGAATTAAACCAGGTGAATTTTTAACTCAGCCCATGGTTGGGGATCAAGGATGTGCCAAAGGTTTTGCCGAGCATTACAATTATAATAATGGTGAGTTTGCCAAAAAACAGGGTATTGTAAATTTGTTGGATGCTAATCCTAACTTAAGCCCATATAATGCCCCAGCAGGTTCAATCGTTGTTGTATCACCTGATTCTCCTGGAACTCGTCATCTAACTTGTGGAGATATTACTGTGGCCGGTGGAGGAGGTGAATTCTTTAACGATGGTGAAATGGGTTACGGCGGGCCAGAAGCGTGGGATGGAAGTAAGGCAAGAGGTCGTAGCGGAAGAGTTCTGGGTATTTATGTTCCAGCTACTGGGGTTAATGCCCTACCTTCAAAAACAATATAAAGTATAAATGTATGAATTTTTCCAGAAATCAAATTATTATCGCAGCACTAATTATCGTGCTAATTGCAGGTATTGGAATATATTTCTTTACTCGGAATAATTCTTCCACCACTATAAATAATCCAGCTACTAATCAAAGTACTGTTTCAACGCCTACTACGCCTTTGGCTAAAGTAGAGCCTCCTCTAGCTGTGGATTTTACAAGTTATAAAGTAGCAACCCTTAAAGACGGCCGGCAGTTACTTTTAATTTCTAAAGAATTAACAACCAGAGAGCCTTTTGCTACGGCAATTAGAGTAAATCCTGATGGCAGAAGGATTTTACCTGAAAAAGTATATTTTATTTATAATACTGAAAATGGTAAAACTGATTTTCTTGGTGGAAACCTAAATAACTTTTCTCTATTAAACATTAATAAAACTGAATATTGGGTGTACTCCTTAATAAACAATGACGGGACGGCAGAAGTTTTTTTCTCTTTGACTGACTTTAAAGGACAAAAGAAAATTGTAGAAATTCCACCATTTAGAATCATTAGAATGGATCAAATTGGTTCTCTGATCAAAGTAACTGTAAATACAGCCCAAAGAGGAGAAAAACTAGAGGTTTATAATATTGATTTTAGTAATGTAGATTTATCCAGGATTAACCCTGGAAGCAATTTTGATAATATTCAACCCATTGTAACTTTACAGAAATAGTTTAGAAGTAAATTACTGCTATATGTTAACAAAACCAAAAAGAAATTTTAATTTATTCTTTTTTATTGGTTTACCAGTGCTAATTTCGCTAGCGATTGGTTTAAACTATTACTGGAGTAACAAAAGTGCTTTTAGTAATTACGGTGTAGATTTATTGTCTGAAAAAATTAAATCAAGCCTTTCTGGGTTTGCAAGTGTTGATAATATTGATGGGTTTATTTCACTTCAATTAACCAAAACTGAAGAACTGGATAGATTTACTTTATCTAAATTAAGTGATGGAAATAGAATTTTATCTATTTATGATATGAACCAAAAAGAGGTGAAATTTATTCTATTATTATATCCAGAAATTAAGGATTTACCAGATACCCAACAAAAAGTTTTTTATTACCAGGAATCAACAAAAAGCTTAATTTATTTAGATAATAAATGGTTGAGCGTTCCTGAAAATGCCAAAATACAAGATGTTAGAGAGTATGTGTTTGATCAGCAACTTTATTGGGTAATTCAAGAGGCTAATAGGTTGGTTATTTCTAAACCTTATTTCCAAAAGGCAGCGGCAATTAAACTTATGGATAATATGAATAAAGAGCTTGTTGTCTCAGAAATATCAGCAATTTTGGAAAATAAAGTATGTGTAAAACATGTGGATAACTTGTCTGATAAACCTAAAAAAGAAAGTTGCTTCGAGATAAAACCCGATGGGGAAAATAAGCAGTCGTAGCGGAGACTCCTAGTCTCCAAATTCAGTAAATTTAAGCTACCTCTAAATCTCTTATTTTTATCTAATTTATCACCTCGCCGGCTTCTTGTAATACTTTTTTCACATTAAAATCAGAGTGAGTATATTCGTCCATTTCAATTAATTTTTTATCTTCAGATTTGAAATAAGTAAACAATTTTCTTCCTTCTTCTGGTGGAACGGTAAGGTCTTTTTTATAAACAAACTGGCGAACTGGGATGGTAACTTTCTTGGCGTATTCTGCTGAATTAAGTGTGTTTCCTGCAAAAACACAGAAGATAGTATATTGATTGTAACACATGCTTTGAACGCTGCTAAAAGTATTTACCACAATTAATTTCTTGGCCTTTGGTTTTTGGCTTGCAAGATAAGTGGCAGTTGATCCACCAAGTGAGTGACCAAAGATTAGAATTTTATCTTCAGGAACTTTTTTAACATTAACTAAATAATCATAAGCTAAAAGAGTTGTTTCCAAGGCATTTTCTGGGCTTGGATCACCTTCCGATTCATGATAACCTGGGTAGGCCGGTGAAAGTACACTTCCATAGAGTTTCAGGTCGGGGAAAAACTGAGGTAATCTGCCAGCGTTGCCATGCAAGTAAAGCACAACTTTATCGGTGTTTGGGTTTGGAAAATACCACATGGATACATTTTGCCCATCTTTGTTTCGTACAAAACTTAGTTCATAACCAAAGGCTGGAACAGGGGCCCAAGAAACTTTGTTATTAAAAATTAAAGTGGTCGATTGGGTAAATAAAAATGTTGAAAAAGCTAACCAGAATACTATCAAAGTAGCGATTATGGTCACCCAAAATTTCCAAGATTTTGCCTTCTGAAGAAGAGCATTTAAGCTGCTAACTAGTGTGGGATTTAATGTCATAAATTATTGATTATTTAATTTGAATAAACTCGCCAAGTGTATTTGTCAACGATATTATGTCTCCGACACATTTATAATATACGACCGGTACTTTACAATTTTGAATTTAACAGAGAATTTCAATTATAAACCCTATGACTTCTGCCTATTCTGTTCAAAACCGTAATCAACGAAATACCTGGATTTTAATTTTATTATTTGTTGGATTAGTTTCAGCATTATTTTACTTTTTTGCCTGGTATTATAATTCCCCTGGTATTGCAGTTTTTGGTTTAATTTTTTCTTTCGGACAAGCTTTTGCAGCCTATTTTTTTGGTGATAAAATTGCTTTAACTGTTGCCGGAGCCAAAGAAGTAGATTCAAAGGAAGCTGGTCAACTACATGTTTTGGTTGAAAATTTATCGAAGGTTGCAGGAATTCCAAAACCTAAAATTTTTGTTTCCCCAGACGAATCGGCTAATGCTTTTGCTTGCGGAAGAGACCCAGAACACGCCAGCGTTTGTGTTAATGTTGGGTTGTTAAAAATTTTGAATAAAGCCGAGTTAGAAGGTGTTTTAGCCCACGAAATTTCCCATATAAAAAACCGAGATATTTTGGTAATGACAGTAACTATGGTTCTATCTTCCTTAATCAGTTTTCTAGCCGATATTGGTTTTAGATTAAGCTTTTTCAGTGGTGGAAGAAACAAGGAAAGCAACTCTCCGATTGTATTAATTTTATATTTGGTAACTATTGCCCTAGCACCTTTTATTGCCATATTAATTCAAATGGCTGTTTCCCGTTCCCGTGAATATTTAGCCGATGCCAGCGCTGTTGTTTTAACCCGCTATCCTGAAGGGTTAGTTTCCGCCTTAAACAAGCTTTATACTTCCCCAGTTCCAACTAGTCATTATGCTACCAGCATGAATCACTTTTATATTTCTCCGCCTAAGAAGAAATTTGGTGAAAAAGTTAACAGTTTATTCAGCACCCATCCAGCACTAGAAGAAAGAATAGCTGCCCTAGAAAAAATGGCCTAAAACTTAGACCACTTTAATTTTTATGTGCTGTATCTTCATAAGAAGAACAAATACTCTCTATTACTTCAGAAGTAGCATTAAGACTTTCTAGAAACTTTGTCCATAATTCCTGCGACACCTGGCTTGGAAAATCTTGTTTTAATTGAATAAATATTGTTTTTATCGCAATCAAAGTATACTTCTGACCAAGAAAAGATTTAACAATGATGTTAGCTGTATTCTCTGTTAAACCTAAATCTAATAATTTAATTCTCATCTCTTGCTCATTAGGAAATTTAAATGTTTTCACAAATCACTCCTTAATAATATTATCATCTCTTGCTATAAAGGTTTGGCTTATATAATTTTGGCAAATATAAACACCTAATTTTCAAAAGGTGTTAATCGGATTTGTTGTACATTATATTTAATTTTTCCAAATAAAACTGCCTATATTCAGCTAAAATTACTTGCCACATTTCACATGTAATTTCGATAAAAATGGGCCTACATTGAACTTCTATTTCAGCTAAATTGTGTAAATGAAATTGAGTGATTATCTCAGCCAACTCTTTTTTAGATAATATTGTTGTAAGTTGAAGTCTCTCTAAAAATTCTTGTTCCATAATACCCAAAACTAACGAACTAGCCAATCATCAATATAAATTTATTTATTCGCAAGTATTTCTGCTAAATTATATCAAAATTCAACCTTATTTCATTGTAAAAAGTTTTTAAGCAAAGCCTAATCTTACCTCTAATTCTTTTCTGAAGGATATTAAATCGATATTTTGGGCTAAAACTAAGCTTTCTTTTAGCCAGGGTAAAATATCTACTTCTTGCTCCTCTCTTAAGAACTCTAGTAAAATATTTACTTGTTCAGTGTGTTTTAAAAATTCTGGCCAAACTGTTAAATCAACAATTTTATTAGATTTCAAAATGTCTTTTAGAACCCAGTTTTTTTTAGTTTTAATCACCTCGATATCAAGTAAGTAGTTGGAAGTTAGTAAATAGTTTTGTTTGAATTTGCTTATTTCAACAGGTAGCCTTATTTTTTCTATCCTTTCTTCACTTAAAAAAGTAAGGTAACTAAAACCGGCCATTGCGTCGGTGTAAATTTTTAAGGTTAGGCCGTGAATTTGCCTTATTTCCATACTATTTATGAAGAATTACAGTTTCATCAAAACATTCCAATTCATCACCTACTTTAATTTTAGCTTTGCCTGAAACAGATACACCAAATTGTTGAGGGGCATTTACTTCTTTTACTTTTTCCTTATTTCTTTGCAATTCTACAATTTCAAAATTCTGACCTTCAGATCCAGCAATTCTAAGTTGCTTGTTAGAGAATACTTTCCCATCCAATACCTCTCCACCAAATACTTGAACGCCGTTCTTATCACTTTTGAATAATGCCAGAACCTTAAGTTTGCCTAAAACAGTAATTTTAATTTCATGCCTTGTGTTAGCCAAAATTTGTTCTTCTATCCAGTTTAAAAGTTCATAAATAATGTCGCTTTGAACCAAGTTAACTTTGTCTGTTTCAATTTGTTTGGCAATTCCGGAAAGAAGGTTGGTGTGGAAAGCAAGAATTGTAGATTGGCTGGTTTTAGCAAATTCAACATCACTTTCAGTAACTGAACCAACACTGGCACTTTTGATGGTAATTGTTGTATTTTCTTGAGGAATTTTTAAAATTGTTTCCTTCAAAGCTTCTAAAGAACCAGCAACATCAGCTTTTAAAACTAGGTTAATTTGGCCTTCAGTTACTGCAACAGTTTGTAAAATATTTCCCTTCTTTGCAACTTTCTTTGCAGTTTCCATGGAGGCAGCATTTACGGCTTCTTTGGCAGTTTCATAGGTTTGAACAAGTTCACCGATTGAAACTCCACTTGGAAAACCATAAATTACAACCGGCATTCCCAAGCTTCCAGCTGCAATTACTTTACCTTCAGTGTTCAAAATTTTCTTAATTTTAGCCACAATTTGTCCACTACGAATATGATCGCCAACTTTTAATTCACCTTTGGTAACCAGAACGGTAGTTTCTTCTCCCTGTTTTGAATCTAGATGGCTTTCCACAACTACGGCCTGCCCTGGAACATTAATTTGACCTTTTAAATTGGCTACTTCGGCGTGCAACATTAATGTATCAAGCAACATGTCTAGGTTTGTACCAATTTTAGCGGAAATAGGAATAAACGGTGTAGTTCCTCCCCATTCTTCAGGCACAAGACCGAAAGCGGCTATTTCTTGTTTAACTCTATCAATATCTGCTTCAGGTAAGTCCATTTTATTTATGGCTACAATTACTGGGGTTTTGCTTAATTTAGCCCTTTCAATAACTTCAACAGTTTGTGGTTTAGGTCCTTCTGTGGCTGAAACCATTAGAATAATAAAATCGGCTAATTGGGTTCCTCTGGCTCTCATGGCGGTAAAGGCAGCGTGGCCTGGTGTGTCGATGAATGTAATTTTATTTCCTTTAAAATCTATTTGGTAGCTGCTAATGTGTTGGGTAATTGCTCCTGCTTCGCCGGCTACTACATTGGTTTTGCGGATTGTGTCCAAAAGTGTGGTTTTACCGTGGTCAACATGGCCCATAACAGTTACAACTGGTGGTCTTGGAACAATTTTACCAGACTCGTTTGCGTCCAATTCAAAGGCATTCAAGTTATTTAAATCGGCTGAATTAACATTACCAGTTTCAATGTCTAAACTATCTGGGTAAACCTGAACTCCAAGCTCTTCCGCAATTAAATTAGCGGTGTCGTAATCAATTTTTTCATTTAAAGTTACCATCACCCCATTCATGATTAAAGTTTTTACAACATTTCCAGAAGGTCTACCTATAGTTTCTGCAAAATCTGCAACGGTCATGGACGCTGGTAGATAAATTTTATCATCGTTTTGAAGTTTAGCTGCTTTATCAGGGCGTAAAACTTTGGTAATTTCTAAAGCTGAATTATATGGAATACGAGTATTTCTTCCAGCAAAACCGGGAATGCTTTTGGAAGTTCCTGTGTCTCTAAGTTCGGAAACTGATACACCTAAAATTTTTGCTAAGGTTGAAATATTCATAATCTAAAAAGTTGATTCTATAGTTAAAAGATGTCACAGAAAGGTGGTTTTTGTCAAAGTTGTTTCAAAACTCAAAAAATAAAAAAGCTTTACAAGAATTGGTACATGTATCTTTCTTTACATAAGAATTTTTACATATGGCGGATAATCAAAATTTTCCAAATACAAGCGCAAACCCAAACCAGGCACCATACCCTCAGCCTGTTCCATCAACACCAAGTTATACACCAATTGGGGCAGGTTCACCGCAGCCTGAAGTTGTAACCTCAAACAATCCTTTTGATCCAAATATGTCAGGGCAGGCTTATCCAAATAGCGCTCAAAGTAATCCACAACCCGAGCCTCAGAACATTAATAGTTTTGCTTATGGGCAGCAACCTTCTGTAAATGGAAATCAGCCAAACCCAGAATATATCGATCTAGCCCCTGTGCAAGGCGTTGGGGTTCCTGGTAATCAATATTTTCAAGTTGAAGGTCAAGCTACTCAAGTTCAGCCAACTAAGAACAAAGATGTTCTTGGAAAATTCAACAAAATAGATTTTAAAAAATTACAAGATTGGGCTTTAAAGAAATGGTGGCTAATTTTGCTAGTTGTTATAGCTTTGGCTGTTTTAGCCCTTGGTTTGTTCGCAATTCTAGCAAGGCCGGCAGCGCCTACAGGCCCATTTAATAATGTTGTGGGTGTAATTCAAGCCCCTGTTACTTCTCCGGGTGGAAGTCCTAATACTTGGAAAGTTAAGGTTACAAACAATGAAAAAGTAAATTTGGAAGATGTGGAAATTTCATTAAAATTTGATAAAGCTTTTAGATATACTAAATCAATCAACCCTGAACCAAGCGATACTTTAGGTACAAAATATACCTATAGCCAAATTGCCGGAAGTGGTCTTGGAACCAGTGAGGTATTAATTCAATTTGAAGGAGTTTTAAACGGACAAATAGATGAAGAAACAGTAATGAGTGGTACAATTACCTATACACCTTCACCACTTAAAGGAACTGCAAATAATAGAAAATCTATCGCAATTTCAGCTAGCAAAACCAAAATTACAGCACCTGAAATTAAATTGCTACTTGTTCCAAGAGATCAAGAAGTTCAAAATGGCAGTGAAGCCCAAATTACGGCAACTTTCGAAAACACTTCAGGCAGAGAATTGAAAGATTTACAAATAAGAATGAACTATCCTGACAGAAATAGTTTTACCTACTCAACTTCCCAGTTAAATCTAGGCGGAGGTGCAAGCCCTAAAGATTCTCCGGATAATGGTAATAATATTTGGAATGTACCATCTCTACCTTCTCAAAGACAAGCCACTTTAACAATCGCTGGAATTCTTTCTGGGGCTGAAAATTCTAAACAAATATTTACAATGGAAATTTCCGTAAAAAATGGAGATACTTTCCAAGTTCTAGCCAATACTTCCAGAGACATTACTGTTAAATCTCAGCCATTAATAATTAGCACTTTAATTGAAGGAAGAGATTCTACTAAAATGTTTAAATCTGGAGAAACTTTAGTAGTTACTGTTAATTACCAGAACAAGAGTTCACAAACCTTGCAAAACCTAGAAATTCTTTCCTTCCTAGACGATCCTGCAAGTTTATTAGATTACGACACCGTTTCCTTTGTGGGCGGTTCTTCAGGAAATATTAGCAACAAAGTTATTCAATGGCGATCAAGTGGTAACCCAAGTTTCTTAAATGTTGTTCCTCAGCAAAAAGGAAGTGTAAGTTTTACTATTCGAACCAAAACTGGGGCAGCTTTCATAGCTTCAAAATTAAATCAGAATGCCTATACTTTATTGCCAAGAGCTCAGGCTAAATCAATTAATTTATCACAAATTGAAACAGCTGGAGAAATTTATAAAGCCCAAGGAGATCTAGAATTTACCCAAACCATAACCCAAAAACCAAACACTTCTGGAAACGCCAATCTTCGAACCTATACAGTAACTTGGACTTTGAAAACAAGGCAAAATAAAGTTAATGAAGTAACAATTGCAACTACAACTAATCTACCTCCGGCTAACGCGTGGAAACAGGCTAGTGTTTCACCTGCAAGCCTTTCTTCCCAAATTAGTTACGATGCTGCTATAGGTAAAATTATATGGAAAGCAGGCGATTTAGCAAGCTATACTGGTCTTTCAAACCCAGTGGTAAGTATTAGTTTTGATATGGAATATATTCAGGGATCCACAGCAAGTAATAAATTGTTTGATATTCCAAATATTACTGGAGTAGACGATTTCACTGGTGAAAAATTTGTGCTACAAGGTCAGGCCGGTACAGCAAATTAATATGACAGATAAGCAAGGATTTATTCCCCAAAAAAATAGAAATGACCTTACCGCTCATTTTGCTAAGGTAGTAGGCAACAAAAAAGTAAGTGTTGCAATCGATGCAGCTAATTTATACTATGCCTCGAGTGTTAGTAAAATTAAGATCGACTACTTCCAAGTGGCTAATTGGTTCAAGGAAAATTGTGCCAGTGTAAATTTGAATTTTTATACCGCTTTCGACCCAGAAGATGCTAAGCAACTAGAGTTTTTTCAAGGCCTGGAAGCTGCAGGGTATAATGTAGTTAAAAAAGCCATTAAAGTCTTCGAGGATAGTAAGAAAGGTAATATGGATATTGAACTTGCCGTAGATGCTATTGTTCAGCAAGATTCATATGAAATTCTTATTTTACTAAGCGGCGATGGAGATTTTACCTATTTAATTTCAGCACTAGAAAAACTTGGAAAGCAAACAATTATTCTTGGAATCGGTGGTTTTACTTCTTATGAATTACACCAAGAAGCAGGAAGATATTTCTTCTTAAATAGAATTAGCCATGTTTGGAGGAAATTCTCTAGCAAAACTCCTGAATTAACTTTACCTATTGATAAAACTGAGCAAGAAGAAGGTGTAATTATTCTGGAAAATTTGAATCAAGCAAAATCAAGTTACAATCAGTTTGCTGGTTTTGAAAATATTCCTGCCAAACTAGAAAAAACCAAGAAAAATAAAGATGGTGAAATTATAGCTAATTTTCCACAACCTGAACAAATTACGGCAAAGCCAAGAACTGCCTCTAAACCAAAGGTAAAGGAAGAAATCACTCCAAAAGAAATCACATCTGCAAGCAAAACATTGAAAAACAATAGTCCAAGACAGCCCAGAATATTGAAGAAAAATGAGACTTTAAATCCAGCACTTTCTGCAAACAATAAATCTCTGAATAATAAAGATGTGGTTGAAGAAAAGAAATCTTCGGAAATTAAGATTCCTAATATTGCCAGAATTAATGCAGAAAATAGAGTAGTTAGGAAAAGCCAAAACTTTAGCAAAGAAGCTCAAAACCCAATCACCCCAAAAGTAATTGTAAAAGTTAAACCACCACAAGCCACAAAAACCAAGTCCAACAAACAAGCAGATTCGGGAAACAAAACTCCAAATTCGTCCCCCAATCAACCTAAATACCCATCTCCAGCTCGACCCGTAAACCAGCCTAGGATAATTTTAGATTAAGAAATTGCAAATTTAGTAATTAATAAATCTTTAGATTCACAATCGACAACTCAGTTTTATTTTCGTTAGTTAAACATAAACAGAAACTTATTATTCCTATTTCCACTCAATCAAATTGTCTTGATTAATTTGTTTGGTAATCCAATATATCTTTATTCTTCCTAAACTGATGGTTTTGCGCTGTAAAACTGTGCCTTCTGTCCACTTATTTTTCTTATTCAAAGATCCAGATTTCCCTGAATCTAAAGCTTGAAAAAATTCTTGTGCAAAACTAAGTCCCAATATTCTTTTTGTAAGGGTAATTTTTAAACCAGTTTGAGTATTTGCTTTGTTAAAATCTTTGGCTAATTTATCTTCAACTTCTAAAAGGGCAATTCTGTTAAAATCTAAATTAGATTTATTTAGGCTATTAACTTGGTATTTTAATCTTATAGTTTGGGCATTACTTTGTTTGATTAAATCAAACTGAGAAGGCAGAATAAGCCCATTTTCAAAGCGTTTTTCCCTGGCTCTGCGTACATAGTTGGAAAGTGTGGTGTCGGTTACCATTTCCAAAGAATACATCTGTGGATACCATCTAATAAAATATTTTTGACTTGCTCTTTCTAAAAAGTTGTTTAAATCGGCCCACATTTCTTTACCAACTAAATAAATACCCACTAAAGATACAATCCCTTCTATACTGCTTAATTGATTTGGCCTGAATATGTAAAAAAAGGTGGTTATTAAAGCGCCTAAACCTAATCCAAACACTTTGCTTCCTGAAGGTATAATCTTCCTGTAAACCGATTTCTGGCCGTCGTTTATATCCTCCCAATAATCGTTAAGAGGAGAGAAATTAAAATTTTGGCTGGAAATTAATTTACTGTATGGATAAATTGTAATATCAATATCCACCTCTGAAAATCTACTCATTTCTTTAGAATATTTTAAGTCTAAAGCATAATTAGAACTATCCAATTTATTAATTTCTAAGATTCCATTTAACCATTTCCATTTATTATTTGTACTCATAATTAAAAATTTTAATACTTAGATTGATTATGAAATTAATTTTCTAGCTGTTTCTTTTAGCTGATTCTATAAGTTTTATTGCATCTTCAAAATCCATGGCGGCAGTTATTTTGCCGTTGTTGATGAACAAAATTTCGTCTGCATCTTTAATGGTATTTAACCTGTGAGCAATTATAACCTTGGTTGTCTTTTTTGGAAGTCTTGAAATAATTTTGTTTAACCAAAGCTCGGTTACAGTATCAATATTGGCTGTAGCTTCGTCCATAATCAATAAACTTGGTTTTCTAAGTAAGATTCTGGTGAAAGCAACCAGTTGTTTCTGACCTAAACTAATGTTTTCAGAATTGTTTGAAACCTCTGTAGCAAGACCCTCAGGAAACCTTGTTAACACCTCATCTAATTCTAACTCTTTAAGCATATTGGAAAGGCCTTCTAAACCAGCGGCTTCAAGTTCAGGATAGCCGTACATTAAATTATCGCCAATTGTTCCTGTGAATAGAAAAGGTTCTTGCAAAATATAACCAAAATCTTCAGCTAATTGATATGGCTGAAATGTTCTTATATCTACATTCTTAAATTCTACAACTCCTTCGGTTGGATCGAATAATCTTACCATTAAACCTGCGGTTGTGGTTTTACCTCCACCAGTTGGCCCAACCAGGGCATATGTTTTACCCTCCATTAACTTTAAGTTAACATTTTTAATTATAGTTTGTTCAGGTTGATAACCAAAACTAACATTTTTGAATTCTAGAATTTCTTTATTATTTATTTTTTCAGACATAATTATTTTTCTAAAATTACTAAGTTACTTTCTAGATTTAATATTTCTCTTACCCTACTCCAAGCACCTAATGAGGACTGAATATTCCCCCAAATTGAAGCCAGAATTCTAAGTGGACTGTAAAGCGAATTAGCATAAGCCACAAAACCGACTAATAAACCAATTTGAATTTGGTTGTTCTGTAATTGCCAAGCACCGAAACCCAGAACCGAAATTAAGGCTATGGAACTTATAACATCGTAAATTGGTCTAAATACGCTGTTTATGAACTCTGCTCTTTGACCCATTTTTTCAACTTCTTTAATTTTGGCTGTAAGCTTTTCTTCAAAATATTGTCTTCTATCAAAAGCAACAATTACACGGAAATTATCTAAATCGCCCTGAACTTCAGATGTTAATTCACCAAGCTTGGCTGAATAGGCTTTGCTGTAACTTTCAACAAAAGGCGATATAATCTGGGTGATAATTATTATTGGAATAAGAAAGAAAAGTGTAACTAAAGCCAGTTGAAAATTTAGAAATAGAATAAAAATTGCTATACCAAGAACGCTGGTAAAGTTTCCAAGAAATCTTAAAATACTTTCAGAAAGAAGTTGATTAAGTTTGTCTGCATCGTTATTTATACGGCTGGTTAAATCTCCGCTTTGGTTCTGATTAAAAAAGGCTAGGGGCAATTCTTGAATTTTTCCAAATAGTTTAGTGCGAAGGGCAAAAAGGGTATTTTGGGCCACTGCACCCATAACTCTGGTTTGGAAAAAGCTGGATAAAGTTGAAACAATATATACTGAAAATAAAATTAAAACATAACCAAATAATTCGGAAATATTGTTATTTTTAATTGGCCCATCAATAACTCTGGAAATTAAATATGGGTTTAAAATATTGGCCACAGCACCTAAGCCTACAAGAATTAAGGCAAAACCAAGTTTAAATTTTTCAGGTTTTAAAAACTCCCAAAACTCTAACCAGTTGGTGCTAAGTTTATCTAGCCCAAGGTTTTCATTATCTTTTTGTGTAGTTAAATTGTAATTCATATTAGTCTTCTGTTGATTGTTGGCTGTCCCAGATTTGTTTATATTCAAGAGAACTTTCTAGCAATTTTTTGTGTTTCCCGACTGCAATAATCTCGCCTTCCATTATTAAAATAATCTGATCGTAATCTAGGACTGGTTCAATTTTTTGGGTAATATTTACTAAGGTTAAATCGGGATAATTTGTTTGTAAACTTTTCTGAATTGTCTGCTCGGTGGCAAGATCTACTCTGGCTGTAAAATCATCTAACAATAAAATCTTAGGGTTAATGGCCAAAGCCCTAGCTAGCATTAAACGCTGCTTTTGACCACCAGAAAGGTTGCTTCCTCTTTCACTAATAATGGTTTTTAATCCGTCGGTTAAACTGGCTACCAAATCTTGTAATTGGGCGGTTGAAATAATTTTGTTTAATTCTTGTTCAGATATATTCCCTTTCAAGGTGATATTTTCAAGAAGGCTGGCCGAGAAAATTAAACTATCTTGAAAAACCAAACCCATTTGTGAATACAAACTATTTGGCGACCACTGAGAAATATCCTTTCCATCAATTAAAATTTGGCCACTGGTACTTTTTTGCAGGGCAGTAAGTAAATACATTAATTGGGTTTTGCCAGAACCGGTTGGTCCTAAAATAGCAATTCTTTGATTTGGTTTAAAATCTAAATTAATATCCTTAAGCACTAATTTATTTTTAATTTCCAAGTTTACATTTTTGAATTGAACCTGACCTTTTATTTTTCCAGAATATTCTCCTGTTGAATAATCAGTTTCAGAATTGGTAATCTCATTAATTCTTTTTAAGGAAACCACCGCCCTAGAAGCAGTGGATGAAATGAAAGAAAGCAAGAAAATTGGAGTAATTAACAAAGAAATATAGCTTATAAACGCTGATAACTGACCAATACTTAGTTCTTGTTGCACAACCAAATTACTTCCAAACCACACAATGGCTAAAGTGGCCATGTTGGAAAGAAAGTTCACAATAGGAATTAAAGCCGCAAATGAGTAGGCAATTTGTAAATTCAATTCCTTAGAAACTTTACTTGCTGAATTAAACTTATTAATTTCGCTTTTCTGTGAGTTTAAAACCCTGATTAAACCTGCAGCTACTATACTTTCATTAATAATTCTGTTTATCTTATCTAAATTGGCCTGAGAAGCCCTAAATAACTTTCCAATTGTTCTGAAAATAAAACTAAAAACTAATACGATTAAAGGAATAATTGATAATACCCACAAAGCCAAATACCAGTTCAAGTTAATTAAAGAAATTATCGAACCAACTAACAATAATACTGCTGAAAAAGTTGTGGTAACGCCTTGGGAAACCAAATCGCTAAGGGTTTTTACATCAGAAGTGAAGTTGCTTAAAATTTTACCAGTAGTTTGCTGACCTATAAATTGGTTACTTTGTTTGGCCAATTTCCTTGTCATTTTAATACGAATATCAGCGGCTACTTTTTCTGAAAGCCTGGAAACTGCAAAGCCCTGAATAATAGTAATTACAAAAATTACCACGGCAATTGAAACAATTTGGATGAGAATAACTTCGCCGCCATTTAGATTGTTTTGTTTGTATAAATCTAAAGCCTGACCGGTTAATCTTGGTTCAAGTAAGTTTCCCAAACTACTAATAAAACTAATTATAAAAAGCCCAGCTATCCATTTTTTATACGGACTTAAAAAGCTGATTATATTTTCTTCTTTCGGTTTAGCTTTGTTTGATATTTTACTATTTATTTTTTTATCTTCCTCCATAATTTATATTGCTTAGTCAGTTTAAAAAATCCTCCTTGAAAAGCTAATTGTCAATCTAAAATTGGCTAAAAGATACTAAATAATGATTCATTTAGTCCGGTTGTAAAGAGTATAATTTATCCATTATAATTTTAAGTTAAACCTCGCTTGCAAAAAATAAAAAAGTGTGAGTAAGATAGAGTATTCATTTAGTTTTAAGGAGAGAAATTCGATGTTTCATAACGGAAAATGGACTTCTGGAGATAGTTTAGTTTTAGCTCTTATCGTCGTTGCTTTAGGCTTTACCAGCTGTGGCAAGGCTTGGTTTACCCACCTGGAAAATCAGAAGAAATCTGGAGAAGATCAAGTCCGCCAGCAAAAAATAATCAGCCCTCCAATCTACAGCAACGGAGGTTTGATTAGATAAGGTAAAGGCTCGGAATACTGGGCCTTTTATTTTTTTATTGGGCGATAAGTCATAAATACAGCGATATGACCGTCCGAGACGGTCGCTACGAATTTTTATCTTTTAAGTAGGGGTTGCTATGGCGATGGGGTGTTGCCGCTATTTTGACAATTGCTTAAACAAAAGCAAGCTTCAAGTTAGGCTAGCTGGACGGTAGCGCCGAGCAATTGGTGAGGAAAGTCGGGACACCGTTTTTGGTTTACCAAATTCATGGATGGCAGGCTAGTAATCTGCCGGGGGTAACCCTAGGGAGTAGTTAAACTACTGAAAAGTGCAACAGAAAATATACCGCCTGTAAGTAATTTCAGGTAAGGGTCAAATCGTAAGGTAAGAGCTTACGCATCAAGTCTGGGCAACCAGCGATGTGGCAAACCCCGTCTGGTGCAAGGTCAAGAATGGTCGACTGCGTTAGACAAATTACCGTCTCCTAGGTTTCCTAGCTAGACAGAATCCCGCTTACAGGCTAGCCTTTAAAAAATTTTACATGTCTTCATCTAAAAATCCTAAACCCTCTAAAAATACAAATAAGCAGGAAGCTTCAAAGAATAAATTTTCTATTCCTAAGTTTCAATTTTCCTTTAATTTAACTGAAAGACAAAAACAATTTACTGTTATTGTTGTAAGTATTATTTTAGCAGGGGGAATAACCTTTGGTGCAGCCTATTTTACTAACCCAACTTTCAGAGATTCAATAATGGGGAAGAAGCAAGATACAGTTACCCAAATTAATGGAGAGGAATTAACCCTAAGTTTGAATAATTTAGGCCAAAGTTTAAGCAAATTTAATGTTGATGAAATTCTTTACGAAAACATTACCCTTGAAAACTTGCCTGTTTACCCTGTAGCCTGGGTAGAAAGATATTTTACACTTTCAGAGCGCCAGAATGCTTTAATTTCAGGCCCAGCCGCCGATCCAGATAAAGATGGATTATCTAACAAACAAGAATTTTTATTTGGTTCAAGCCCAAGGCTTTTAGATACTTTATGTTTAGGAAAAACCGGAACCCCAATTTGTAAAGGTAAAAATGATGGTGAAAATGTAGCAGCATTAATTTCGCCTTTAACTGGTGGTACAATCAGTGCTTCAAGGGTTTTTAGGGTTAGTAAGCAAAATTCTAAGCTTATTGAAAACTTGCAGAATTCTTTTGAAAACTCATCCCGTGAAGGTGTAGATTTTCCAAGCTTATACCAATTAAGTAAGGAAATTAATCTAGATGAATATTATAATTCTTTTAAAGTTATAGGCGTGGAAGATAACCGAGATTCTTTTGGAAAATATATAGAAGCTAGAACTTCCATTATTCAAGGTTTCGTGGATGATTCAGAATTGAATAGTTTAAGCGAAATTTATGGAACCAACGATCCTGTTCAGCTTAAAACTGTAAGAGATGTTTATCAATCTAGGCTTGATACTTTAAAAGCAGCATCTGTTCCAAATAGATATGTTAATACCCACAAGGCTTATCTTTCTATTTTTACTAAAATTATTGAATTAGTAAACTTTCGTATTGATGGAATAAATAAGAATACAATCGGCGATGAGGCCTATAAAACCAATAGTAAAAAATTGGCGGTTGAAGTTGTTTGGGGCTATAGAAAATTAAGCGAAGAGGTTATTAATCTTGGTGGAAAATAAGCAGTGTTGACAAAATCAAGAAGCTTCGCCCTAATAATGTTTATAGTTGCGGGTATGGTTCAGTGGTAGAACACGACCTTGCCATGGTTGAGACAGGGGTCCGATTCCCCTTACCCGCTCCATTAAAACATTTTAAGAAATAATAGCAATATATACATTTGCATGCCTAATACAAAATCAGCGAAAAAAGCCCTAAGAGGATCATTAAGAAAAAAAGAATTTAACGATTTATCTAAAAGTAAGATCAAGAACTCATTAAGAAATTTAAGAAAGAGTTTGTCCGAAGGAATCACAGAATCTCAGGAAGCCTTGTCTAAAGCCTTTTCAGCCTTAGATAAAGCAGTTAAAACCAACTTAATTCCAAAAGGAAGAGCTAACAGAAAGAAATCAAGACTAGCTGCCCTTTTAGAAAGAACTTTCAACACTACAACAGAAGCCAAACCAGAAAAGGTTGCAAAAGAAAAAGTTGAAAAAACCGAAAAAGTAGCTAAGGAAGTTAAACCAGCCAAGGTTGCAAAAGTTGCTAAAGCAAAATAGTTAATTTTCTTCACCAGTCAAGAACATTTCTCCCTTCGGGGAGATAAACTTTTGGTGAAAACCAATTTGATATAAAAAAATACCCTTGCGGGTATAATTCTAAATACGAAAATTTCTAAATAACTTTCTGAATTTCAAGGATGTCTAGTTCAACATTGGTTTCTCTGTCGAAAATGGTTAAAAGTACATTAACACGAGAGTTTTCTTTATCAATAGCAGAGATTTTACCTTGCATGTCTTTGAATGGCCCGTCGGTTACTTTAATTGTTTCGCCAACTCGGTAATCAATAATTGTAGCAGCGCCACTTCCTTCACTTTCTTTAGCCAGCTTTTCTTTAAGTCTTTCAACATATCCTTCTTCTAAAGCTACGGCAAAATCACCAGTTCCTGCGATTCTTGATACATACTGGGTATTTTGAATTAAGTAGGCAATTTCTTTGTCTAAAATCATTCTTAGGTAAATATAACCTGGGTAAATCTTTTCAAATTTTTCGGTTCTTTCACCTTTTTTGTTTAATTTAGTAAGTTTTTTAAGTGGAATGAATAATTCCAACAATTTATCACCTAAGTTACTGTTTTCAATTTTAGCTTCTAAAGTTCTTCTTACAGCATCTTCAAAACCTACATAAGTTTGAAGGATGTACCAACGGGGGTTTAAATCAATTTTTATGTTATCGTCGTTATTTTCTTTTTTAATAGCCATATTATAATTATTATCTAGCGGTTAAGTTGGTCCAAAAGTCTTTTCCACAGTCCCCTACATTTCTTTTTTGTCCTGCTGGAGAAGTGCAATCTACAAATTTAACACCATCGGTGAAAATTCTATCGAATAAACCAAGGGAAATAGACATTACAAAGGTGAATAATAGAATTATAGAAGACCATTTGTAAACATATTTCCATGTAGGCCATTGTACCAATTTTAATTCTTCCAAGGTTGTTTTTAAAAATCCAGGTTTTCTTTCTTTCTTTTCAACTTTTGGAAGTGAATTTGGCTTAGAATCCAAGGGTTTTGGTTCAATGTTTTTAGATTTACCAGCAATATTTGCTTCAACTAAAGAATCGGTTTTTTGACGGGTGATTGCCATAATGGTTTTAAATTATCAGTTTAATGTTCAATTAATGACCAAAGCAGCAGCCTTGTCAAGAATATAAATGATTAAGAAGAATATAGTTGTGAATTATCTATTTGTTTTAGTTTTTATTATTCAAGCAAAGCTTTTAAGGCTGGTTTTATCTTGGTTAAAAAAAGGAAACGCCACAAGTTTGCCAGGAATTTTAATTGAATTATATTTTCCAAGCCTAATAAAAAATTTAACCAAAAATTATAAACAAATTATTGTAATTTCAGGTACTAATGGTAAAACCACTACAAGATCCATTCTTGTAAAAATATTCTCAGAGGCAGGTTTCAAAGTTTGCACAAACTTAGGTGGGGCTAATATTTACAGGGGAATTGCCACAAGTTTATTGTTTGATCATAACTGGCCTGGAAAGCCAAAATCAGATATATTAATTCTGGAAATTGAAGAGGCAACTTTACCTAAAATTTCTAAGTATTTAAAAGTGGATAAGTTAATTCTAACCAATTTGTTCCGTGACCAATTAGATTTATATGGTGAAATTGATGTAACTTTAAATTATTTTAAAAAATCACTGGCTTTGCTGGACTCTGAAAAGCTGGAATTAATAATTAACTCCGATGATGCAAAATTGGTGGGCCTTACAGGGCTTGATTTAAAAGCAAAAATTCTTGGTTTTGGCTTAAATATACCGAATGACAAAAAACCTAAATTTGAACTTGATTACATTCTTTGGCCGGAAACGATAATTAATAACTTATGGGAATTATCCTATATTAATAAGGATAAATCGTCAGCTAAATCCGATGTTTCTACCAGCTTTGTTATTACAAAATCATCTAAAAATCAGTTTTTGGGTGCTGAATTTGAAACAAACTTGAACGGAAACTACAATTTATATAATTGCCTTGCTGCTATTCTTGCTAGCTCTGAAATTTCTGTATCAATAATTCAAAAAGCATTAAAAATGCAAACCGAGGTGTTTGGAAGGGGAGAAATAATTGAAATAAAAAATACTAAAATAAAAATTATTCTGGTAAAAAATCCAGCCAGTTTTGATCAGGTTTTAGACCAAATTTCCGAATCTGAACAAATTGAAAATATAGCTTTTCTGATTAATGATAACATTGCAGACGGAAGAGATGTTTCTTGGCTTTGGGATATAAATTTTGAAAATTATTTACCAAAAATTAAACTCGGAAAGGTGCTAACCGGAGGAACAAGAGGTATGGATATGTTGCTTCGTTTAGAATATGCAGGGTTAAAAGTAAATCTGGAAAATAATCAAGATTCGTTCGATTCGTTGCTTTCAAAAATGCAGCAAAGCTCTAATTATACTGTACTTTGTACATACACAGCCATGACCGAACTTCGTGAATTATTGGCGAAAAAGGTTCCACTCAAAAGTATTAGTGGTGAAGGAAACTAGGTCAGAATTGTTGATTTATAGATGACCAAAGCTTGACTAGTTACTAATTATAGAGACTGATGAAAATATTATTTTGTTCTAATATAAAATTTCACACTACACATTTACTTTATGATCGTTTCATACAACAACCAAGATTACTATAGAAAACAGGTCGATGTAGCTAGGTTATTTCGTGTATCTGAAGGGACAATAACTAACTGGATTAAACGGGGTAAAGAAAACAAGAATTTATTACAATTATCACAGATTAACAATAGATTTTATATTCTCAAAACTGAGCACAATTTTGCTGAATTAACTAAACTTTCGATTGAGGCTGAAGACTTTCAAAACGTGGAGTATAAGCAAGTTTATGCTGACCCTAAATTGTATTCAATTCTTACAGATGAACAGTTGTTAGCGTTGACAAATAGTGTAATAATTAATAGCTCAATCCCTTTAAAATACGTATATATGGGTGATGGTGCTAAAAACTGGGATGAATTTTACAATACTATATATCATACTAATGACAAGGAGATTAAGAAGTATGGTCTAGATGCTGACGAATATCTATTTGAAAAAACTTTTTCATTTCTAGAAAGATATATGGAAGACTTTGATATAATTAATATTATTGACATTGGTCCTGGAAATTCTAGAGCTCTTTTTGATGAAGTGGAGAATTTGATTGATCGGAAAAAACTTGGACATTATATTGCTGTAGACATCAGTGATACAATGTTAGAAATTGCCCAAAAAACATTCACTAAAAAATTTTCAAGTATTTATTTCAAGTCTTTTCAGCTTGATTTCGAAATAAATTCTCTTCAAAATATATTATTTGCAGCTAAAGATATTAATAATGATAAAAAAATTCTTAATATTGTAACTTGTTTAGGGGCGACGATTGGAAATGTAGAATCTCAAACAAAAGTTCTACAAAATATTAAAGAGGGACTATTCTCTGAAGATTTGCTTGTAATTTCAAATCCGCTTGATGATCCAAGTAAAAGATCTTTTTTTGCAACATTAGGTAAGCCAATAGGTGATAAGCATGCATTGTATATTTCATCTTTGCTAGGACTTAACCAAGATCATTATACAAAAGAATTGATTTATAACCCTGAAAATAAGCATAGAGAGTACAATTTGATTATGAAACAGGCAATTCAAATTGTACTTAAAGATGATAGAATTATCAATTTATCAGATGGACAAAAACTGAATGTATGGAGAAATAGACAAGATACTTTTGAATATATTGCACAGAAGATGCAAGATAATAATTTTAACTTGCAATTTATAGCCAGACATTCCATGGAAAATAAAGTTATTTACGTAGGCAGTTTAGTTTAATTTGTTTGAACAAAACTAAGAAACTGGTTGATGTAGTCATTTACTTCAATTTTCTCTAAATATTTGCTCCATTCTTCGTCATTTAGCTCTGCAAGGGATTTGTTTGGAAATGCTTCGTGGCCATAAATATATAAAATATCTGTCCAACCTCTTATGTTGTTTCCTTTTGCTGTTAAGCCTAAGAAGCCAATTTCTGTATCAACAAAAAAGTGATCAGTATTACCATCAAAATAAGCTAAAACTGTTATGAATAAAGCTGTTCGATCTTCCTTACTCTCCATAAGTTTTAACACCCCCTCAATACCTATTGATTTTAAAAATATTTTTACAAATGGCCCTGGGAAGTTATTTAATGCTGGAATAAAAAAACCTCTATCTTCAACCAAAATAGCTTTGTTTGGAAATAATTTTTTGGCTTGTTGTAACTTTATATTTGCAATTTCCTGAATATCCAAACTTCTACCTTCGTCTAAATCTACATTCAGTCTTACAATTTCTAAATTAGGTAAATTTATTCTACGATTATAATCATCGACTTTTCTTTGATTCGAAGTTACTAGGTGAATATGTTTAGGCATAGTTATTATGTTGAATTTCTTTGATTATTTCATTAAAACGTTCTGAATCTTTTTTAATTTCTCCAAAGGGCTTGAAAATTAAGTCAAATTGTTTAAGAAAATCAGCTGTGATTTCTTCTTTTTCAATTCTATTATGCTCATGTTGTGGTCTTTCAAGAATCACTCGCTTTTTAACGATATCTTCATGAGTGTCAATAAATATTTTTTTGATTGATGCGAAAGGGTAGTTCTGTGAAAATTGATATAGTTCTTGATTTGACGGAAAGACTGTACTTATAACAGTTTTGTTGCTGGCAAGACTATCTAGCACCAACTTTTTATCAGCTCCGTAAAAATGACCATGAATTTCGCTATGATCCCAATTTTCGCTACTAATACAGTTAGTTAAATATTCTTCTCTACTTATATATTCGTAGCCAAAATCGCCACTTCTAGGTTTTCTAGTGGTAACTGTTTTTAAATAGATCAGTGTTGGATTATTTAGCATCGCAAGTTTAATTAATGTGGTTTTACCAGCCCCAGATCTGCCAGAAACTAGAATAATAAGATTTTTATTTTTAGTCATTTAACGATATAAATTATCTTGCGCTTCCTCAATTAATGCTTCAGAGTTTTCCAGCTTTTTTATCCAAATATTGCTTGAATACAACTCCTTATCTTTCTTATTTTCATACAAATGTACATCCTTATCTATTTTGAAAATAATACAATTATTGTCTGTTAAAAACTCTTGTAAAATAATCATGTTTTGTAGACTCCATGGATATTTATAGTCGATTGGAAGTATAATTAAGCCTTCACCACCAACTTTTAGATGTTTTAAGCACCTACTTATCCAAACTTTAGCTCCATAAAGATAGTTTTTTGAACCATATGGTGGATTAACACAGAATATATCGAATTTCTCTCCATCCTTAATTTCTGTAAGTATTGGTTTTACTGCATCATATTTGATTATTTTAGTATTAAGATATAATTGCTGGTTCCAAAATTCAAAATTATTAATAATTCTATCGTCTATTTCTAGTAGTGTTACATCCGTTTTCATATATTTTGAGGCCTAATTAAAATTTCGTGTTGCAGTTTTATTCACTTTTTCTCTTAAATTAGACCATAACTGTTTAAAAGATTAAAATTGATTAATGTAACAAAAGATTTTGCCCATATTGCAGGAAACAAAATACTCGTAAATATGGAAAATTTAGCAATAAGCAAAGGTACAAATGCAATGACTGTAAAAAAACATTTGTAGCTGTTTCAAAACCTCAGAGGTTTAATCGTAAAATTTTTGATGAATATTGCTTGGGTAAACAAACCCTTGCTCAAATCAGTGTTAAGATTAAATGCAGTCTTCCCACTATTCAAAAATATTTAGATGCTTTTGTTCTGCCAGAATTTCTTGTAGAGCCAAAACCTATTGTTCTGGTAATAGATGCTTTGTACTTTGGTACTAAGAAAGATAAAGATGGTTTACTAGTAGGAAAAGATTGGTTAACTGGTAAAATTGTTTACAGAGCCTTTATTCAATCCGAAACTAAACTTGTGTATCAAGAAGCTAGAAATACACTTGAAAGCGCTGGATTTAAAATCTTGGCTGTTGTAGTGGATGGAAGACCTGGAATTAGAAGTGTATTTGCTGATTTACCCCTGCAAATGTGTCAGTTTCATTTAATCCAGATTGTTAATAGATATATTACTAAAAGTCCTAAACTAATTCCTGCCTTACAGTTAAAAACCTTATTGGTTGATTTAACCACGACTACAGAATATACTTTCAAATTAAGATTTAATTATTGGTTAGAAGTAAACCAAGGTTTTCTAAATGAAAAGACAATTAATCCAGATACCGGTAGACAAATTTACAAGCATAAAAGATTGAGATCAGCCACAAGATCTATTCAAACAAATTTAGAATACTTGTTTACTTACAAAAACCAACGAAACCAAGATTTAAAAATACCCAATACTACCAACTGTATAGATGGCTGGTTTGCACATTTAAGAAAGCTATTATCCTGTCATAATGGACTTAGAAAAGATAGAAGAAATAGAATGATTGAATATATTTTAGCAACACGAAATTTTAATTAGGCCTATTTTGATAATAACAGAGAAAAATGATCATCATCACCCAAGAACAGAGCTCGTTTATTTTCAAAAGTCTTACCGCAAATATGAAATTGTGTTAATAAGCTTTCAGCATTCATTAAGTACTGTTCAATTTCATGATTAGCACTTGGCCTAGAACTAGTAATTGTTTGAATTGTTTTAAAAACAGACATATTGTAATATTTTAGACTAATTATTCGTATATTCATTTTACCAAATAAGTTACTTAAAGTTTCCAACAGTTTGATTAAATTTGTATCTTCTTTAGTACATGTTACCATGTCTATATGAATATAGTTTCTTTCTGGCCAAGAATGTATTGCTAAATGACTTTCTTCTAAAATAAAAACTGAAGATATACCTTGAGGCTGAAATTGATAACTTTGATTGCTAACAATATTTAAATTCATTGTTTTGCAAAAACTTGTAATTTGATTTTCAAGATTTTCATCAATAATTTTGTTTCTATCATTCACAATAACTTCAATTATTGTGTGGTGCATTACAGGAATATTTTTATCCCAGACACTTTGTACTTCTTCCCTAAGATCTAGATTGAAAATACGCATAGCGTTATTATTTAGAAATTTTTGGTTCATATAAATGTGTATATTCAGATTCTAAAAAGTAGGTTATACATAGACTACTTATTTTATGATTATATATTGTAATAAAAATAAAATTGATAATCTCTAAAGAATTTTCTTTAGACTGTCAAACATTTTCACCTCATCAATTTAAAATGATATTTTTATTTTAGCTATAATTTCTGAAAAATAGGTACTATGTGTTGTTCAATAATATAATTATTGTATCAGACAATTATCTAGAATAGATAACATTAAAGAATTTTCTTTAGACCTTGATTAAATTTTCGAATAAATTTATCTGAATAGCATTACTCATCCAATTCCAAATTGCCCTCCAATAGGTTTTTGAAATATGGTGAAACTCTTATTAAATCGTTTTTGTTATAAAATACTAGGTTTTTATCTAATTTAGCCCTAGACATATCTAAAATTCCCACAGCTTTATCTAAAGTTTTAAGTCTATGGGCTACAACCAAAGTTAAAGAATTTTTTGCTAACTCATCTATCATATTGGTAATTGCTTTTTCCGAAATTTCATCTAAAGAACTGGTTGGCTCATCGATAATTATTAATTTTGGTTGAAAATATTTAGCCCTTAAAAATAACCCTGCAAAATTTAATCGTTGTCTTTGCCCGCCTGATAAATTTAAACCGCCTTCACCGATCAGGGTTTTTAAGCCATCTTTTTCTTCAAACAATTTCCAAAGCCCAACACTTTTTAATACTGAAATTAAATCTTCATCAGTATAAATTTCTTTGTCTGTTGGTAGGCCAAAAAGTAAATTGTAATCTAATTTTCCACGCAAATTAGTAGAGGTTTGGGCCTGAAAAGCCATCAACTCTCTTCGTCCAAGATCGTCTAGTTTATAAACATCTTGATTATCTATTAATACTTGCCCAGAATCTGGGTTTAGTTGCCCGCCAAGAATGCTGATAAGCGTAGTTTTACCAACCCCAGAAGGCCCAATAATTCCATAAAGATGAGATTGCTGTGAACCAGTTTGAAGCTCTAAATTGTGATTATCAAAAAGAGTTGTAGTAGAATTATATTTAAAATTCAAATTGTTAAGTTGTAAGTGTATTGTGTGCATAATTTTGTAAATTGTTGTTGATTGATTTTTATCGTAGAGGCGATCGCGGATCGCCATTGGATATCTGTCATATAGACATTTCTTCTTGTTTTTACCTATTTCTTCCCATCCAAATACTCCTTTTGCTTTTCCTCTAATTCCTGAATTTGTAAAGCCACATTTTCATCAATTTTATCACCTTCTAAAACAGGATAAGTTTGCACCCCAAATTGCCGAATAAAATCAAACAAATCTTCCTGACGGGAAATAATTTGGATTATATTTCTGATTAAATCACCAAGTCTTAAAATTTGGCTTGAGCCATTGAAATATGCTAGTAACAAAGAAATTCCTATTCCTGCATTTATTTCATTTGTGCTTGTTAAATTGTAAATAATTAAACCGATTATTAAAGTTGAAATTGCATAAATAATTCTGGTTAAAGTTCTGGTTACACCAAAGGTTTGTCTGCTAACTGATTCTATAATCATAGATTTAACTGTGCTTTTTCTAACTTTCTGAAGTTGCTCGTTACTGGCAAAAGAAGCCCTTATTAATGCATTTTGTTGCAAGGTTTCTACAGAATCTGCCTTGGCTTTATCTTCAGCTGCTATAGTTTTTTTCTTAAAAATTTCGGCATTTATAAAGTTTAAACCACCATTAACCGCAGTGATTAAAATAAAGGATATTGTTCCTACAATTCCCAATCTGTAATCAAAGGTGGCAATTGTTATAACTACAGTTACAAATCCGACTATTGTTGGTAAAAGTACTTCAACTATAGCTGAAATAAGTAACTCTAAATCTGAGGTTGTTTTTTGTATTTTACTAATAATCTGACCGCTGGATTTTGTTGTGTGATAGATTGGGTCAACCGATAAAAAATATTGGTAAGCCGAAAATGCAACACTATTCTTAGATTGCATTATTAAAATTGAAAAATAGCGAATTACAACTCTGTTAAAAATTTCCAGAACAATATATCCGAAAGCAAAATAATATAGATATTCTATTTTAGAATTAAACAAAGCAAAACCTAAAATAATTGGAGTAAGTGAGCTAAAAACTGATTGTACAAACTCTAAAATTATCTGCAAAGATAAATTCCACTTTTGATCCAATAAAATTTGATACCAGGGTTTGTTAAAATCTACTGGGATAAGTTTAATGTCTTTTTCTAAATTGAAATATTTGTAGATAAAGTTATAATAACGCTCTTTAAATTCAGAGCTAAGATTGAACATAGTTGGTAAAATGTGAGGGCTTGAAGTTTATTAAAAATTTTGAAATTGAAATTGAGCCCAGCAAAGTCTATTGCAATTAATGCATATAATCAAACATAAGTCAAAAATAAATCTGTTCAAGGGTCCAAAAACCAATTCTCCCTTGTAAAGGGAGGTGCCCAAAGGGCGGAGGGTTAGAAGCGTAGGCCGTAGAGGTGATCTCGGATCGCCATTATAACATATTAAAATCACCACCCCCAATTTCCCCCAAAAAATTAAGACTCACCCGAAAAATTGGTGAGCCTTGGCTTTGGAAGTTATTCTTCTTCCTCTGCTTGCAGCTTCTGTTCCACAATGTCGTATTGGCTATTCAACCAATCTACCAATCGTGTCGCTGCATCATCTGCTTTGTTGTTGTCAGACAGATGAGATACTTCGATCTTAACTACATTTGGATCATGCTCGTCGGGATCGTCGCTGTCCTCATCTTTTTCAAGAATATCGACTAAGGTTTCCAATTCATCAAAAGAATTAATAACCTCTGCTACAACATCAGGATTGCACTCCCTGATCGTAATTATGTAGCCGATGACTTGATGCCTTTGAATTTCGTCAATACCCTCAGATACATCAGCATTATCTTCTGTGGTTTTAGCTACTGATATTTTCATCTATAATCCTTTAACTGCATTTTGCAGAAATTACATTTGCCCCTTAACATCATCACAAAAATAAAAACTATGCAAGTAAAAATTAAACCACCTCTAAAAGCTCTTCCCAATTGGTGGAAAATTGGCGGCTTCTATGCTCGCTTTTTAGCTTCCAGGTTTTATCGAAACTTTCTCTTCCGGTTTGAATTGTGTTGCTGCCAAAGCGTTTATTAATAGTATCAAAAGTTTTCATTATTATGGCTTTTTTATGGGTTGTTTGAATAGTATTTTCGAACAGGTTTAAAGCTATAGAATTTTCTGGTTGAATGGCAGTTACCATGACCGCAGCTTTTTTATACTTCAGGCCTTTTACAAAAATTTTATCTAGAATTTCCAGGGAAGATTTAATTAAATCTGGGGTATAGTTGCTTGGGGTTGGTAAGCAAATAGAACCACTTAAAAAGGCTTTTCCTTCCTTAAACCTGTTGTTCATTATGTAAACAGTAATCAGCCCGGCTACGGTTTTATTTTTACGAAGTTTTTGCCCCACTCTGGATGCAAAACTGGCTACGGCTTCTTGCAAATGTTTGTATTCCACAACCTCTTTTCCAAAAGACCGGGAAGAAATTATACTTTTTTTGGCTTCGTTCACATCATCTAAATTTATGCAGGAAATTCCTCGTAATTCTTGAATGGTTTTTAGGCCGGTTAGTTTTAAATTAGATCTTATCCAACCATCGCTTTTAGAAATTAAATCGGCCACAGTTTGAACATTTAATTCCTGCAGTTTTTTATTGTACATTCTGCCAATTCCCCAAATATCTTTTACGGCTATTTCAGAAAAATATTTTTCCTTGGCTTCTTGATTGCAAATTGAAAAAGCACCCTTGAATTGGTTTAGGTTTTTACCATCTTTTTTGGCAATTTCGTTGGCTAATTTGGCCAGAGTTTTAGTTTCGCCAAAGCCTATGCAAACTGGAATTCCGGTGTATTGTTTTATTTTTATAACCAAGTCTCTTCCAAATTCTTCCAAATCTTTTTTATTTAGAAAAGACACATCTAAAAAAGCTTCGTCGATTGAATAAACTTCCATGTTTTGGCAGAAAGTTTGCAGAATGTTCATTACTCTATTGCTCATGTCTCCGTACAAAGAATAATTAGAAGAAAAAACGGCAGCTCCAACTTTATCCAGCTGGTCTTTTATTTTGAAATATGGCCCAGCCATTGGAATACCCATGGCCTTTATTTCGTTACTTCTGGCCACCACACAACCATCGTTATTAGATAGAACCACTACGGGTTTATTTTCCAGCTTAGGGTTAAAAACCCGCTCGCAAGAAACATAAAAATTGTTACAATCTACAAGGGCGAATATTTTTGGCATGTGTGGGTGGTTTGAGGTTGGATTCTTGATGTTGTTTGATTGTGGCGACGCGGTGGTCGCCGCTACTACCCCCAGAGCTTCGCTCTGACCCCTTACCAGGGGTACTTTTCCCCCTTCGGTTCACTAATGTACCCCTATTTAGGGGTGAAACCGTTAGGTTTCGGGGTAGTAGCACGCCCTCATTGCCCTCCCCTAGATGCTGGGTTTGTGGATTACGAAGGTTACTACTCCCCATACTTGGAATACTTGGCCTTCTTCTACTTGAATTGGTTGAAAGCTTGGGTTGGCTGGAATTAAGGCAACTTTTCCGGCTTTTTTGCTTAATTGTTTTACGGTAAATTCTCCGTCTAAACAAGCTAAAATTATATCGCCGTGTTTGGCTTGTTGCTGCCTATCTACAATAATAATGTCGTCTGGAAAAATTCCGGCTTCCGTCATAGAATTTCCAGTAACTTTTACGAAAAAAGTGGAATCTGGGTGCTGAATTAATTTCTGGTTTAAATCAATTTTACCCTCCATATAATCATCGGCAGGGGAAGGAAAACCCGCGGGAACAAGGGTGTTGAATAAAGGCAATTGAAGCTTGGTGCCAGTTTGTACTCCAAAAAATTGCATATTCCAAACTTGCATTTAAAAAAGGTAAATGTCAATCAGCTAGGTCTATAAATTACTTAAAATTCTTTTAAACATATCTACTACAATTTGCTTGTTGTTTTCTTCTATAAATTTTCTGTAAACTGGTTGGGAATTTAATTCTACAAGCCACATTTTATCTTGATCATCAATAATAATATCTAAACCAGAATAAACTAAATCTATTTGGCTAAAAATTGGATTTATAAATTCTTGAATTTTCTGAATTAAAATTTCGTCTTGAATGTGTTTTGCCTTGGCTCCTTCCCAGTGCAGGGGGCTTAAATTACCAGCAAAATTTGCTGCTGAAACATCTTTCAAATATACCAATTCCACCTTTCCCTTAAAAGTAATTACCCTAAATTCTTGTTTAGATTGAATACATTCTTGGGCCAAAAGAAGATAGTCGTAATCTATACTTTGTTTATTAAAAATTTTATCTATAGCGACCTCTACTTCACTAAAATTATTACATTTAAAAACATTAGTTCCATGGGACTTTTGATTTGGTTTTAAAATAACTGGCAGTGAAAAATTACTTAAAATACTATCTGCAACTTCGGCATTATTTTTTTGTAAAACATAGTTTTTAAATTCAGATGGAACTTCCGGGTCTAAAAAATCTAAAGTTTTTGGCATTGGTATAAACTTATTCAAAAGCTGAAAAGTGAAGCTTTTATCCTTGCAAATTTTAGCCACAGTTTCATTGTTGAAAGAAGTGGAACTATTCAAAAAAGTAACATGCTTATTTTCACTGGTGACGATCAACAAATTTTTATTTTTATCTTTGAAACTATATTGCAATCCAAGTTGATCACAGGCCTGCAGAACCAAAGAAATATTAGGAAGCATGTTTAAATACTTATGTTACTTTCAAAACGTAATCTGAAATTATTTGGTAAACAGCGTCTATGTTGGAATCTTTACCAAATTTTAATTGAATAGGAAGTGGGTAAGAACGAACAAATAAATTTATTTCGCTATCCATATCAAAAGTGCCTGCGTTTTCTTTGGTAAATACAGAAATTTGGGAATAGGGTATAGATTTAAAACTTTTTTTTCTGCCAGTTAAGCCTTGCGCGTCAACTAAAATTAATCTTTCGTTGGTGAAAATAATAAAATCTCTGAAGGTTTTGAAGGCTGTAAAAACCGACTCATTTTCCACTAAAATATTTTGTATTAAAGGCTGATAATCGCTTGGATTGGCCTGAGTGGAATTGCCTAATAAGTTTTGTAAGAAGGACATAATTATATAAGATTAATATTTAATTTTTTTTTGTTTGGTTCGGGAATAGGGATTCGAACCCCAATAGTTGGTACCAGAAACCAAAGTCCTACCATTAGACGATTCCCGAGTGAATTTTTAACTTTTTGTTTTTTATATTGGTACTTTTCCCCTATTTTTTGTCAAACTACAACCCTAGCATTTCTTGCAAAGCTGGGTAAATTTCTTGAACCGAGTATACCAATTTATCAGGTTTTGCTTTTCTAACTTTATCTGCAGTATTGTAACCATAAGTTACACCAAGTACTGGGATTTTTAATGGTTTAGCATCTTTAATATCGCTTTTCATATCGGTCACAAAAACTATATTCTCTAAACCAATTTTTCTTGATCCAAGAATACTCTTTAAAGCTTCAGTTTTTACCATTGTGGTTTCAAAACCATGCACTTCTGTAAAATATTTAGCTAAATTAACTCTTTCTAAAAATTCATTAATCCCTTTAGTTTGATTATTACTTAAAATAACCATCTCTGCTTTTCCTTCAAGTTTGGTTAAAAGTTCCGGTATGCCATTAAAGTAAGTAGCTTGATGTAACAAAGGGCCAAAATATTTTACAATGCCATGCTTGAATTTTGTTGTATTAAATAACTGATGAATAATTCCTTTTAGACCATTAATAATTCCGTGTTTTTGGAATCTATTTAAAACCAAAGCAGGGGCGGTTTTGGCAGTTACATTTAAATCGTTATAAAATTCCTGCCTGGAAGCAAATGGAGTAAAGCCATATTCCTTAGAAGCCAAAGTGGAAGCTTCAAATGCCTGTTGAAAAGTATCAGCTATAACCCCGTCAAAATCAAAAATTATTAGTTTATTATCGTGGGTTTGATTGAGAGGAGTCATGCTTTAGTTACAACAAAAATATACATTTATCACTATGTTAGGTCAAGAAAAAACACTTGGCGAATGAACCAAGCGTCTTAGATACTAACAATTTTCAAAGTTTCGATCTTCAAGGAGTTTAATAAAATCAGAAATTTCACTTGTGTGGTTGGATTCTGAAAAACTTACTCTAATCAAATCATCATAACCTAATCCTTGTTCTAAAGAGTTCATTTTCTTCCAAATTAAGACTGTTAATTCAGGCTTAGGGGAACCAGGATAGAGTGAAATCGTTTTGACTATCTTTCTAAGCCAAATCTGTTTTTTGGGTAAGAAATAAAAATTTAAACCATCTCTGTAAAAAGATTTTGTATCCATTTTGTATCCTCATGAACTTAATGGTTGTAACATACTTATTTAATTATGTAAATTTATTTTTGTTTGGTGCACGAAGAGGGATTTGAACCCTCACAAGATAAATCTCGCTAGCACCTGAAGCTAGTGCGTCTACCGTTCCGCCATTCGTGCCTTATTTTAGGGAAATATCCAGAGATTAATTTGTCAAAAAAATATTCTCCTATTTCTAAGAGAATAATGTTAGATTTGATAATCTGATTGTCTGCCTTTAATACTCAGTATGATACATTGGCAGTCTACATTTTTTGATATTGAAAGGTGAGCAAAATAATTTTGAGAAGTAAATATATACTCCTCACCATTTATTATTTCTATTTGTCCTGTTAAAAATTGCTCTTGATAGTGCAAATAAACACAACCATCTTTATTTTGGAAACCAATAAATACTTTTCCATATTCTCGAATATCTCTATGAACTTTAGCATAAAAAGCTATTTCATTTACTGACTCATAGCATGATTTTAAAACATCATCTATTGCACTGAAACTCATTCTATTCTACCGATAATGGACAAATTAGATTATACATTTTATTATTAAAATAAAGCAAATGGCAATTTTAATTTTTAACCGAAAAGCTAAGTTTGATTATGAAATCTTAGAAACTTTCCAAGCAGGAATGGCTTTAGATGGTGGTATGGTGAAGCTGGTTCGTGGTCATAAAATTACTTTGCAGGGGGTTTTTATTATATTTCAAAATGGAAGACTGGAAATGATAAATTTTGGCACAGAAACCAATAATACTAATGTTCCACTTTTACTTAAACCCAGGGAAATTAAAGAAATTATGGGAAGCATTGGGGAAAAAGGAATTAGCTGTATTCCACTAAATATTAAAACCGTAGGCAGGTGGCTTAAAGCAGATATTGCCTTGGTAAGAGGAAAGAAAAATTTTGATAAACGAGAAAGTATTAAGAAGCGAGATTTAGATAGGGAAGAGGCTAGAGGGAGGGTGTAGTAAATTCTATTTACTCGGATTTTAAAATTTTTTTATAGCAAAACGGAGGGCAAAAGCCCTCTTTATTATTTTGTTTGATTTGGAGGGACGGGCCCTCCGCTACGGGTTTTTAATATCCCATTCCCATTCCGCCCATTCCACCACCTGCAGATTCGGCTTCTTCTTTTGGCTCGTCGGCTACTGCTACTTCTGTGGTTATTACAGAACCTGCTACACTTGATCCGTTTAAGATGGCTTGTTTTAGAACTAAAACTGGGTCAATAATTCCAGCTTTAATCATATCTTCAACCATCATCATTTGGTTAAAATCGTAACCTGCGTTGGTGGAAATTTCAATCTGATTTACTAAAATAGAAATATCGTAAATGGCGTTGTTTTGAGACATAGCCCTAAACGGAGCCAGTAAAGACTTTCGGAAAATATTAATTCCAACTTGTTCATCTTCAATTTCGCTGGTTAGTTGTTCTAGTTGTTTGGCAATTCTAACAAAAGTGGAAGCTCCACCTGGTACTACACCTTCTGCAATTGCTGCTTTGGTGGCATTTAAAGCATCTTCAACCAAATACTTAACTTCCTTCATTTCAACTTCAGTAGCTGCCCCAACTTTAATTACGCCAACTCCACCAGCTAGTTTAGCTAGTCTTTCCTGAAGTTTTTCGCGGTCATATTCGTTTTTGGTATCAATAATTCCCTGTCTTAAAATTTGAATTCTTTCTTCTAAAATATCTTTATCACCTTTCCCACCAACAATTGTGGTTGTATCTTTGGTGGAAATAACTTTGTCGGCAGAACCAAGATCATCAATGGTTACGGCTTTCAACTGCATACCTAAATCGGTAGAGATAAAAGTTGCCCCAGTTAGAACTGCTAAATCTTCTAACATGGCTTTTCTTCTGTCGCCAAAGGCAGGGGCTTGAATAGCCAGAACATTAAATACACCCTTAATTTTATTCAAAATAAAAGTGGCCATAGCTTCGCCGTCAATATCTTCGGCGATAATTACCAAATCTTTTTTACCGGTCTGGGCTACTTGTTCAATTACAGGAATAACATCTTGAATTGAAGTAATTTTCTTATCGGTAATTAAAATTAATGGCTTTTCGTAAATAGCTTCCATTCTGGAAGTGTCGGTTACAAAATAAGGCGATTTATAACCTTTATCAAACTGCATTCCTTTGGTAATTTCTTCTTCCAAAGTGCTTCCTTCCCCGTTTTGAATAGTTACAACACCATCTTTTCCAACTGCCTGAAGCATTCTGGCAATTAAAGTTCCAATCTCTCGGTTTCTGCTTGAAATTGTTGCAACATCGGCCATTTCTTCTTCAGTTTGAATAATTTTGGCCATTGAATTAAGTTTTTCTAAAGTAAAACTAGCGGCTTTTTGAATACCAATTCTTACTTTAACAGGATCAGCCCCTGCTTCAACAACTTTTATACCTTCATTAATAATACTTCCAGCAATAATTGTGGTTGATGAAGTTCCGTCTCCGGCGATATCGTTGGTTTTGGTAGCTGCTTGTTGAATTACGCTTACCCCCAATTGTTCCAAGCCGTCCAATTCTATAGCTTTAGCAATAGTTACACCATCATTAGAAATATTTGGTCCTCCGTAACTT
>Ga0209972_10000299_pt1 | contig 49215 bp, 34 predicted proteins | sample NOAtaG_7_FD_187302 | JGI IMG/M metagenome (GOLD analysis project Ga0209972, IMG submission 187302) | Freshwater lake microbial communities from Lake Erie, under a cyanobacterial bloom - NOAA_Erie_Diel1S_2200h metaG (SPAdes) (version 2) | ecosystem: Environmental > Aquatic > Freshwater > Lake ...
AGCGACCCCTCGAGCCGCCTGCTCGCGGAGGAGATCTTCGGCCCGATCGTCACCGCGTACGTGTACGACGACGCGGCGTGGCACGAGACACTGCAGCTGATCGACCGGACGAGCCCGTACGCGCTCACCGGCGCGATCTTCTCGCAGGACCGCGCGCGGCTCTGGGAGGCGGCGACCGCGCTCCGCAGCGCGGCCGGCAACCTCTATCTCAACGACAAGTGCACCGGCGCCGTCGTGGGGCAGCAGCCCTTCGGTGGCGCGCGGGGCTCGGGCACGAACGACAAGGCGGGCTCGAAGCTCAACCTCGTCCGCTGGACGAGCGCGCGGAACGTGAAGGAGACCTTCGTGCCGCCGTACGACTGGCGGTACCCGTTCCTCGGGGCCGAGTGAGCCCCCGGTGATCGGGGAACGGGAGTACGTCACGGCGGACGTCTTCACCGACGTCCGCTTCGGCGGCAACCAGCTCGCGGTCCTGCTCGACGGCCGCGGGCTGACGCTCGACGAGATGCAGGCGATCACCCGGGAGTTCAACTACCCCGAGTCCACGTTCGTCCTCCCGCCGGAGGACCCCGCGCACACCGCGCGCGTGCGCATCTTCACGCTCGCGCACGAGATGCCCTTCGCGGGGCATCCCACCATCGGGACGGCGTTCGTGCTCGCGGCCACCGGTGCCATCCCGCTGACGGGCGACGAGACGCGGATCGTCCTCGAGCTCAACGTCGGCCCGACCCCGGTGGTGATCCGGAGCCGCGGCGGCGTGCCGGTGCACTGCCAGTTCACCACCGCGACGCTCCCCGAGGTCGGGCCCCCGCCGCCGACGCGCGCCACGCTGGCCGGCCTGCTCGGCCTCGAGGTGTCGGACCTCGCGAGCGGCACGTACGGCCCGCAGGCCGTGAGCTGCGGCTTTCCCTTCCTGATCGTGCCGGTGAAGGACCGCGCGGCACTCGCCAAGGCGCGCCTCCGGCTCGAGGCCTGGGAGACCACGCTCGCCAACTGGTGGGCGCGCGACATCTACGTGATCACGCGCACCGGCACCGACGAGGGCTACGACATCCATGCCCGCATGTTCGGGCCCGGCGCCGGCGTGCCCGAGGATCCCGCCACCGGCGCGGCGGCGGCAGCGCTGGCTGGCTACCTCGCGGCGCGGGAGGCCGCCCGCGACGGCGAGTTCCGCTGGGTGATCGCGCAGGGGCTGGAGCTGGGACGCCCCAGCCGGATCGAGATCGAGGCCGACAAGCGCGACGGGGCGGTGCGCGCGGTGCGCGTCGGGGGAACGGCGGTGCTGGTGGCGCGGGGCCGGTTGCTGCCCTGACGGGCCCTGCCCCCGGGCCTCAGCGCACCGACCGCACCGAGCCCCAGAGCCGGTGCTCGACGTCCGCGGGGCACCGGTCCACCCGCCGCCGCGCGAGCCGCCAGCCGCGCCACACCGCCACGATCAACCCGCCCAACAGGCGGAGCCGGCTCTGCCGCGCGTGCCGCACCAGCAGCCGCGGCCCCCATTCGCGCGCCTGCCGGTACGTGACGTCCTTCCAGAACTCCCCGTGCGGCCACAGGTGGCGCCACGCGAAGTACATCACGCCCTCCATGCGGTCGGCGACCGAGTCCTCCGCGCTGCGCGTGCCGCCCGACGGCGCCTCGTGGTGCAGGACGTCAGCGGCGGGCTCGAACGTGACCCGGTACCCTGCCCACAGCAGCCGCAGGACGAAGTCCGTCTCCTCGCGCAGCCAGCCGTAGGTCTCGTCGTACCCGCCGATCGCCAGGGCCGCCACGCGCCGGACGGCATGGTTGCAGCCGCGCACCGAGGCCACGTGCTCGAGCGGCACCTGCGCGCCGACGTCGAGGTAGTGGTAGTCGCGGATCAGCGGCCAGTCGCGCCGCGAGGGGAACGGCATGCTGTGCGCCGCGCGCACCCGCCCGCCGACGGCGGCGACGTCCGCGAAGGCGAACGCGGCGCGGTACGCCTCGACCAGGCCGGGCGCGACCGTGACGTCGTCGTCGAGGAAGACCACGATGTCGCTCGTGCAGTCGCGCAGGGCGCGGTTGCGCGCCGCCGGCAAGCCCGGCGGCTGCGTCGCGAGCCGGATGCAGCCGTCGCGCACCCACGCCGCGAGCTGCGCGGCGACGTGCGGCTCGTGCTCCGGGGACTGGTCCACGACCAGCACCTCGGCCGCCGCCGGGCAGGTCGCGAACACGCTCCGGAGCGTGTCCAGCAGGACCTGCTCGCGGCGAAACGTCGGGATCGCGATCGCGAGGGTGGGGGCCGGGGCCATGTGCCCGGAACGTCGGCCCGCCGTCGGGGGTTCGCCAGCCCCCCCGGGGCAGGGTCAGAACCGGACGTCCACGCTCGCGACCACTCGGGTCTGGCGCGTCGGCGCGAGGCCGCGCACGACGTCCACCCGCATCAGGCCATCCAGGAACGTGACGCCGAGTCCGGCCCCCCGCACGGGGCGCGCCCCGGGGACGCCGATCGCCACCCGGTCTCCCGCCCAGCCGACGTCGTAGAACGCGCTGAGGCGCGCCGCGGAACGTCCCCACGCCAGCTCGTTCCGCGCGAACCAGAACGCCGTCCCCGCGAAGCCCGGCGCGGTCGGCGAGACGAACTGCCCGCGAACGGTGGACAGCCCGCCGATGAAGAACTGCCGCTGCGGAGGGGGAGTCCCCGCGGTGGTGCCGGCCGCGCCCGTGATCGCGCCCGACAGCTGCCCGACGATCGTGCGCGTGACCGTCCCCTCCGCGAGCAGCCGGGCGAAGGCGCTCGTGCCGACCGCGCCCTCGAGCCGCAGGTCGGTGAAGAGCCGCCAGTCGTCGGGATCGACCCCGAAGGTCCGCCGGTCGCGCAGGTCGGTCCCCACCCACGACCCGCGCCGCGCCGCGACGTTGCCGGTGAAGGTCCGGTCGTTCGAACCGCCGAAGACCGTCCACCGCGTCGCCACCGGGGCATCTGCATGCCGCTCGACGAACAGCCGCGCCGACGTGGCGCCCGCGGGCTCGGTGCGCCACGTGAGGTCCGCCCCCGCCGCGCGGTAGTACATGCCGTCGTCCAATCCCTGCAGGAGCGCGACGAACGACGCGCCGAACGACAGCGGCTGGCCGTAGTCGGTGGCGACCGCCGTCTCGCGGTAGAGGCGCGCCGTCACGCTGCGACGCCCGGTCATGCGCTGGACGGACACGCTGGCCAGCGGCTGACGGTCGGCGAGGCCGAATCGCGCGTCGCCCCGCCAGCGCCAGCCCCCCCCCAGCTCCTGCGACACGCCGATCCCGGTCGAGAGCCCTTCCACCCGGTTGTAGCGCAGCGCGCCCTCGGCGAGCGAGAACTCCAGCACGGGCCGTCGCGGCGCGAAACCCGCCTGCAGCCCGAAACTCAGTTCCGCCAGCAACTCCTCGCGCTCGGCCACGCCGAAGAGCGCTTCGCCCGGGGAGAAGAGACTCGGCGGCAGGTCGGGGGATCGCGCGAGCAGAGCCCGGTCGCACGGCGTCCGCAGGCGCACCGGCACGCGGTCGCCGTAGAGCGCACTGTACGTGGTGTACGAGCCGGTGGTCACGCACTGGAGCTTCCGGTCGATCGTTGCCGAGTCGCGCCGCACGTCGGCATGCTGCCGGCGGAGCCGGCGGGCGAGCAGCGTGTCGCCGCGGGTGCGCGCCTCGCGGGCGGCCCGCTCCAGCGAGTCGGGCGACCCCACCAGCGCCAGGCGGGCCCGGAGCGAGTCGGCCGGGAGGCCCTCGAGTCCCGTGGCCAGCGGCGACCGCACCGGTGGCGTGTCGTCAGCGACACCGGCGGCGTCACCCGCTTCGTCGGCGTCCGCCGGTCCAATTGCGCCGACTCTCACGCTGACAAGCGCGTCCGACGCCCCGCGTCGCACGGCTGCGGTGTCGAGCGGCTCGAGCGTCGGGTCCTTCACGTTGATGCTGGCGTACTTGTAGCGCTCCTCGAACGTCACCGGGAGGCGCATCACGTTCACCTGCAGCAGGCCCGTCAGCGACTGCGTCCGCGGCATCCAGACGCCGTTGAAGAGCCCGTACTCGATCGTCACCCCTTCGAGCGTGGCGCGCAACGGCGAGAGAAACGGCCGCACCCACAGCGGCACGTCGTCCATGGCCGCCTCGTCCTCCTCCTTCGCGGCGGCGATGATGTTGATCTCGGTTGACAGCCGGTAGGCCGCGCGCACCAGGATGCCGCTGGCGACGTCGAACCAGAACGTCCCCACGATGCGGCGCCAGTCGGGCACCCGGGCGCTGATGCGCAGCTCGCGCAGCAGGATGCGGCGCCCGCCGCCGATGTCGAGCCGCAGCGAATCACCGAGGGCGTAGCGATAGTAGGCCTCGGCGCCGATGGCGAGCGGGTGGATCACCTCGTCCGGGTTCACCTCGGCGAACGCGACCGGGCCACCGAACCAGAGCGCGTCGCGTCCCGGGTAGTACGGGAGCGTCGGCAGGTCGAGCTCCATGTCGGGCTGGGAACTGGTCCACACCGCGGCCATCGGCACGGCCGCGCGGGCGCCGGTGTAGTCGATCGTGGCGCCGCCCCCCCGCTGCCAGCGGACGCGCATGGCCGTCTCGCTGCGCAAGGCGAGCCGCTCGCGCCCGATCGAGCGCATCCCCAGCCCCGCGCTCAGGCGATTGTAGGCCATCGCGTCGTACGCGACGATGCTCGAGTCCTGCCGCATGCGGGCGTCGCGCGCCAGCAGGAGCAGGGCCTTCGCCCCCGGCGTGGTGAAGGCGGACGCCTCGAGTTCGGGCGTGAGGGGGATGCGTGACCGGGGCGGGCGCCGCGGGGGCCCCGAATCGGGCCGCGGCCGGGCCGTGTCGGCGGGCGGCGGGGGTGGGGCCTGGACCTGGAGGGCGGCGAGGGGGGCGGACGCCCCGACGAGCAGGCCGGCGGCAAGGACGACGCATGAGGAAGGCACGGTGAGCCGTACGCGCCGCGGAATCGCCGGTTTCGTGCAGGGGGGGACCGGACCGGCCGATACTCCAGCCAGCATGAGCACGTTCATCGCCCTGCAGCCCTGCTTCGACCGGCAGGAGCGGGTGCGCGCGTACGCCGTGGCGTACCGCACGCGCTTGCCGCTGGAATTGACCGACGGTGCCGATCCGGCGGCCGCCACGCTGTCGGCCGTGCTCGACGCGCTGCTGCGCGAGGGACTGCCCCGCGTGACGGGTCGTCAGCCGGGCCTGCTGCGCATCGCGCGCGCGCAGCTGGCGGACCCCCAACTGCGGCTCCTCGACCCGGCGTCGGTGATGCTCGTCGTGGACGGTGTCACCGACGGCATGGCCCGGCTGGTGGCCGGCGCCGCCCGCGCGCTCGCCGCCGCCGGGTACGGCATCGCCCTCGAGGTCCCCGCCGGGATCGCGGTGTCCCCGGCGCTCGCCGAATGCGCCTCGCTCGTCATCGTGGACGTCCTCGGCGCCTCACCCGATCGCGCGGCCCCGCGGCTGACGGCGGCCCGCGCCGTCGGCCTGCCGATCTGCGTCCGCAACGCGCCGCCCGGGTCGCCGCTCGCCGACTGGATGCGCGTGGGCGCCGCGATGGTGCAGTGGGTCGCGCTGGCGGCCGCACCCCGGCGCGAGGACGCTCAGGGCTCGCGCATCAACGACGCCAACGCGCTCGGTCTCCTCGGGGCGCTGCGCGACCCCAAGGTGCACGACACCGTGCTCGAGGACGGCTTCAAGCGGGACCTCGCCCTGTCGTACGACCTGCTCAAGCTCGTCAACAACGCCGCGGTCGGCGGGCGCGAGGTGTACTCGATCGGCCACGCGATCCGGCTGCTCGGGCGCGAGGCGATCCACAAGCGGCTGGCGACGCTGGTGCTGCGGTCGCTCGGCGATCGCGGGGTGCGCGGCGAACTCGCCCACCGGGCGCTGGTGCGCGGCCGGTTCTGCGAACTGCTCGCCGAGGAGGCCGGCGTCCCCAAGGCCGCCGGTCCGCTGTTCGCAACCGGCTTCCTGTCGCTGCTGCCGACCCTCCTGGGGATCCGCCCGACGGACCTCCGGCACCACGTGCCGCTCGCCCCCGACGTGCGCGACGCGATCGAGCATCGGGCCGACTTCTACGGGATGATGCTCGGACTGGTGGAGAGCTGGGAGGGCGAACGCTGGGACGGCGTGCTCGTGCGGGCGGCGGCCGAGGGGATGGCGGAGGCACCGCTCGCGGCGCGGTACCTCGCGGCCATCGGCTGGGCGCGCGAGCAGCTCGCCGGGGGCGTCGCGGCCGCGGCCTGAGCCCGGCGAACGGCGCTATCTTCCGCCGCGTGATCCCCGCGGCCGACGTCCTTCCCCCCGCCCTCGAGGTGACCGGCCTCGTCAAGCGGTACGGCGACGTCACCGCCGTAGCCGGCCTCTCGCTCGCGGTACGGGCCGGCGAGTGCTTCGGCCTTCTCGGGCCGAACGGTGCCGGCAAGACGACCACCCTCGAGATCTGCGAAGGGCTGGCCACCGCCGACGAGGGCGAGGTCCGGCTGCTCGGGCGCGCGTGGCGCACCGACGCCGGCTGGCTGCGGCAGCGCATCGGCCTCGCCCTGCAGGAGACGCAGCTCGCCGAGAAGCTGACGGTGTACGAGACCCTGCGCCTGTTCGCGTCGTTCTACCACGCGCCGCGCATGGTCAACGACGTGATCCCGCTGGTGGGGCTCGAGGAGAAGCGCGACGCGCGCGTCGGCACCCTCTCCGGCGGGCAGAAGCAGCGGCTCGCGATCGCCTGCGCGCTGGTGGGCGATCCCAAGGTGCTCTTCCTCGACGAGCCCACGACCGGGCTCGACCCGCAGTCGCGCCGCCAGCTGTGGGACCTGATCGAGGCGTACAAGCGCGCGGGCGGCACCGTCGTGCTCACGACGCACTACATGGACGAAGCCGAGCGGCTCTGCGACCGCATCGCGATCGTCGATCACGGCAGGGTGATCGCCGAGGGGACACCGCGGGCCCTGGTGGGGTCGATCGGCGCCGAGCACGTGATCCGCTTCGTGCTGGCCGACGGGGCCGAGGTGCCGTCGGCCCTGCTCGAGGCGCTGCCCGGGGTGCGGGTGGTGGCGGGGACGCGGGACGACGGCACCGAGTTGCAGTGCACGGCGGTCCACGAGACGGTGCCGGCCTTGCTGGGGCTGCTCGCGCAGCGGGGCGCGCGGCTGGCCGACCTGCGCACGCACGCGCCGACGCTCGAGGACGTGTTCGTCTCGCTCACCGGCCGCGCGCTGCGGGAGGCATAGTGGCCAAGCCGTTCCCCGCGCTGAGCATCGTGCAGCTCACGCTCGTGCGCATCAAGGAGTTCGTGCGCGAGCCGGAGGCGATGTTCTGGTCGTTCGTCTTCCCGCTGCTGCTGGCGGCGGGGCTGGGGATCGCGTTCCGGTCCCGGCCGCCGGAGCAGCTGCGCGTGGCGCTGGTGCGCGACGCGGCATCCGACTCGCTGGAGCGGGTGCTCGAGCGCGGCGGCGGGCTGGTGGTGGACGTGCTCGACGACAGCACCGCCCTCATGCGGCTTCGCACCGGGCAGGTGGCGCTGGTCGCCGACCGCGACGCCGGCGGCACCCTCCGCTACGAGTTCGACCCCGAGCGCCCCGACGGCCGCGCGGCGCGCTTCCTGGTGAACGACGCCCTCCAGCGCGCCGCGGGGCGCCCCGACCCGGTGCCGGTCGTCGAGCGCACCGTGCGCGAGCGCGGCTCCCGCTACATCGACTTCTTCATCCCCGGCCTGCTCGGCATGAACCTCATGTCGAGCGGCATCTGGGGGATCGCGTTCTCGGTGGTGACCGCGCGCAACCGCAAGCTGCTCAAGCGGCTGGCGGCGACGCCGATGTCGCGCGCCGAGTACCTCGCGAGCTACCTGCTCTCCCGACTCGGGTTCCTCGCGGCCGAGGTGGTCGTGATCGTGGGGTTCGGCGCGCTGGCCTTCAACGTCCCCGTGCGGGGATCCGTCGGGGTGTTCGCGCTGGTGACGCTGCTCGGGGCGCTCGCCTTCAGCGGGCTCGGGCTGCTCGTGGCGTCGCGGGCGACGACGGTCGAGGGAGCGAGCGGCCTCGCGAACCTCGTCATGCTGCCGCAATGGATCTTCAGCGGGGTCTTCTTCTCGTCGAAGAACTTCCCCGACGCGCTGCAACCGTTCATCAGTCTGCTGCCGCTGACGGCGACCGTGGACGCGCTCCGCGGGAACCTGCTGCAGGGGAGCGGGCTGGTCGAGCTGGCGCCGCACCTGGGGATCATCCTCGCCTGGCTGGTGGTGACGTTCGGGCTGGCGCTCCGGCTGTTCCGCTGGCGGTGAGCGACGCCGCCCCCGCGACCGCCCGCATCGTCGCCGCCTTCCTCGCGGTGTACGTCGTCTGGGGGTCCACGTACCTCGGCATCCGCGTCGCGCTCGAGAGCATGCCGCCCTACGTCATGGCGGGCACGCGCTTCTTCGCCTCCGCGGCGCTCATGACCGCCTGGGCGCTCCGGGCGCGCGCGCCGCGCCCCGACCGCCAGGACCTGCGCACCGGGCTCCTCACCGGCCTGCTCATGCTCTCCGTCGGCAACGGCACCGTCACGTGGGCCTCGCAGTACACGGCGTCGGGACGCATCGCACTCGTGGTCGCGCTGACGCCGGTGTGGATGACGCTCTTCGACTGGGCGCGACCGCAGGGGGTGCGGCCCGCGCGGCTCGAGCTCGCGGGCCTCGTCGTGGGCTTCCTCGGGGTGGCCTGGCTCATCGGCCCCGACGCATGGGGCGGCACGCACGACGCGACGGTCTTCGGCGCCGAGCTGCTCGTCGTGGCCGGCTCGATGAGCTGGGGCGGCGGCTCGCTGCTCACCCGGTACGCGCGCGGCCGCACCACCCCCGCGATGCGCACCGCCCTGCAGATGTGGGTGGCGGGGGCGGCGCTCTCCGCCGTGGCGATCGTGCGTGGCGAATGGGGGGCGCTCGACCTGTCGGCCGTCACGCTCCGCTCGTGGCTCGCCTGGGGCTACCTCGTGACCTTCGGCTCGCTCGTCGGCTTCTCCGCCTACGTGTGGCTGCTCCGGGTCGTCACGCCGGCCAAGGCCGCGACCTACGCGTACGTGAACCCCGCCGTCGCCCTGTTCCTCGGCTGGTGGCTGCTCGACGAACCGCTCTCCTCGCGCACCATCGCCGCCAGCGCGGTGATCATCGGCGGCGTGGCGGCGGTCACGCTGGCCCGGCGTCCCGCCCCCGTGCCGGCGGCCGCGGAGACCGACGAGACTCCCATCGGCGAGGTCGCGTGACGCTGCGCTGCCTCGCTATTGACTGGAGCGGCGCGCGCGAGCCCGCCGAGCAGCGCCGGCGCATCTGGATCGCCGAGGCCGCGCGCGGCCGCCTCGTGCGCCTCGAGGGCGGTCGCACGCGCGACGACGTGACGGCGTGGCTCGTGGCGGAGGCGCGACGCACCCCGGGCCTGCGCGTCGGCCTCGACTTCGCCTTCGGCTTCCCCGCGTGGTTCGCCCGCACGCTCGGGGCCGACGACGGCCCGGCGGTGTGGCGGTACGCCGCGGAGCGGGGCGAGGCGTGGCTGCGGTCGGAGGAGCCCCCCTTCTGGGGGCGCCGCGAGAAGCGGCCCGGCCCGGCCGACGCCGAGCGCCACTGGCGCGGGACCGACCTCGACATGCCACCGGTGCAGGGCATCCGGCCCAAGTCGTCGTTCCAGATCGGCGGCGCGGGGGCGGTGGGCACCGCGACGGTGCGCGGCATGCCCATGCTGCGCGCGCTGCGCGCGGCCGGCTTCGCCGTCTGGCCCTTCGACCCCGTCACGCCGGACGCCCCTGCGGTGCTCGAGATCTGGCCGCGCGCGCTCACCGGTGCGGTGGTCAAGTCGAACGCCGACCACCGCCGGGCGTACCTCGCGACCCGCGTCGCGGGCCTCGATCCCGGGCTGCTCGAGCGGGCCGCCGCCAGCGAGGACGCCTTCGACGCCGCCATCGCCGCGCTCGCGATGGACCGGCACGCGGCGGCGCTGCGGGCGATCGCGGCCGCCGAGGGCGATGCGCGGATCGAGGGGCGCATCTGGATCCCCCCGGCGACGCGCAGCGCCCCCGCGCGAGCGACCCCCGCGCGAGTGACCCCCGCGCGAGCGACCCCCGCGCGAGCGACCACCGCGCGGCGCGCCGCGCCGGAGCGCGAAGGCGCCGCCGCCGCGGCGCCCGACGACGACCCGACGCCGCTCGGCCCCTTGGCGGGCGACGCGCCCGGCGACCTGCCGAGCGCCGCGTTCGCCGCCGCGCTCACGCGCGTCTCGGCGTTCGTCACCCGGTACCTGGAGTCGCCCGGGCAGTGGCCCGTGAAGTCCGCCGTGCAGCCGGGCGACGTGCGGCGCGCGCTGCCGGCCGCCCCGCCCGGGGCCGCGGAATCGCTCGACTCGATCCTCGACGACGTCGAGCGCATCATCGTGCCCGGCCTCACGCACTGGAACCACCCGGCGTTCTTCAACTGGTTCGCCAATTCCGGTGCGATGCCCGGGGTGCTCGGCGAGTTCCTCGCGGCGGCGCTCAATGTGAACGGCATGCTCTGGCGCGCCGCGCCGGCGGCGGTGGAACTCGAGCAGCTCTCGCTCGACTGGCTGCGCCAACTGCTTGGGCTGGGCCACGGGTGGTTCGGCGAGATCCTCGACACCGCGAGCACCGCGGCGGTCCACGCGCTCGCCGCGGCGCGCGAGGCGCAGCCCGACCTCGCGATCCGCGCCCGCGGCATGGCGGGGCGCACCGACCTGCCGCCGCTGCGCGTCTATGCCTCGGCGCACGCGCACACGAGCATCGACAAGGCGGTGATCACCCTCGGCCTCGGCCACGACCACCTGGTGAAGGTGCCGGTGGACGGACAGTACCGCATGCGACCCGACGCGCTCGAGGCCGCGATCGCGGCCGACCGCCGGGCCGGCCGCCGGCCGCTCGCGGTGGTGGCGACGGTCGGCACGACCGCGACGACGGCGATCGACCCGGTGCCCGAGATCGCCGAGATCGCCCGCGCCGCCGGAGCGTGGCTGCACGTGGACGGCGCGTACGGCGCGGCGGCCGCGGTGGTCCCCGAGTGGCGTGGTCTGCTCGACGGCGTGGACCTGGCCGACTCGTTCGTGGTCAACCCGCACAAGTGGCTCTTCGTCCCGATGGATTGCTCGGCGTTCTACGTGCGCCGGCCCGAGGTGCTCCGCGCCGCGTTCTCGCTGGTGCCGGCGTACCTCCGGACCGACGACGGCGACGCGGTGAACCTGATGGACTACGGCTTCCAGCTCGGCCGCCGCTTCCGCGCGCTCAAGCTCTGGATGACGCTGCGCGCCTACGGGGCCGACGGCCTCGCGGCGCGCATCCGCCACCACGTGGGGCTCGCCCGGCACTTCGCCGACCTCGTGCGCGCCGACCCGGACTGGCGCGTGATGGCCCCGGTCCCGCTGTCGCTCGCGGTGGTGCGCTACCAGCCGGCGGGGATGCCCGACGCCGCGGCGGACGCCGCCAACGCGCGCCTCGCCGAGCGGGCGTCGGCGACCGGGGCGGTGTTCCTGGGGACGACGGTGCTCGACGGGCGGACGGTGCTGCGGCTGGCGGTCGGAAACATCGGCACGCAGCGCGCGCACGTGGAGCGGGCCTGGCAGGTGCTGCGGCGCACGGCGCGGGAGGGGTGAGGGGCCGGCGACTCAGTCGCCGGCCACCACCGCCGCGGCCGGCACGCGGTGTTCGGCCGTCTGCTGGGTGACCGTCAGCCCCACCAGTCGGGCGAGCCGCGTGCGCCACTCGTCGAAGATCTCGTAGAAGGTCGGGATCACGACGAGCGTGAGGACCGTCGAGGTGATCGTCCCGCCGATCACCGCGATGCCGAGCGGCGCGCGGAACTGCGCCCCCTCGCCGCGCCCGAGCGCCACCGGGATCATGCCGGCGATGAGCGCGAAGGTCGTCATGAGGATCGGCCGCAACCGGATCGCGCCGGCCTCGATGAGCGCCTCGCGGAGCGGCATCCCCTGCTGCTCGCGCGCCCACTTGGCGAAGTCGATCAGCAGGATCGCGTTCTTGGCCACGATCCCGGAGAGGAGGATCACGCCGATCATGGACATGATGTTGAGCGTCTGTCCGGTGATCGCGAGGGCGATCATCACGCCGATCAGCGACAGCGGCAGCGAGATGAGGATCGCGACCGGGTCGAGGAACGACCCGAACTGCATCACGAGGATCAGGTACATCAGCAGGACGGCCACCGCGAGCGCGGTGAGGATCTTGGTGAAGATCTCGCGCTGGTCCTTGACCTCGCCGCCCTGCGAGACGACGACGCTGGCGGGTTTCTGCAGCGAGGCGAGGCGCGCCTGGATGGCGCCGCTCACCTCGGTGAGCGGGCGCGTGGCGTTGGCCTGCACGACCACGACCTTGTTGCGGTCGAGGTGGCTGATGATCGCCGGCCCGAGCGAGGGCTCGACGCGGGCGATCTGCCCGAGGGGGATCGTCGTCGGCGGCGCGCCCGGGGGCCCGATGAGCAGCGGCAGCTGCTCGAGGTCGGTCGTCCGCGTACGGGCCTCGGGGGCGAGCCGCACGCGGACCTCGCGCACCTCGCCCGAGGGGTCCACCCACGTGCCCGCCTTGACGCCGGCGAAGGCCGGGAAGAGGGTGTTGGCGATCGCGCCCACGGTGACGCCGAGCGAGCCGGCGAGGCCGCGGTTGAGCGCGACGGTGAGCTCGGGCTTCTGGCCCTTCGTGGAGAGCCCCACGTCCACCGCGCCCGGCACCTGTTTCACCTCCGCCTTGACCAGCTCGGCGAAGGCGCTCAGCTCGGCGGCGTCGGAGCCGCGCAGTTCGAGCTGGATCTGCTTGCGCCCGCCGCCGAAGTCGGAGGCGAACACCGAGACGTCGGCGCCACCGATCGCCTTGACCTCGTCGCGGAGGCGGTTGGCGAGCAGCTTGACGGAGAGCGTCCGCTCGCCCTTGGGCACGAGCTTCACGTAGATGCCGGCGGTCGTCACGTCGCCCGAGGCGCCGCCGATGGTCGTGTAGGTGTAGCGCACCTCGGGCCGGGCGCGCGCGAGCCGCGCGGCCTCCTCGGCCTTCAGGCGGGTGTAGTCGAGGTTCGAGCCCGGCGGCGTCTCGACGACGACGTTCATCTCCGAGCGGTCGTCCTCGGGGACGAAGCCGCCGCCCACCAACCCGAATGCCGGCAGCGCCAGCGCGAGCACGAACGAGCCGAACGCCAGCGCGACCATCGCGACGCGGTGGTCGAGCGCCCAGCCCACCACCCGCTTGTAGCGCTGGGCCTGCGCGTTGAACCAGGCGTTGAAGCGGTCGAGCGTGCGGGTGATCCAACCCTTCTCGTGCTCCGCGAGGTGCGGGTCGGGCCAGTAGGCCGAGAGCATCGGGTCGAGCGAGAACGAGACGAACAGCGACACCGCCACCGAGCAGGCGATCGTCAGGGCGAACGGCTTGAACCACTGCCCGGCGATGCCGTAGAGGAACGCGATCGGCACGAACACCGCGATGATTGACGACGTCGTCGCCGCCACCGCGAGGCCGATCTCGTCGGTCCCCTCCTTGGCGGCCGTGTAGTGGTCCTTCCCCATCTCGACGTGCCGCACGATGTTCTCGCGCACCACGATCGCGTCGTCGATCAGGATGCCGATCGCCAGCGACAGGCCGAGCAGCGACATCGTGTTGAGCGTGAAGCCGAACCACCACACCGCGATGAAGCTGGCCAGCACCGAGACCGGCAGCGCGAGCCCGGTGATGACGGTGGACCGCCACGAGTTGAGGAACAGGAACACCACCAGCACCGTCAGCACGGCGCCCTCGATCAGCGTCCACTGCACGTTCGAGACGCTCGCGTTCACGCGGTTGCCGGCGTCCTTGACGATATCGAGCTTCACGCCGGCCGGCAGCGTCCGGCGGATCTCCTCGACCTTGGCGCGAAGCCGGTCGCTCACCGCGGTCGTGGACGCCTCCGTCGCCTTCTTGACGTCGATCCCCACCGCCGGCTTGCCGTTGTAGAGCGCGATCGTCCGCGCCTCCTCGACGCCGTCCTTCACCTCCGCCAGCTGCCCGAGGCGGATCGGCACGCCGTTGCGGGTGGCGACCACCAGCTGCATGAAGTCGCCCGGCTCGTCGAGCCGGCCCTGCAGGCGGATCTGCCGCTCGTCGAGCACGCCGTTGATGCGGCCGGCCGGCGCGGCGAGGTTCTGCTGCTGCAGCGCCGCCACCACCTGCGCGGTGCCGATCCCGTTCGCGAGCAGCGCCTGCGGCTTGAGTTCGACGGTGAGCTCGCGCTTGACCGCGCCGTTCACCGTGACGTCGGCCACGCCGCCGAGGGCGCGCAGCTCGCGCGTGATGCCGGGGTCGGCCAGCCGCGTGAGCGCCGCCTGGTCGAGCGCCTCCGACGCCAGCGTCAGCGACATCACCGGCCGGTCGGTATCGGAGAAGCGCTTGAGCACCGGCTCCTTCATCTCCGGCGGCAGGTCGGCTCGCTTCAGCGAGATCGCGTCGCGGATGTCCTGCTGCGCCGTGCCCAGGTCCTTCTCGAAGACGAACTGCGTGATGATCGTCGCGAAGCCGTCCCGCGCCTCGCCCGTCACCCGCTCGACCCCCTCGATCCCCTGAATCGCCTCCTCGAGCGGCTCGAGGATCTCGCGCTCCACCTGGTCGGGAGAGGCGCCGGGATAGACGATCGTCGTCGCGATGATCGGCGGCGCGACCACCGGGAATTCGTCGGTCTGCAGGTTGGCCAGCGCCGCGATGCCGAACGCCACGAGGGCGATCATCGACACGACGGTGATCAGCGGTCGCTTGATGGAGAAGTCGGAGATGAACACGGGAGGAGCCGGTGGAGGGGCGGGACGCGGGTCAGCGGGACGGCTTGTCGCTCGGGCTGCTCACGACGACCGGCGTGCCGGCCGAGATCCCGCGCGCCGCGCCCACCAGCAGCGTGTCGCCCGCGGCGAGGCCGTGGCGGACCTCGAAGCGCTCGCGCGCCTTGTCGTGCAGGCCGAGCTCCACCGCTACCTGCTCGGTCCGGCCGCCCTTCAGGCGCAGGACGAACGGCGACACCCCTCGGCGGTCCACCGCCGTCTCGGGCACGACCAGCGCCGGCCGCGCCGTGCTCGCCACCCGGCCTTCCGCGAAGAGCCCGCCGACGAGCGGCTGCGCCCCGCGGTTCGGGATCGTCACGTAGATGCGCACCTGGCGCGTCACCGGGTCGGCGGTGGGGTTCACCGCGGTCACTCGCCCGGTGAACACCTTGTCGCCGTAGCCCGAGACCGTGAAGTACGCCGGCGCGCCGATCCGGATGTCGCCGAGCTGCTCGGCCGGCACCGCGGCCTCGAGCCGCATCGTGCTCGGGTCCACCACCGTGAAGAGCGCCGCGCCCATCGTCACCACGTCGCCGGCGGAGATGCTGCGCTCGCTGACGACGCCGGTGAAGGGGGCCGTGATGCGCGCACGGTCGAGGTTGTCCTGTGCCGACTGGAAGCGCGCCCGGGCGTCGGCCAGCTGCGCCTGCGCCTGCAGCTGGGCCCGCGTCGCGTTCTCGAGCGCCTGCTCGCTCAGCGCCCCCTCGGTGACGAGCCGCTTCGTGCGGTCGAGGTCGCGCGCCGCGTTGTCGGCAGCGATCTGGCCCGTCGTCAGGCCGCTCTTCGCGCCCAGGAACGCATCGCGCAGGGCACGGTCGTCGAGCTGGCCGAGGACCGTTCCCGCCGACACGCGCGCCCCCTGGAGCACGTGCACGGCGAGCACCGGACCCGGCACCTGCGCACGCAGCTTCGCCTCGCGCTCGGGCGCGAGCGTCCCCTGGATGCCCGGTCCGCTCTCGATCGTGTCGTTGGCGACGATCGCCACGACCTCGCGGCCGACCGTCACGGCCGCCGGGTTCGCCTCGGCGGCCTCACCGTTGCGGTTGCAGCCGGCGAGCGCGAAGGCGCCGAGACTGAGGAAGATCAACGCGGCGCGCGGCCGCGGCATGGTGTGCGTCACGATCGGTATGCCTCGGTGTCAGTTCGAGCCCTGCAGGTTCGCCACCGGGCCGGTGGCCGCGCCGCCGGCCGGCCGCCCGCCCGCGCCGGCGCCCGCGCCGGCCCCGCCGGCGGGGGCGAGCGGCATCGTCCCGGCCGCCCCGGCGGCGGCGGGCATCCCGCCGCCCGCGCCGAGCGGCAGGTCCTTGAGCAGCCGCAGCCGGAGCTGCGCCAGTGCCAGCGTCCGCGCCGCCGTGACGCGGTTCGCGCGCGCCTGGGCCAGTTGGTTGCGCGTCTCGATCAGCTCGAGCTGCGTCGAGACGCCCTCGGCGTAGCGCACCTCGGCGATCCGGTAGGCGCGCGCCGCCTGCTCGTCGGTGCCGAGCGACGAGAGGTACGAGGCCTGCGCCTGCCTGAGCTCGTTGACCGCCTGCCGCGCCTCGATGGACGCCCCCTCGCGCACCTGCTGGAAGCGCTGCTCGGCGTCCACGAGATTCGCCCGGGCCACCTCGACGTCGCCGGTGATGCGCCGGCCCGTGAAGATCGGCACCGAGAGCCCCGCCGCGACGGTCCAGTTGGGGAAGTAGTCCGTCCAGCCGCGGCCGGCGTCGTCGGGATAGGCGAAGCGCTGGTAGTTCGTGCTGATCTGGATCGCCGGATAGCGCGCCGCGCGCGCCGCCGAGAGCAGGTACCGCTGCGCGATGACGTTCTCGCCCGCCTGCCGCACCGCGAGCCGCGACGCGGCCGCGGTGTCGCCCACGGGGACGGTCGTCACCGCCGCCGCCTGCGCCCGCAGCGCCGCGAGATCGGCGGCGACGGCGCGCGCGATCGTCGCGGTATCGGGTTCCGTGACCGGCGTGGCGAGGGTCAACGGCGCGTCGAGCGGGAAGTTGAGCAGCGCCTTGAGCCGCGCGAAGGCGGCGTCGCGCTGCGTGAGCGCCCCGTACACCTGCGGCCGCAGGTTGTCGCGCGCGACGCGGGCCCGGAGCAGGTCGAACTCGGCCGAGGTCCCCACCTGGCGCGCGAGGGTCGTCTGCCGCAGCGCACGCTCGGCCTGGCCGAGCGAGGAATCGGCGATCGCCAGCAGTTGGTCGGCGACGGCGGCGTCGAAGTAGGCCTGCGCGACGTCGTACTGCACCTGGGCGGCTGTGGTCGTGAGGCCCAGCGTCGCCGCGCGACGGCCGGCGGCGGCCGCCGCCGTGCCGGCGGTGACGCGACCGGCGGCGAAGACGGTCTGCTGGGCCGTGACGCCCAGCACGACGTTGTTCGGCGAGGCGAAGACGCGCGTGAACGCCGCCGTCCCGTCGCCGGAGCCGCCCGTTCCGGTACCCGTTCCGGTACCCGTTCCGGTGCCCGTTCCGCTCCCCGAGCCGCTCGAGTTGCGCGCGGCCGCCGCGGCGATCGCCGCGAACTGGTTCTGCAGCTGGCGCTGGTAGCTGACGGTGCCGTTGACCTGCGGCAGCAGCTGCGAGCGGGCGGAGAGGTACTGCCCGTCGGCGCGCCGCACGGCGCTCTGCGCGATCGCGAGGGCCTCGGAGGTGCGCGTCGCGAGGGCGAGCGCCTCGTCGAGCGTGAGGGCGCGCGAGGCCGAGGCGGCCGGGGCGACGGGCCCCTGCGCCGAGAGGGGAGCGCACCAGACGGTCGCGACCGTCGCGAGGGCGGTCGCGGGACGACGGACGGCGTGGACGAGACGCATCAGGACGGCCCGATGGAGGACGGTGTCGCCGAACAGGGCGCGCCGGCGTGCTCGGCCGACGGCACGGGGTCCGCCACGCCGAGCGCGCGCAGCGTGAGCTCGACGTAGGCGACCACCGCCTGCGCCGGATCGGCGGGATACGTGCCGGGGAAGAGCTCGCGGCCGACGGCATCGGAGAAGAGCGTGCCGCTCAGCATCGCGGCGACGGTGACCGTGTCGTAGGGGCGCGTGGCGTGCCCGGCGTCGCGGAGGCGATCGAGGTAGGCGCAGAGCACGACGAACTCGCGGTCGCGCGCCTTGCACATGGGCGAGAGGACCTCGGGATGCTCCCCGATCTCGCCCATGGACTGCATGATGAGCCCGCGGCGCTCGCGGACATGGCCGTGGTAGCTGCGGGCCCAGTGCAGCAGCTCGCGACCGGGGTGGCGCGGGGTCTCGGGGAGCTCGACGCGAAGGCCCGCGCCGACCTGCCGCTCGAGCACCTCGACGATCAGCGCCGCCTTCGAGCCGAAGGTGCGGAAGAGCGTGACCTCGTTGACGCCCGCCTCTTCGGCGATGCGCCGCGTCGTCGCGCCGCGGAATCCGAACTCGCCGTACACCTTGGCCGCTGCCTCCGCGATCCGCTCGCGGAGGGGGGGAGCGTGGGTGCCGGTGTCGGGTGCTGTGGTGGCCATGTGCATGCAAGTATATGCTTGCACGATTTCTGCCGCAAGTGAGTGCTTGCTTTGAACCACGTGGTACTAGCGCGCCGCGCCTGTTTCGACGCGCGGCCTCCCGCGTGACGGCTTGTCGCGCGCCGGTGCCAGATTGGGGGAGTCGCGGTCGGCCGCAGGCGGCTCGCAGCGGCACGTGCAACCCCGCCCCCTTTCGGTCGTCCTTCTCCCCGGACGTCCCTGCCTTCTCCGCCTCAGCCTCCGAAGCCACCCCATGGCGCTGCTGCTGTACGCCGTCTTCATCCTCTCCGGCGCTGCCGGCCTGATCTACGAGTCGATCTGGAGCCGCTACCTCGGGCTCTTCGTCGGCCACAGCGCGTACGCGCAGATCATCGTGTTGGTGATCTTCCTGGGCGGCATGTCGCTCGGCGCGACGCTCGTCGGCCGCCGGTCGGAGACGGTCAAGCAGCCGCTCTTCTGGTACGCCGCGATCGAGCTGGCCTGCGGCGTCATCGGGCTCGTCTTCCACGACACCTACGGCGCCGTCACCGGCTGGGCGTACGACCACGTCTTTCCCTCGCTCGGCTCGCTGGTGGCGGTGGACATCGTCAAGTGGGCGATCGCCGCGCTGCTGATCCTGCCGCAGTCCATCCTGCTCGGCACCACGTTTCCGCTCATGAGCGCGGGGGTGCTGCGCCTCGTGCGCGCGCAGGGCGACGCCCGCGCGGGCCGGGTGCTGTCGCTGCTCTACTTCGCCAACTCGCTGGGTGCCGCGGGCGGGGTGCTGCTCGCCGGGTTCTACCTGATCGACGAGGCAGGGCTGCCCGGCACGCTGCTCGCGGCGGCGATGCTGAACCTGCTCGTCGCCGGCATCGTCATCGTGGCGCTGCGCGTGCGCCGCATGCAGGACGGGGAGGCGGGCGAGGCGGGAGCCCCCGCGGCGGCGGCCGAGGCGCCGACGGGGGCCGGGGCGCCCACCGCGCTCTCGCGCACGCTCCTCGCCGTCGCCTTCGGCACCGCCGCCGCCTCGTTCATCTACGAGATCGCGTGGATCCGCATGCTCTCGCTCGTGCTCGGGAGCGCCACGCACTCGTTCGAGCTCATGCTCTCGGCCTTCATCCTCGGGCTCGCCCTCGGCGCCTTCTGGGTCCGCACGCGGGCCGACCGCTTCGAGGACCCCGTGCGCACGCTCGGCATCGTGCAGGTGGTCATGGGGCTCCTCGCCATGGCGACGATGCCGCTGTACCTGCAGTCGTTCGCGTGGCAGTCGGCGCTCCTGCAGGGGATCACCGCCACCGAGCAGGGCTGGCGCTTCTTCACGACGGCCAAGTACGTCTTCTCGCTCGCGGTCATGCTGCCGGCGACGTTCTGCGCCGGCATCACGCTGCCGCTCATCACGCGCGTCCTGCTGGCCAACGGTGCCGGCGAGCGTGCGATCGGCTCGGTGTACGCCGTCAACACGCTCGGCTCGATCCTCGGCGCGGCGGCCGCCGGCCTGGTGCTGATGCCGCTGCTGGGGCTCAAGTGGCTGCAGGTCGCGGGGGCCGGCGTGGACATCGCCTTCGGCCTCCTGCTGCTCGCCGGCGTGGCCGGCACGGCGCGCGCGCCGCGCACCCTCGCCGTCGCGGGCGGCGTGGCGCTGGCCGGCCTCGCGCTCGTCGCCACGACCGTGCGCTTCGACACGCTGCTGCTCACCAGCGGCGTCTTCCGCCACGGCCAGCTGCGGAGCGCCGGCGACGGCTGGACGACGATCTACTACACCGACGGCCGCACCGCCTCGGTGGGCGGGCTGCGCAACACGCGCGGCCTGAGCCGCTCGCTGCTCACCAACGGCAAGCCCGACGCCTCGCTCAACGAGTCGTGGCTCCAGCCCTTCACCGGCACCGCCCCCGTCACCGGCGTCTCCGGCGACCAGGCCGCGCAGACGCTGCTGCCGCTGCTGACGCTGGCCTACCGCCCCGAGGCGAAGTCGGTGGCGAACATCGGGCAGGGCTCCGGCATCTCCGGCCACGTGCTGCTCGGCTCGCCCACCGTCGCCAAGGTCACGACGATCGAGATCGAGCCGCGCATGGTGGACGGCTCGCGCATCTTCCATCCCGCCAACCGGCGCGTCTTCGAGGATCCGCGCCACGCGTTCGTCATCGACGACGCCAAGTCGGTCTTCGCCGCCTCGCGCGAGAAGTACGACCTGATCCTCTCCGAGCCCTCGAACCCGTGGGTCAGCGGCGTCGCCGGCCTCTTCACCGACGAGTTCTACCGGCGGGTGCGGGCCTCGATGGCCCCCGACGGCGTGCTCGGACAGTGGCTCCAGGCGTACGAGACGAGCGACCTGCTCGTGCTCTCGGTGCTCGCCGCCGTGCACCGCAACTTCCCGTACTACGTCGTGCACGCGGCGTCGGGGGCCGACCTGCTGATCATCGCCTCGATGCGGCCGCTCTCGAATCCCGACTGGTCGATCGTCGGCGCCCCGGGGATCCGCGAGGACCTCGCGCGCAACTACCCGCTCACGCCGCAGGCCTTCGAGGCGACCCGCATCGCCGACCGGGCCGTCCTCGCCCCGTTGCTCGACACCTGGCGGACGGTCAACTCGGACTACTACCCGGTCGTGGACCTCGGGGCCGAGAAGGCGCGCTTCCTGCGCACGCGGGCCGCCGGGTTCATCGGCACCGCGTCCGACCGCTTCGACGTCATCTCGCTGCTCTCCGACACGCGCCGCGGCCTGCCCGGGGTGCAGCAGGCGCCGGCCGAGATGCCGCGCCTCATGAAGGGCGCCTACGCCGAGCGGGTGCGCGCCCTGCTCGCCGGCCGCCCGGTGGACTCGCTCGGCGGTTCCGCCTTCACCGCCGTACCCACCTCGGCGTGGGAGGCACAGCAGTTCGAGACCATCCTCGCCGCGGGCCGCCCACCGGCCGACTGGCGGCTGTGGGCGAACACGCTGTCGTTCGTGGACGGCTCGCTGCACGGTGCCTCGTCGGGCGCGGTGGACGAGGCGTGGTTCGGGCGCGTGCGCACGTACCTCGACCGGACGCGCGCGCCGGACGCCCCGCGCGCCGCCGTGGATTTCCTGCACGGCCTCGGGACGCTCGACTTCGCCACCGCGGCGCGGGCCTCCGCGCTGCTCGAGCGCGAGCAGCGGGCGGGGCGCGCCTGGGTGGATCCGGCCGCGCTGCGGCACGGGGGCGTGGTCGCGCGGCTCCGCACCGGCGACGCGGCCGGTGCCGAGCGGCTGCTCGACCTTCTCACGCCGGCGGCGACGCGCGAAGACGCGCGGACGCTGCTGCTCAAGAGCTACCTCCGGGCCGCGAAACAGGCGGGCTGACGAGCGCGGTCTAAATGGCCAATGCCCCGAGGAAGCGCCCGACGCCGCCGCGGAACATCGCGGTGACGCCGCGCCGCACGTCCTCGTCGCAGCAGGTTGTCGATGACCTCGTCGCGGAGTTCGAGGTCCTGCGGGCCGAGGACGAACGGAACGCCCCGAAGCCCCTGCCGCCGGCATCCCGGAACCTCGCCAAGCTGGCGATCGCCGCCGTGCTCGTGGTGCTGTGCGCCGTGACGTGGGTCATCGCGTGGGACCGGCTGCAGCCCCCGATCGTCGATCCCCTGCGCTGCCGCGAGCAGCGCCTCGCCGAACTCCGGCTGCGCCTCGCCGCACAGGCGCGGCTGGTGGACAAGTTCGCCCGCACCCACGGCGACCTGCCGGCCACGCTCGCCGTCGCGGGCGATCCGCTGCTCGGCATCGGCTACGTCAAGCGGCCCGACGACGAGTACGAGCTCGTCGCCCGTGACGGGAGCACGATCCTGACGTATCGTTCGTCGGAGCGCATCGAGGAATTCGTGGGAGACGCCGTGTCCGTCGTGAGCCAACCATGCCGCTGAGCCGCCGGTCCGGATGGACGCTCGTCGAGCTGATCATCGTCCTGGCGCTGGTCGGCATCCTGGCCGGCGTCGCCCTGCCGTCGGTGCTGACGGCGCGCCAGCGGGCGCGCGCGGCCGCCGTGCAGGCGCACCTCGCGGAGTTGCGGATCGCCATCAACCGGGTCTGCGCGGCCGGCGCCGCCCCCTGCGCCGAACCCGACTCCGCCGTCTTCGCGGACGCGGCGCCGGGGGTCACGCCGCCGTGGCTCGCGGACTCCCTGCCCGTGCGGCTGTGGTTCGACCAGCGCACCCGCAACGGCTACACCCTGCAGTGGACGCCGCTGCGCACCGCCGTCAACACCGAGACGCGCGTGCTCCGCACCGGCTCGCGCACGATCCCCCGATGGCGGTTCTGGGGCGTCTGGTGCATCGACTTCCCGTTCACCGTCACCGACACCATCCGCGCGATCACCGAGACGCAGGGCGCCTACGGCCGCATCGCGCTGGTGGACGAACAGGCGTCCGTGGGCCTCGGCCGCCTCGTCGGCGTGATGTCGGGCGTCACCGTGACGGAGGAAGGCACGGAGGGGGCCCCCAACCGCTGGATCTTCATCACGGACCCCGTGACCTTCCGCAACCGCACCGTCTCGCAGGATTCCATCTGCCGCCCCAACTCCCGCTGCGCCCGCATCCCCTGCTGACGCCCCGGGGGGCTCAGGGCAGCGGCGTCGCCGGCCACGCCGCGCCGAGCCGCGCGACGATCGCGGCATAGAGCTCGATCCCGTCCCACAGGTTCTGCAGCCGCAGGTTCTCGTCGGCGGCGTGCTGGCGGTTGTCGTGGTTCACGATCGGCACCACGATCAGCGGCACCCGCAGCACGTCGGCGAAGTCGTGCATCGGCAGCGACCCGCCGAGGGTCGGCATGAGCACCGGCGGCTGCCCGAGCGCCTCGGTGGCCACCGCCGCGAGCGCGCGCGAGACCGGCGCATCGAGCGACGTGCGGAGCGCGGGGTAGCCGTCGCCCCACGCGAGCGTCGCGAGCTTCGGGTGCGCGAGCCGTTCGGCGAGCGTCGCACCGCCCGGCGGCACCAGGTGCCACCCCTGCGACCGCAGGAAGTCCTCGACGAGCGTCCGCACCCGCGCCGGCGACTGGTCGGGGACGAGCCGGAAGCTCAGCGAGGCCGTCGCCTCGGTGGGGATCGCGTTCGCCGCCTCGGCACCGGTGCCGCCGCTGCGGAGCCCTCGCACGTCGAGCGACGGCAGCATGATGCGCAGCGGGCTCGGCGCGTCGTTCGCCTCCGTGGCAGCCAGCCCGAGTTCGCGCCGCAGTGCCGCGTCCACGTCCGGCACCCGGGCCACCGCGGCGCGTTCGGCGGCGGTGATCGGCCGTACGTCGTCCATGAAGCCGGGAATGCGGATCTCGCCGTCGTCCGAGCGCATCGCGGCGAGCAGCGTCGCCAGCCGCATCGCGGGGTTCGGCGCCCAGTTGCCGTAGTGGCCGCTGTGCAGCGCGCGGAGCGGCCCGTACACGGTGAGCTCGGCCCCGATCACGCCGCGCACCCCGAAGACCAGCTGCGGCGCGCGGCTCTGGTGCACCGGGCCGTCGCCGAAGAGCCACGCGTCCGCGGCGAACAGGTCGCGATGCCGCTCGAGCAGCGGGCGCACGTGTTCCGAGCCGGCTTCCTCCTCGCCGTCGAGGAAGACCTTGAGGTTCACGCTCGGCCGGCGTCCGAGTGCGTCCAGCGCGTCGAGCGCCGCCAGCAGGGCGATGATCGGCGACTTGTCGTCGGAGGCCGAGCGGGCGTAGAGCCGCGCCTCGCCGTCCACGCGGCCGGTGGCGGGAATGGGCATCGGCTGCCCGCCCGCCTCGAGCGTGCGCGTGCGCAGCACCGGCTGCCACGGCGGCGTCGTCCACTGCGCCGGCGTCACCGGCTGGCCGTCGTAGTGCATGTAGAAGACGACCGTGCGCGCGGCCCCCGGGGTGCGGCGCTCGCCGAAGACCGCCGGCGGGTGCGGGCCGTTCTCGAGCCGCCGGGCCGCGAAGCCGCGGCGCGTGAGCATCGCCACGAGGGTATCGGCGTTGCGCCGGATGTTCACCGAGTCGCTGGCGAGGTTGGGGATCGCCAGCAGGCCGGCCAGCTCGCGGACGATCTGCGCCTGACGCGGCTCGTGCCAGGTGCGGACGGCGCGTGCGAGGTCGCGTGCGGGCTGGGCGGCAAGGGGGGCCGTGGCGGCGGCGCCGCCGGCGAGGGCGGCGGCGGCAAGGTGGAGGGCGAGGCGCATCCCCATACCTTACGCGCATGCGTACGCTTCGCCACCACCTGCTGGGCCGTTCGGGACTGCGGGTCTCCGAGCTCTGCCTCGGCACGATGACCTTCGGCACCGAGTGGGGCACCGGCGCCGACGCCGCCGAGTCCCGCCGCATCTTCGACGCCTACGCCGGGGCCGGCGGCAACTTCGTGGACACCGCGAACCGCTACACCGAGGGCACCTCGGAGCGCCTCGTCGGCGAGTGCATCGCCGCCGACCGCGACCACTTCGTCGTCGCGACCAAGTACACGCTGTTCGACCGCAAGGGCGACCTCAACTTCGCCGGCAACCACCGGAAGAACCTCGTCCGGTCGCTCGAGGGATCGCTCCGCCGGCTCGGCACGTCGCACGTGGACCTGCTGTGGATCCACGCGTGGGACGGGGTGACGCCGCTCGAGGACGTCGTGCGCGCGCTCGACGATCAGGTGCGGTTGGGGAAGGTGCTGCACGTCGGGATCAGCGACGCCCCCGCGTGGGTCGCGAGCCGGATGCACACGATGGCCGAGTGGGCCGGGTGGACACCGTTCACGGCGCTGCAGGTGGAGTATTCGCTGGTGACCCGCGAGGTCGAGCACGAGCTGCTGCCGATGGCGCGGCACCTGGGGCTTCCCGTGACACCGTGGTCGCCGCTCGGGCGCGGGCTGCTGACGGGCAAGTACACCGATGCCGCGCGGGCGGCGGAGCCGAAGCGGATGAACCCGCAGACGTCGCTGCAGGTGAACGAGCGGACCCTCGCGATCGCGCGGGCGGTGGATGCCGTCTCGGCGCGGCTTGGGAAGCCCCCGGCGCAGGTGGCGCTCAACTGGGTGCGGCGCCAGGGGGCCGACCTGTTCCCGATCGTCGGGGCACGGTCGCTGGCGCAGTTCCGCGAGAACCTCGCGGCGCTGGAGTGGGAGCTCCCCGACGACGCGGCGGCGGCGCTCGACGAGGCCAGCGCCGTTCCGCTGCGGTTCCCGCAAAACTTCCTGGCGTCGAAGAACGTACAGGATCTCATGTTCGGCGGGGCGCAGGACGGACTCGTTCGCTGACCGCCGCCGACCGCACCCCGACCTGGAGTCTCGCATGGATTCGTCGTCCACGCCCGGCACGCGCCGCGGCTTCCTCGCCCGCCTCGCCACGTTCGTCGGCGGGACTTCCGTCGGCGCCGGCGCGCTGGCCTCGATCGGCGCGCAGCCCCCGCGCCGCGCGCCCAAGGGCAGCCAGGCCGCAGCGCCGACCGCGCCGACCGCGCCGACCACGCCGCTCGTGCATGCCGAGGACGCCTGGCTCGACGCCCTGCCGCGCGGGCACCGGATGGTGTTCGACGCCTTCACGCTGTCGGGCGTCCTGAACGCCGGGCGCTACTGCGGCAACTGGTTCCGCTCGAACGAATCCGGCTACGGGCTCAAGCCGAACCAGCTCGGCGCGGTGCTCATCCTGCGGTCGGGAGCGACGATCTTCGGCTTCGACGACTACGTGTGGGGCAAGTACCCGCTCTTCGGCCAGCAGACGAAGCCCGACCCGTCCACGGGGAAGCCGTTCACGTTCAACCCGTTCCTGCGCACCCCCGGGGGCGACGCGCTGACGCAGGGCATCCAGTGGAAGGAGCTCACCGACTTCGGGGCGCACTTCGCCGTCTGCAACGGGACGATGACCGGGCTCGCCTCGGCGATCGCGGGGGCGACGGCCGACGAGCAGGCGGTCGAAGCGGTGCGGCAGGATCTCGCGACGCACCTCGTGCTGAACGCTCACCTGATGGCGACGGGGATCGTCGCGCTCGGACGCGCGCAGGAGAAGGGGTACACGTTCGGCTGCGGCGGGTAGGGCCGGCGGCCGTCTTGCCGCCCTGCAACGGACGGCCGGAGCTCCATGAAGGGTGGAGCCCCGGCCGTCCGTTCGTGCTTCGCGAACTTCCCCGCGCCTACGGCACCCGTCGCTCCAGCTCCGAGTACTCGCCGGCAATGAAGTAGCCGACCGCGCGTTTCGACGGGTTCGTGATGTTCGCCACGTTCCCGCGGACGCTGCTGACCGGCACGCCGAACGGCGTCCCGGTGTTGTTGGTCTGCGCCGACAGCGCCAGGAAGTACCGATATCCCTGCTCGGAGATGGACAGCTGCCGCACGCGCACGTGCTGGCCGGGCCGGACGAGCCAATCGGAGTACGGCTGGAACTGGCGCACCTTTGCGCCGTTGAACTGGTCGTCCGACAGCACGATGCGCGTGACTTCCTCGCTGTCGGGCGACACCAGTCGCCGCCCGTCGATCCACTGGTCCCAGACGTAGAAGTTCCGCTGGGCCGCGGGATCCTGCACCGCGATCGTGGCGCGCCAGTTCTGCCCGGTGTCCACCTCGTCGAATTCCGACTTGAAGAACAGCGAGTCCATCGCCACGCCGGGTTGCATCACCTCGGTGGAACGGTAGGTATCGCCTCCCCAGACGATCTCGAGCGTCACCGGGCGGCCCGCCGGCAGGGCCATCGCCGCGGCCCGGTAGGTGCCGGGTTCCTGCGACGACTCGACGAACACCGTGGCCTGATTGGCGTCATCCAGCACGCGCACCGTCGCGCCGCGCGCCGCGGACTGCGACACTGTGGCGAAGACGTCCTGCGTGACACTGAGGCGGATCACCTGATCGGCCGATGAGGCCGTCCGTTCCCGTTCGAGCCGCGCCTCGACCACGAGGCGCGGTTGGTAGTCGAGGCCGCTCACGTTCACGACCCGCTCGCAGCCCGCGAGGACGAGGGACGACAGGAGCAGCAACGGCAGCACGCCGCGATTCGGCATGGAGCTCTCAGAAGTTGAAGGTGTAGGCGACGCTGGGCACGATGCCGAAGATCGCCGTCTGGACCGCTTCGGTGACGAGGGGCTGACCCTCGCGCTGGCGGAACCGCAGCGCCTGCGCATTGAAGCGGTTGTACGCGTTGAGCAGACCGAACTGCCACTCGCCGCGCCTGGTCTTCCGCGTGGCGGAGAGGTCGAGGCGATGGTACAGGGGGAGGCGTCCGGCGTTGCGCGCGCCGTATTCCGTCGCGAGCAGCCCGTCCACCTGGTAGCGCGAAGTCGGGAACGTCGCCGGCAGGCCGGTGGCCAGGGTGAACGTGCTGCCGAGGGTCCACTTCGACTTCGGGCCGAGCGAGCGGAGGGCGACGACGTTCAGGTTGTGCGTCTTGTCGAACGGCGTCGGGTACCAGTTGCCACCGTTGATGCCGCCGCCGCGGTTGCCGCCCCGGGTGAACCGCTGCTCGGACCTTCCGAGCGTGTAGCTGATCCAGCCCGTCACCGTACCCTGCGACCGCCGAGCCAGCAGCTCGAGCCCGTACGCGCGCCCCTGACCCTGCACCATCTGCGTCTCGATGCGCGGGTTGAGCAGCACGTCCGCCCCGTCAATGAAGTCCACGACGTTGCGCGCCTGCCGGTAGAAGCCCTCGACCGACAGTTCGACGCCGCCGCGCGTCGCGCTGTAGCCCACCGCGTACTGGTCGGCCAGCAGCGGCTTGATCCACTGACCGGCCGGCTCCCACACGTCGAGCGGGCTGATCGAGTTGGTGTTCGACACGAGCAGCAGGAACTGCTGGGTCCGCGCGTAGCTGGCCTTCAGACTCGACGTCTCGGTGAGCATGACGCGGCCCGAGACGCGGGGCTCGAGCGCCGTGCGCGTGGCGAGACGCGCGCTGCTGCCGAACCGCGTGCTGTCGCGCACGACGCCGGGCTCGTAGCGCCCGAGGGCCTCCGAATAGACCACCGGCGCGTCGTTGACGTACGAGTACACCGTCGCCGGACCGCGCCGCTCGAAGCCCGCCACCCGCAGCCCGTAGCGCACCGACACTCGCGACCCGATCCCCAGCTCCTGGCCGATCCACGCCGCCGGCATCAGGGTGTTGCGCCGCTCGATCCGGCGCGGGTTGTACGCGTTGTTCGCCCCTACCGGCAGGAGGTCACCGGGGTTGATGCGCTGGCTCGTGAGCTCGGCCCCGAACTCCACGGTGTTGGTCGGCGAGAGATACCAGGTCTCGTCCACCCGCACGTTCAGACTGCCGATGCGCGAGTTCCACCGGATGCTGTCGCTCGTGCCGGTGAGGATGTCGAGGCGGTAGTCGTAGTCGCCCCACGCGGCGGTCACCTTCGAGAACAGGTTGCTGCGCAGCGCCTGGTTCCAGCGGAGCGTCAGCGCCCGGTTGCCCCAGCCGGCGCCGAGGTCGCCGATCCCGGCGAAGCGGTCGCGCCCGAGATACCCCGAGAGCATCAGCGCACCGGACGAGCCGAGGCGCACGTTCGTCTTGGCGTTGACGTCGTAGAAGTACGCCGTGGTCGCCCGGATGGTCGGATCGCTCGAGAGGCCGGTGAAGAGGTCGGCCCACGACCGGCGCGCGGCGATCATGAAGGAGCCGACCTTCTTCGGCAGCGGTCCTTCCACCAGCCCGCGGCCGGCGAGCAGCCCGAGCGAGGCCGAGCCCGTGAACTTGTTCACGTTGCCTTCGCGCTGGCGCACGTCCACCACCGACGAGAGGCGCCCGCCGAAGCGGGCCGGAATGGCGCCCTTGTACAGCGTCACGTCGTCGATCGCGTCGGCGTTGAACGTGCTCAGGAAGCCGAGGATGTGGTTCGGGTTGTACACCGTGGCTTCGTCGAGCAGGAAGAGGTTCTGGTCGGCGGCACCACCGCGGACGCTGAAGGCGGTCGAGGCATCGCTCGACAGCGAGACGCCGGGCAGGAGGGTGAGACTGCGAATCGGGTCGGCCTCGCCCAGGACCGGCGGCAGCAGCCGGACGGCCGGGAGGTCCAGTCGCACGACGCTCATGTCCGGCGTCCGCGGATCGAGGTCCGGGCGATCGTCTCCCGAGCGGCTCGCCTGCACGGAGACCGTCGCCAGCTGCACCTCGCGCCGCCGCAGCTGCACGGTGCGGGTGAGGTCCTCGGTGAGCGTGAGAACCGTGTCGAAGGGCACGTACCCGAGCGCGCGGACGACCAGCCGGTGCATGCCCTCCGCGAGCAGCAGCGAGTAGAAGCCGTCGTCGTTCGACTCGACGCGCACGGCCTCGTCGTCCGCGGAGACCCGGGCCCGGCGCAGGATTTCGCCCGAGGCCGCACTCCGCACGTAGCCGCTGATGCGCACGCGCTTCGCCGGTGTGGACGGCCGCGCCTCACGACCGGTCCCCCGGTACTGCAGCGCCAGTTGCCCGCGCGGGCCCACCAGCGGCTGGAATGGCGTGCCGTCGAGCAGGAGGGTGATCGCCCGGTGCGCGGGGGCGCCGCTCACCTTGAGCGAGCGCGGCGACTCCATGCCGGGCTGCGCCGGGTCGGCCGCGTACGACAGGCCGGCCTGCAGCGCGACCTGCCGCAGGGCGTCCTTCAGGGGCACCTGCGCGAGGTCGAGCGTGACGGGCGCGGAGAGCGGACCGCGCAGGTCCGTCACGTCGGCCAGACGGCGGTAGCCAGTCGGCAGCGCGCCGGCGTCCGGCGCGGGGCTCGGCTGCGCGCCGAGCAGCGACGCCGCGCCGAACGCGAGGAGGAAGCTCCGCAGGATCATGGGCGTGGTCACGGGGCCTCCGGCGCGATGAAGACGGTCTTTCCGGTGGTCTCGACCCGCACGCCAAGCGCCAGCCGCAGCGCGCCGAGCACGTCGTCCAGCGACTGCGCCGCGAAGCGCGCCGTCAGACGCCGATTCGCGAGCGCCGGATCGGCAGTGAGCGTCACGTCGAAGCGTCGCCCGATCGCGGGCAGCGCCTCGGCCAGCGGCGTCTCGTCGAACAGCAGTTCGCCGCGCATCCAGGCCAGGGCGGACTCGACGTCCGAGGTGACCTGCACGCCGGTGTCGAGCAGCCGGCCGCGCTGTCCCGCGTTGAGAAGGGTCGCCTTGTCCATACGCGGGCGCAGGGTATCCATGAGCGCGACCACGCCTTCCTCGACGGCCACGTCCACTGCGGGGAGCTCGGGCCACGCCCGCACCACGAAGCGCGTGCCCACGTCCTGCGCGACCGCGTTGCGGGTCCGCACGCGGAACGGACGCGCGTCGTCGTGCACGACGTCGAAGTAGCCCTCGCCCTCGAGCGCGACGTCACGGGCGCCGCGGCCGAAGCCCGCGCCCCAGCGCAGCGTACTGCCGGCTGCGAGCGTCACGCGGGAGCCGTCCGGGAGCTGTGAGGTGACATCGCGTCCGAGGGGGGCGGTGAGCGACCCGCCGCGGGTCGCACGCCACGTCGCCACGCCGCCGACGACGACGAGCAGGGCCGCGGCGACGCGGGTGACACGGCGCAGCCACGGCGACGCGGTCCGCTGCCGCACGTCGGAGGCCATGCGTGCGCGCCGGGCGGAGAGGTCGTCCTGGCCAGCCGCCTGCAGCCGGGCGGCGAGTGCCTGCCACGCTGCGTCGGTGCTCGCCGAATGCGCGGCACCAAGCGAGGTCCGCGGCAACTCGCGCAGCAACTGTGCGTCGCGGGGATGCGCCTGCAGCCAGGCATCGACGCGGGCCCGTTCGGCCGGCGACAGGTCGCCCGCGAGGTAGCGGTCTATCAGGAGCGGATCGAACTCGGATTGTTTTGACATGGAGTGGGGTGGGGTTGCGGATGAGACACGCGACCCGGCCAGAACCCCACAAACCCCTGCCGGCTAGTCGTCGCCGAGCGCCGCCCGCAGGGCCTTCAGGCCCCGCCCCAACTGGTTTTCCACCCCCTTGACCGAGATGCCGAGCGTGTCGGCGATTTCGGCGTAGCTCAGCCCGCCATGCCAGCGCATGAGCATCACCTGTGCGAGGCGGGGGGGAAGGGCGTCCATGGCGGCCTCGAGCCGGGACCGGGCCTCGAGGGTCTCGAGCGCCGTGTCCGGACGCGTCGGGGCGGGATGCAGGGCGCGCACGCTGTCGTGCGCCTCGTCGTCGGCCCAGCTCTGCTCGACGGCGTCGCGGCGGCGCAGGTTGAGCGCGCGGTTGCGAACGGCGGAGTACAAATAGGCGGTGACGCTGCCGGTGACGACCCACTCGGCCCGTCCCTGCCAGAGCGCGAAGAAGATGTCCTGCACGAGCTCCTCGGCGCGGGCGGCGTCGCCGACGTACCGGGTACCGAAGGCGACAAGCGGCTGGTGCATGGCGCGGAAGAGCGCCTCGAAAGCTTCGAGGTCGCCGTCGCGGATGCGCTGGACACAGTCACGCGGGAGTTCGAGCACGAGTGGGAGAGGAGAGCGGGTTCCGGCAGGGGCGCGGGCCAGTGGCATGTACGGTTTTGGGCGATGATTGGTGCCGAGGCCGTCGGCGGGGCCGCTCCTTGACAGTCAACTGACACCATGTCAGTGTACTGTCATGCCTGCCGCCGATCGCCCGCACGCGCGCCTGCGCGCCGAGACCGCCGAACGCATCCTGGCGGCGGCCTTCGAGCTGCTGCGTGACGCGCCCGAGGCCCCCTTCTCGCATGAGATCGTCGCCGAGCGGGCCGGCATCTCGGCCCGCACGGTGTACCGCCACTTCCCGACCCAGGCCGATCTGGTGCAGGGCGTGTGGCGGCAGCTCCGCGACCGCACCGGCACCACCTGGCCGCGGACCCCCGACGCCATCGTGCCGGAACTGCGCGGCCTTTTCGCGCAGTTCGAGCGCAACAATGCCCTGACTCGCGCCATGCTGGCCGCGGCGCCGCGCGCCAACTACCCCGTGGCCGGATCGGCCGAAGGGCGCGAGGCCTTCCGGGAGGCGCTGGCCCCGTGGCTCGCGCAACTCACGCGGGCGCAACAGGCGGCGCTGATCGCGCAGTGCGTGGCCATCTACAGCGCACCGTTCTGGCAGATGCTGCGGGATCGAGGCCAGCTCTCGGCCAAGGCGGCCGAGGATGCGGCGGTGGCGACCATGGAGGCCGTTCTCGCCGCCGCCCGACCGGTGTCGGCGCCGCTCACGCCGGCTCGACGCCCGCGCCGTTCGGGGGCGGTCATCGCTCCTTCACCCTGACCACCGAGGTGCCGTCATGTCCACCGCCCACCCCGCCGGCGCCGTCGTGCTCGCCGCCGGCGAGACCCGATCGGCCGCCCCACTCAACATCGTCGGGGAAACCACGCACGTGCTGGTCGCCGGCGACGACAGCGGCGGGCAGTTCGCCAGCTTTCATCTCGGGGCGCCACCCATGTCCGGACCGCCGCTGCACGTGCACAGCCGCGAGGACGAGTGGTTCTATGTGCTCGACGGCGAACTGGTCTTCGAACTGGAGGGAGATCGCCGCACCGTCCGGGCCGGTGGCTCGGTCTTCCTTCGCCGCGGAGTTACCCATCGCTACCAGAACTTCACTGATCGCGAGGCCCGACTCCTGATCACCACGACGCCGGCCGGTCTGGATCGCTTCTTCGAGGCGATGGATGCCATGACACCGCCGGGCGGGCTCCCCGCCATGGACCAGCTGATGGCACTCGACGCCGAGTTCGGACTCACGACCCTCGGCCCCCCCATGGGACCAGGTGATCGGCCGTGAGCACCGTGGCGCGCCCCGAGACCTCGTTCGCGGGCGTGATCCCGCTGCACGATCGGGCGATGTGGTGGATTGGCGGCATCACGCTCCTCACGCTGCTGGGGTTCCAGCCGACCCTCAGTACCCGACTGGCGCAGCTCGACGTTGCCCACGTGGCGCACGGCGTGGCCTCACTTGGCTGGCTGCTGGTGCTGATGGTGCAGGCCGAGCTGATTCGGCGTGGCCATGGACACCGGTCTGTTGCTCGTCTTCACTGCTGCGTTCGCGGTCGCGGTCGCCAATGTTCGCCGCCCGGCCATTCACAGCCGAGCCATGGCGGCCACGGCCCTCGTCGCCCTCCCCCCTGGGCTCGGTCGGTGGGCCATGCGCCTGTTTCACCTTGATCCCGTGGGGGGATCGTACGTGGGGCTCGCAGTGGGCGCCGGGCTGCTCCTCGCTCTCGTCATCACCGACCGCCGCGCCGGCGTCCGGGATCGCGTGTACCCGGTGATGCTGGCGGTGATGCTGCTGATCGCCGCAGGCAGCGCGCCGGTTGCGCGTCTCCTCGGCCCACGCGTCGGCGCTGCGTCTGCCGTTCGTGGGTGATCATGTGACGAATCGCCCGCAGCGTGCTGTGCGCGACGTCGGTGACCGGTGCCGCGAACGCCACGCGCACGGCGCTCAGGTGCGGGAACCGTGCGGAAGCGATGGCCCGCTGGATCGCCGTGCCGGATACCGGCACGTTGAGGCGTGTGTGTGAAGGCCTTCGCGGCTGGATGGTGAAGGCCAGCACGGTGGAGCGCGAGTGCGGGTGCGCGGGGGGGGAGAGCGAAGAACCTCCGACACGCGACAGCCGTATCGGAGGTTCTCTCTCACTGGGGCGGGAGGAATTGAACCTCCAACCACCGCATTAACAGGGAGCCCTCCGAGGCGCTTCAGGGGGAAGCGACGGGCATAGAACGAATAAATCTGCGTGGTGTGCGGTGGAGTTGGCTACCTGTTTGGCTACCTGTAATTGGCCAAGAATCGAGTCACGCTTCCGTGGGAGTCAAGCGAGTCACTCGGCGAGTGAGACTGTGCATTCTGCTACACGCGCACGACGGAGAATGGTGTCGATTCTCGCCGGACATCATTGCGCATGTAGGCGACTTCTTCGCAGGCGCCTCTGCCAGCCGCAGGGCTGCGGAGGTCAGCTCGGGGGGTGAAATGGCCCTTACGGACCAGCGCTCTTTCATTAGGGGAGCATCGCTCCGAACCGTACCGCTGGAAACTCGAGAGCCACGTTGGACGTGCTTTCGGGGCCCCAAGCCCGCGAATCGTAGCGAGCTGCCTGGCAGAGAGGGCGATGCCCTTCATGCCGTTTGCGAGCTTAGCCCCCTTCGCAAGCGCGGCAACCGAGAGCTCCGGTCCGTCCAGATATCGTACCGCGTCGTATAGATCGGGCCGTTGTCGATGCACCCAACCCCAGCTTCGACGAGCGCGGGCTTCGGAAGGCCGTTGCCACCGACACGCTGGGCGAACTCTCCGATAGGTAGGTCGAGATCCCGAATAGGCTGTAGGTACTGTCGCGGCTTGCCAAGATCGGTGCTCACTGCCACACTATCGCAACGCCGACGCTGGCGCGGCCGTGATTTCACGTGGTTCTTGAGTCGGTCGACGAGAATGAGCCCAGTGTCCTTTCAATGTTTCTGGTAGACCGAGACCCCCGAACCCTCTCGGGGGCGTACCCCGCTGACGTTCGCGCCGGCGACTTGTTCCTCGGCCACGGGGCGGGACCGCTTGAGGTCGTCACCTTCTCCGCATCCGGTCTGCCGACGGCCGGCTTGCTCCGCGATCTGCACCGCATTCGCCAGGGTGGGCGGGCGACGCCGGTCGTCGTCGTGGTCCTCTGGGGTGGGGATCGCGCGGCGATCGCGACAAGATTCGGCACCCAGCCCGTTGAACACGCCGATCTCGAGCGGGCGCAGGTCGAGCGGCTCTGCCGGTCTGTGCTCGACGCGCCGGATCGTCACGCGGGCGACGAGCTTCTTCGCCAGAAGCTTCGCTCCCTCGCGGAGCAGCCGATCGCAGGACTCCGCAATGCCGGCCTCTTCGCCCTGCACGAGCTCGAGCACGGGATTCCCCATCGGCCGGATTGGCCGGGGCAGCGTCAGCGAGGCTCTCCGTTGCTGCACCTGCGTGGCCGAGAACTCGTCGAGCGCCTCGGTTTCACGATCGAAGCGTTGCCAGGACCAGCGAGTGTCCTGAGGGCCCAAGGCACCCGAATCGCCGTCGCCGTCTTCCTCCAGCGGGCGGACGAGATCGAGCGGGCCAGCGAGCAGTACGACCTGCTCTCCCCGGTGAGCTACGCGCTGGCCAAGGCGGACAGCGAGCGTCTGGACTACGTGGTCGTGCTGGCAGCCTCTGTCCTACGGGTCTACCCGGTGCAGCCTGGCGTGGGGACCGCTCGGCGGGGCCGCACCGAAACGTTTATCGAGCTCGATCTCGCGCTCCTCCCGCAGGAATCGGCCGGCTATCTCCCCCTGATTGCCTCGGCGGACGCGCTGGCGGCGGGCGGAACCTTCAGCGCGATTCTCGAGGCGTCGAAGCGCTTCGCGGCCGATCTTGGCGCGCGGCTCCGGGACCGGATTTACGAAGACGTTATGCCGCAGCTTTGCGCCGCCCTCGTGAAGGCGCAGCGGCTCCGCAACCCGTCTCGCGAGCGGCTGGCCGACACGTTCGAAATGTCGCTCCTCGTGCTCTTCAGGCTTCTGTTCGTAGCCTATGCCGAGGACAAGGAATTGCTGCCGTGGCATACCAGTCCGCGCTACAGGGAGCACTCTCTCAAGACGCTGGCGCAGCGACTCGCTGCGGAGCACGAAGACGATACCGCCTACGGTGGTACCCACGCCTACTGGGACTCCGTCCGCATTCTCTGGGAGGCGGTGGATAAGGGCAATCCCTCCTGGCGCGTCCCGGCCTACAACGGGGGGCTGTTCGCAGAGGGAGCTGACGCTGCGCCGTCGGCGCAGCGGCTCTCCGCGCTGCATTTGCCCGATGACGCGTTCGCTCCGGCTCTGCGTGCGTTGCTGGTAGATGATTCCGCAGACGGCATCGCGGGGCCAGTGGACTTCCGAGCACTCGGCGTCCGGGAGTTCGGGACCATCTATGAAGGGCTGCTCGAGCAGGAGCTGAGCATCGCCGAGCACGATCTCACCCTCGACAACAACGGGGCATACGTACCGGCCTCGGCGATGCGCGGCCGCGGGCGGCGTCGAGCCGGCGCAGTCGACTCGGTCATGGTTGCCGCCGGCGAGGTTTACCTGCACGATAAGTCCGGGGCGCGGAAGGCGACTGGCGCGTACTACACGAAGGACTTCGCCGTCGAACACCTGCTCGAGCGGTCGCTCGGACCGGCGCTGGACGAGCACCTGCGACGTCTCGATGCCCAGTACGACGTGGATGACGCGGCCAGAGCTTTCTTCGACTTCCACGTTGCCGACATCGCGATGGGCTCTGGCCACTTCCTGGTGGCGGCCGTGGACTGGCTCGAGCGTGGCCTGTCAGGGTATCTCGCCCGCCGTTCGTTGCCCGGCGTACGGGACGAGCTTGCGCGGCTTCGGGCGAGCGCACTGAAGGCGCTGGGCGACGACTGGCGGGGCGAGCCGATCGAGGACACCCAGTTGCTCCGGCGGCAGATCGCCCGGCGCTGCATCCACGGCGTGGACCTGAATCCTCTTTCGGTTGAACTCGCGCGGCTCTCGCTGTGGATCCACACCTTCGTGCCGGGGTTGCCGTTGAGCTTCCTCGACGGGTCCCTCCGGTGCGGCAACTCGCTCGTGGGGATCGCAACGTTCGAGGAGGCGCGCGAGCTGCTCGCAGGCGAGTATGACGACCTATTCGCCTTCACGGCAGACAGCTTGATTGCTTCCGCGCGCGAGCCGCTCAAGCGACTGTCGCTATTGGCCGAGGCAACGGCGGCAGAGGTCAAGAACGCCCGGCAGTACTACGCAAAGGCTAGGGCTGCGATCGCCCCCACGGAGCAGCTGTTCACGGTCCTCGCCGCGTCGCGGCTCGATCCGCAGATCCAGGCGGCGCTCGACACACACCAGCTTTCGGGGCGCGTCGCGGCTGAGGATCTGTTCACCGATGCGCTGCTCCGGAAGGCAGAGCGGGTGCTGAAGGGGCTGGGCCCACTGCATTTCCCGACGGCGTTCCCGCAGGTGTTCGACCGACCGCGTGCCGGGTTCGACGTGATCCTCGGCAACCCGCCGTGGCAGGAAGCAACGGTGGAAGAGCTCGCCTTCTGGGCTCGCCACGACCCCGGGCTGCGCGGCCTCGCGCGAAATGAGCAGGGGCGGCGCGTGGCCACCCTGCGCCGGACCCGCGCCGACCTGATCCCCGTTCTCGAGGCCGAGCGCGAGGAAGCGGAGCGGCTCCGGAGCGTCCTGACGTCGGGACAGTATCCGGGGATGGGGACGGGGGATCCCGATCTCTACAAGGCCTTCTGCTGGCGGTTCTGGTCGCTGGTGGCGGCGGACGGCGGGCGCATCGGCGTGGTCCTGCCGCGTTCGGCGTTTGCGGCCAAGGGAAGTACGGAGTTCCGGCAAGCACTGTTTGAGAAGGCGCAGTTACTGGATCTCACGATGCTGCTCAACTCCGGCGGATGGGTTTTCGATGAGGCGGAGTACCGCTACACGATCGCCTTGGCTTGCATCGCGCGTGGGGTCACGTTGCCCGATGCTGGCGCCGTCATCCTGCTCGACGGACCATATCCCAGTCGCAGTCGCTACGAGCAGGGCCTGCAGCGCGTTGCAGAGCGCCCCATCTTTCACGGGCGTGACATCGCAAAGTGGAACGATGCGTCCTCGCTACCGTTGCTGCCGACTCCGGGCGATGCCGAGGTGTTCCTCCAGCTGCGCAAGGCGCCGCGACTGGATTACAACTCGATCCAGAGCTGGCGGGCGCGGCCGTTCGCTGAGCTGCACGCGACGAACGATGCGGACCTGATGGTGCTAGATGCCGATCGTCGCCCGCGCGGGCACTGGCCGGTGTTCAAGGGGGAGTCGTTCGACTTGTGGACACCGGATCGCGGGCCCGAGTCCTACTACGGGTGGGCGGATCCGGCGGTCGTGCAGGAGGCGCTGTACGAGCGGCGACTGCGGGCGGGAAATCGGCCGGACTCCCCGTTCGGGGAGTTCGAGGCGCGGTGGCGTGAAGCGAATCGGACGCTGCCGTGTCTGCAGCCGAGGATCGCGTTTCGAGACATCACCAATCGCACCAACCAGAGAACGGTGATTGCGGCCCTTGTCCCGCCGAAGGTGGTCCTTACGAACAAGGCCCCATTTCTGCTTTGGCCGCGCGGTGACATCGCGGACCAGGCGTTTCTCTTGGGTGTCCTGTCGTCCATCGCGCTCGATTGGTATGCCAGGCGTTTCGTCGAGGTCAGTCTCAACTACTTCATCTTCAACCCGTTCCCGATTCCTCGACCCACCCGCGATAACGTCCTCTGGCAGCGCGCCGTAGCCCTCTCGGGCCGTCTTGGGGTTCAGGAAGACGACCGCTTCGCGGAGTGGGGCGCCGCCATCGGGGTGGCACCAGCCCCGCTGGAAGCCGACGAGCGCGACGCCTTGATCGCCGAGCTCGACGCTGTCGTCGGCCGCCTGTACGGGCTGAGCGAGCGGGGGCTCTGCCACGTATTCGAGACGTTCCACGAGGGATGGGACTACGCGGCGCGCCTCGACTTGGTGCTCTCGCACTTCCGGCGACTGCCCTCGGCATAGAAGTGGTGCCATGCCCTACGCACCGATGCCAGTGTTGATGACTTCCCCTGCTCGCGGCAAGCCGCAAAACTCGGCTGCCGTGCGAGCAGTGCACTTCGGAGTCTCCGCACGAGTGCGGCGGAAGGTCCTGTGACGGCTCCGCTTCCCGGACTCAATTCGCCGACGCCGGAGTTCATCGACAACCGGCAGGGCAATACGCTGGAGTCCGCACTGCGAGCCCGTCTCGAGCACCTCGCGGCCACCCTGGTCCAGCCGGTGGACGTGGACATCGTCACCGGCTACTTCAACGCGGAAGGATTTGGTCGGATCGCCGCCTCGCTATCACGCGCCGGTCGCGTGCGACTGCTGCTCGGCGCGGAGCCCGTGCCGCCGCCGGCGCAGCCCGACCGACGGCTCGGCGACCCGCGCGGAGAACGCTTTCAGATCAAGCTGCTCAAGGAGGCGCTCGCCCGTACCGAACGCGGCCTTCTCCACGACCGCGACCGCCTGCTGTTCGCGCCCACGACAGACGCCGCGATCGAGCAGCTGCTCGACTTCCTGCGTTCCGGGCGCATCGAGGTCCGCCGCTACACCCGCCGTTTCCTGCACGGGAAGGCCTACATCTTCCGCAGCCAGGGCGTGCTCGCCGGCTCATCAAACTTCACGGCCGCCGGGCTTGCCCACAACTACGAGCTCAACCTCGGCCAGTACCAGCCGAGTGTCGCGTCGCGGGTTGAACAATGGTTCGACGAGCTGTGGGCCGATGCCGAGCCGTATGACCTTGCGTCGATCTACGCGGCACGGTTCCGGGAGTATCCGCCGTACCTGATCTATCTGCGCGTGCTGCTCGAACGGTACGGGCCCGAGCTCGAGGAGGAGCGTCCTGCCGGGGGCACGATTCCGCTGACGCGCTTCCAAAGCGATGGGATCGACCGCGCCGGGCGTATCTTGGAACGCTACAACGGGGTCATCATCGCCGACAGCGTGGGGCTCGGCAAGAGCTTTCTGGGCGGCGAGATCATTCGTCGGGTGGTCGAAGAGCGGCGCCAGCGGGCTCTGCTCGTCGCCCCGGCGACGTTGCGCGACGGAACGTGGGCGCGGTTCACCCACCGTTTCATGCTCCCGATTGAGGTGGTATCGTATCAGCAGCTTGTGCAGGACGTGCAGCTTGGCGGCAACCACGCGGTCCTGCAGTCGAAGCTGGCGGAGTACTCGCTGATCGTAGTGGACGAGGCGCACACGCTGCGGAATCCCGACACCACGTACGCAGTTGCAATGCGCCGCCTCCTGCAGGGGAAAGTGCCGAAGCAGCTGGTGCTGATGACGGCAACGCCGGTGAACAACTCGCTCTGGGATCTTTACGCGCTGCTGCAATACTTCGTGCGGCACGATGCGGTGTTCGCCGAGGCGGGGATTCGGAGCCTTAAGGAACGCTTCGCCCTAGCGGCGAAGACGGATCCGTTCTCGCTCAAGCCCGACGTGCTTTGGGATATCCTCGACGCCACGACCGTGCGGCGCACGCGGCACTTCGTGAAGAAGTGGTATCCCAACGATACGGTGAAAGGGCCTGACGGGGTCGAGGTCACGATTCGCTTTCCCAAGCCGCTCCTCGCGCAGTCCGCATACGACCTCGAGGCAGTGCTCCCCGGCTTCTTCGCGCGGGTCGAACAGGTTCTCGCCCCCGCCGATGATGCGGACCCCGAGCTGTCGCTGGCGCGGTACTTTCCATCCAAGTATCGCCGCGACGGTGCTATTGAAGAGCGTGAGCTGGCGCTCGTCGGGCTCCTGCGGTCCGGGCTCCTCAAGCGCTTCGAGTCGTCGGCATACGCGTTCGCGCAGACCCTCGACAAGATGGTGCAGGCGCACGTCCGATTCCTCCAAGGGCTCGACCGAGGCCGGCTGCTGTCCACCGGGGCCTTGGCCACGCTGGCCGAAGACGATGCGGACGACGTGTGGGATGACGTGCTCGCGGAGGCCGACGAGCTCGACGCGCGGCAGTTCGACATCACGATGCTCAAGGCCGCCGTGCGAAAGGATCGGGCCATTCTGGAGGAACTTCGGGACCGCGCACGAACCGTGACACCGGCGCGCGATCCCAAGCTTCAACTGCTTGCGGACGATCTATCAGCTATTCTGGGCCGAGCGCGCGAGGGGGCGACGAACGAGACCGACGAGCGCAATCGTCGGAAGGTGATCGTCTTCTCCTACTTCGCGGACACGGCGCGGTGGATCTTCGAATGGCTTGTTGACCGGACGGCGACGGACCGGCGATTGGCGGCGTACCGAGGGCGCGTCGTACTGGTCAGCGGCGACGAGGATGGCCGCAAGACGGCGGTGTACGGATTCGCGCCGCAGTCATCAGAAGCGCCGGCCGGGTACGAGGCGGACAAGTACGATATCCTCGTAACCACGGACGTACTGTCCGAAGGGGTCAATCTGCAGCAGGCCGCGAACATCCTCAACTACGACCTTCCGTGGAACCCCATGAGGCTGGTGCAGCGGCATGGCCGCATTGATCGGATCGGCAGTCCGCATCGGGACGTGCACATCGTGTGCGTGTTCCCCGATGCGCAGCTCGACGGCATGCTGGCGCTCGAGAATCGGATTCGGCGCAAGCTTGCTCAGGCGGTTGCGACCGTCGGTCTGGACTCGGAGATCCTCCCGGGCGTCGATGCTGTGGATCGGAACTTCGCGGACGACGTGGAGGAGATCCGTCGCCTGCGGGCCGGTGACGCGGGGATCTTCGAGAACGCAGGCGAGGCCGCGTACGGGCATTCCGGCGAGGAGTATCGACAGGAACTGCGCAAAGCGCTTCAGGAGCGTCAGGCGGAGCTCGACGCGCTTCCGTGGGGGGCCGGTTCCGGGCTGGCGCGCGGGGATCGGCCCGGGCACTTCTTCTGTGCGCGACTGGGCGATCACGTTGTGCTGCGCTTCGTCCCGGCGAATCCCGAGCTGCCGATCGAGCGCGATGCGCTCACGTGCCTGCGAATGATCACCTGCGAACTGGACACGCGGCGTGTTCTATCCGACGATATGCGGGCGGCAGCATACACGGCGTGGGAGAAGGCCCGAGCCGACATCGTGGCCGAATGGAACCGCGCAGCCGATCCGGCGAACCTCTCTCCGTCAGTCAGGCCCCTCTTTCGCATCGCTGCGAGTCACGTGCGTGACTTTCCGGTACCGGGAATGACTCGGGAGGAGCACGTCCGCCTGATTGAGTGTCTGGAGGCTCCTCGTGATTTCCGGGACGAACGTGCACTCCGGAGCGTCTTCACGCCGGAGGGGGTGGATGGCGAGCGAACGACGGCCGCCATCGCCGCTCTGGTCGCCGAACGGGGGTATCAGCCCTTCCGAGCCCCGGAGCCACTGCCGGAAGCGGAAGGCACTGACGTTCAGCTGGTTGTATGGATGGCGGTGGCGGCCGACACGGGTGGTGGACCCTGAAGGGCGGTGGTCGACGTATTGCACTCAATGGAACAGGTGTCGAGACCTTGGAGCAGTTGACGTCGCGGATGCTCACCACGTCGCGCGCAGCAGGTGCGACGCATCCAGTTCGAGTGACCGGTGTATCGGGATCGGGGTAACTGTCAGCTGCGGGGGGACCCTCACGGCGGTTCACCGAGCCTGGTCCCGGAAACGATCGCCGCATCGCGTTTGACGCTGGGTTGTCCCCAGATAATGCCGACTGTCTGCATTCGGGACCGAGGACACCGCGGGTATCGCATCGGCCCCGACGAGGAGGCCGATAGGGTCTTGTCGATCAACTTTGGGAAAGTCTTTGCTGGCGACGCTCGACTATCGGGATTGCATCATCCGGGAGTTATCTGGCACGTAACCCAAGTGTTATCTATGTCCGCGGTCTAGAAGGTTGCCCGTGTCCTCGGCTGTTCAGCGGGCTAGTCATCCTTGCTCATTACGTAGTGGCAGTAGGAGCACAGTGGCGCGCAGCCTGCCTCACTTAGTGGAATTCGCTTGCCACATCGTGCACAGTCTGGATGCCCGAAGGTCGCACCGCAGTATGCGCATCCGTCCTCCTCGAAGACGTACGTTTCAAGCCCGCACTCTGGACATTCGCCGAAAGGTGAGTCGCCTCCATCCTTCATGGCCACGTAACTCTCCCACTCGAATGCGGCGGCGATGGCAGCCTGCGCGAACTGCTCAGTCCTGAGTTCCGTGGCACATACGGTACACCTCAGCATTAGGTCCTCCGTATCGACCGTGGCATCGATCGGTCTGAACAGGCTCGCCCCGCATGAAAGACACTTCATGGAGCGCACCCCTCTTGAAAGCGCATCGGACTCCCAAGCCACAGCCGCCAATGCGGCATCACACGCCGTTCTCTCCTCCTGCCATACGTCGGCCACCTCGAGCATAGTCGACCACGTACGCTGGCCGAGCGCAGTTGCAGGGTCCGTGGCCAGTTCTCGGGTCATGAAGTCGCGGACAAGCCAGAACGCGGACGCGACTAGCTCTCGGATGGTTGGCTGCGTGAGATGAGGGTAGTAGTGCTCGATATCGTTCCTGACCTCGGCAATCCTTTCGACGCGTTTCCAGTCGGTCTTGATGCCGAGAGCTTCGAAACGCTTCCGAATCGCGCTAGTATCGGCCGTCTTGCGTCCAACGCCTACGAAGCGCACCTCGCCAGCGGTCCCCTGTTCCGGCTGCACTCTCGACTTGACGAGCACTTCATTCGAGTCAGCCGGAGAGCGACGGCGCAACGCCTCTTTGAAGAGGAGGAGAATGCCCGCGTGGATGTTCCTTACAGCGGACAGGAGTCTAGGTCTTGTGGCAGCCGAATAGTCCTCGACGCCTACCTGGATCGATTCAACCGCGTTTGTCAGGAGATCTATTGACATCTTGGCCAACGACGGTGCTAATCCGTACCTTATTTTCGCGTGAGACCTCCATGGAGCAGCACGTGTCGGCCGTCCCAAGCCCGATGTGCTGCGAGTGCTTCAACGCACTCTTGGGTCGAGTTCTTGCCACTCAGTCGGCTCGTCAGGGTACTGGTCCCATGTTCGACCGTCTAGGACTCTCCCCCCCGACTTCGACGTTCTCCCTCCCCACTGCTTCCAGAAGAAGGCCACTCCGTGCCTACGGCACAGGTCCCGCAGACCACGAGCCCAGCGAAAGTCGACTGGCCGATATCCTTCTCCGCTTTCTCCGCCGCCGATCACCCAGTCGATGCCGGAGACGTTAAGCTGATCGAGCGCGCCGAGTAGCGGCTCTGCGGAGATGAAGCGCACGTTGGCGGGAACGCTTCGCAGGGCGTCCGCCCGTCGTGCCACCTCCATGTTTTCAATCGACGTACCGAGCCAGATGTTGTCGGTCCACGGGAGTTCATCTGCTAACCTCGCCGCTCGTTCTGGCCGCTTTGTTAGCAATTGAAACTGGTGCTGTGGACAAGCGTTCATCACGGCAAAGACCATCTGAATCTGCTCAAGACTGAAGTGAGCGTGGAAGACGTCACTCATCGAGTTGACGAAAATTCGCCGCGGACGCTTCCATGTCATTGGGAGTTCCAGTCGGCTCTCCCAGAAGCGCGGCGCGAACGGATCTCTTCGCGCTTCAGGCGAATCACGGACTGGCGACTGTCTGAGGTAGAGGTCTCGCGTGCGGCGCTGGGCGATCGTGAACGCATAGCAGTTGTCGCAGCCAGCGGAGATCTTCGTACAGCCCGTCATTGGGTTCCAGACCTCATCCGTCCACTCGATCTTAGTCGACATGTGGAGAGCGCTCAGGAAGGCTGAATGTGATGACCCGGCCGCGGTTACGATGATCGTTCAACCGTGCCTTCAGCTCGTCAAACTCGAACGGGAATGCCGGAGTTTCTTCCAGAAGAAAGTTGCGGACGCACGCGGCAGTTCGATTCGAGGCGTCTTCCGCCCATCGAACCGTCTGGCCGGCAAAGCGATCCCGCACGGAAGCCTCGACAGAGTCGAGGTCGCTGGCCACTGCGAAGCGCATGCGGTGCACGACGGCTTCGGGCAGTGGGCTGTGCCTCAGGGCATACGCCACGGCCTCCTTCATGGCAGCGTATCCCTTCGCAGATTTCGCAGCGTGGATCAGAGTGTACGCGTGTGTGCCCGTTGCATCGACTACGGGAATTGGGAGCACATACCGCGCTCCCCACTCGATCAGTCGCTCAGTGTAGAGGCGCAGGAAGGCCACCCTCCGATCTGCACTCGGAACGGCCTCGAGCTTTGGCAGCCAATGTTCATTGCCAAAGGCGGCGTTCATGATTCGAAGAGCATTCTCTCGGGTGATCTCCAATTGGGCTCGGCTTTGCGAGGCGGCTTGCGCAAGAGCACCAGCATTGATCGGTGTCAGATCAGGGAACAGCGGCAAGGCAGTGGTCGCCGATCGATAGCGGCGCTCTGCTCGCGTGTCTTCAGCAATGATGGCTCCAAAGTGCCGTAGTGCAGCTTGATCGGCAAAGAGAAGCAATGCTTCTCGTCGGTCGCCGTCTAGTGCGGCCCTGATGAGTTCCGCCTTGAGAGGCTCGAGTCCAAAGGGGTCGATGAAGAACAGGGCTGGTGTATCCGCGTACTCGCTCAGAATGCTGCCAAGGTGTTCTTCGAGTGTACCAGGCAACACCCGAACCGTCGAGCCAAAGGGTGCCAATACATCGGCCAGTTGCGATGCGTGCGACCGATTCGACTCAATGGCAAGCACGTGGATGCCGAACGGCCGCTGTCGACGCTGCGAGATGTTTGCCGCCGCGGCGCCTGCTGCCACGGCGGCAATCAAAGGAGACCCTTGGTTGCCAAGGTCGTCCGCTCCGCGTCCGGCACACGCGTCCACGTATAGGATAACGTCTCCCGCGCCGTTCCTGAGTCCAAGCTTATGGCCCCAAGCTGAGAAGTACTCTTTGAGAATCAGGTGCTTGTGCCGCGTGTGCGGCCTGAAGTGTTCGAAGTGGTCCCCCGAACGTGGCATGATTAGAAGTACTTCGGAAAAGGGATGGCTGTTGGTGCGCACCACATCATCTCGACTCGGCCTAACGTGCATCGTCCTGCATGCCTTGTCGCGTGACGCCTCTCGGTCTCAAGCGATACTGGCACGCAAGGGCGCCCAGTAATGCGGTCGCGGCTACTTCACTAAACGCCGCAGCCGGCGTTATGCGGTGAAGGCTCGTCACTCCCCGAGAATCTCAACGCCGCGCGGCCAAAGATTTTCTCCGTCTACGCCTGCGCGGCGTCGCGCTCGACTCAGTACTCTGCGATCCTTGCCAGAATGGCGCAAGGTGAATGGCAGCCTGAGACTCGGTTCTGCGCGTTACCAGGACCTGGGGCTCCGAGGCTCCGGAAACACAGGTCGGATTTCTTGTGCACTCCAACTCCGGCTGATTCTCAGAGCGAGGGATCGAGGGCCTCGAGGGTCGAACGGCGGAGAGCGCCGTGTCCGCAAATGCCGGGCGCGGACTCAACCCGGGACGCGCAGCAGCGGAACTCTGATTGTCCTTCCGTTCGCGCCCCGGCGGTCGATAACGGCCGGTAGTGTCTCCCACCGCAACCGGGAGCACTCCCATGTACACGAAGACCCCGACCCTCTCCCCCGCCCTCGCCAACCGCGCCCTCATCGCCCGCTGGCGCCACTACCGCCTCCACGGCCCCGACGCCGCCCCCCCGCGCATCACCGGTCCGGCCGACGAACTCGCCGCCGAGGCGCTCCGGAAGATCCACTTCGCGGACGACGCGGACCAACTCACGGAGTACGGCATCTCCGCGGTGCTCGAGCACGTGCAACCGCTCCTCGAGTTCGTCCTCCTCGAGCGCGAGATCGTCGGTTACAACGTGCTCGTGGTGCCCCGCGCGTTCCTGCCCATGCTGGGGGTCCCGTTCTTCCGGATTGCCACCGTGTGGTGGTACGTCCAGCAGGTCCTCGATGGCCGCGATATGGGCCGGCGGAAGAAGCGCTGGCTGGCGTGCGCCCGGTCCTTCCTCGCGCATCCCGAGATCCGGGGCCCGCGCCTGCGGAAGCTGCAGCAGTTGCCGAACGTGCCGATCCACCGCTTCGCCCCCAATCCCGCGGAGTCGAGCGGCGCCGGCTGCTTCTTCCACTTCCCGGCCTCGTATGGCTCGCCGGCTCGGCCTGGTTCGCCGGCCAACGGGGGGGCCGGAGGCGGCAACACGCGCCCCCGGCCCCCCCGGCTTGTCACTCCCCGGCGGACCTCCAGTAGGCTGTGTCGGCAGACCGACTCCCGGGCTGTCATCACCCGCTATCTGGAGACCCGCACATGCCGAAGCGCAAGCAGAGCACCCCCGCCCCTCAGCCCGCCAAGGGGAAGCGGTACACCAAGGAGAAGATCGAGCAGGCCGTGACCTTCGCCCGCACGCACGGGGTGACCGCCGCCGCCGCCAAGCACTTCGAGCTGGCGCCGCCCACCCTCTACCGGTGGCTCGGGCGCGCCAAGGAGCAGGCGCCCGTGGAGAACGCGCCCACCCCCATCGTCAGCGTCAGCCCGGCCCGCAGCAGCCGCAGCAATGACCTCAAGGCGGTGGTGAACCTCTTGACGGTTGCCGTCGATCTCCTCACGGCGCGGTCGCAGCAGGCGAAAGGCCCGGCAAGGTCGGCCCCGGCGGCCCCCGGTCCCTCAGGGATCGGGGGCCGTCGGCGTTTCGGGCAACCACATCGAGGCCCGACCCGTCCCTGGAGTGCCGCTATGCTCAGGGGTTTGGCCGCGCGCCGGTCCGCTCGGCAGCGCCGCCACAAGCTCCAGGTACAGCCCCCGGTAGAGCGTTGGGTGCCGAGAGGCCAAGTGGTGCCGCAGCCACGCCGCCGCCAACGCCCGGGGCCGCTTCGTCGTGAGGGCATGGGCAAGCAGGGCATCACGCAACTCGGCCCGCGCCGCGAGGTCCCCGGGGGCCGCCAGTAGCTGCCCGAGGGCCTCGGCGAGCAACTGCGCGCGCAGCGCCGAGCGCTGGTTCCGAATCGTGGGCATGCCCCACCGAGCAGCCGCATCACACCCACGCGAAAGCCGCGCCTGATGCAGGGGGGGCTTTGGGTAGCCCGCACCGGCGTGGGCGCGGGGTGGTTCCCCGCGGTGGACATGAAAAACCTCCGACGAGTGCTTGCCTTATCGGAGGTTCTCTCTCACTGGGGCGGGAGGAATCGAACCTCCAACCACCGCATTAACAGTGCGGCGCTCTGCCGATTGAGCTACACCCCATCACTCCCCACGAGTATCGGCACCACACCCCCACCCCGCGAGGGGATCTCCCCGACCCGTACCAGATCGCGCCCTTCCCCCACGTGACGCGGGGCAAACACCCGACGCGCCCCATCCCTCCGCCGACCCATCGTGTCCCACGATGCCCCGCGGCCCCGCCCGCTTTCCCGTCACCGCCGCCGAGCTCGGGCTCGCACACGACGTCGCACTCGCCGCCGTCGCCTACGGCGACCCCGGCGACGCCGCTGCCGCCCGCACCCTGCTCGCCGGCGTTACGCGGCGCGTCGCCGCCCTGCCCGCCCGCGCGCGGCGCGCCCTCGACGGCACCGGCATCGCCGGCACCGAGGTCCGCACGAGTTTCGCGTGGCCCGTCGCCGCGTGGCTCGGCCGCCACGCCGCCGAGCACGCCGACATTGATTGGCCGCGCGTCGGCGATCCCGCGCGGCTCGATCCCCTGCTCCGCGCCCTCGTCCTGCGGGCCGAAGAAGACGAGTTCGACTCCGGCGACATCGGCACCCGCGAATGGCTTCGGCTCGCCGAGGGGGGCCGTGCGCCCGGCGATCTCGCCTGGCTCGCCCACGCCGTCGCGGCCAGCGGGCGCTCGCGCGCGTGGGAGGCGCTGTGGGACGCGCTCGAGGTCCCGGTGCGCTGGCGGCTCCACGGCTCGCGCTGGAGCGCCACGCTGCTCACCGCGCCCTGGCGGCCGCCGCGCCCCGCGACCGGTGCCATCGCCCCCCGTCGGCCGCCCGCGGATGCCCCCGCGCACATCGCCACCCCGCTCCGCGGCATCCGCCGCGCGCGCGGCCGCGAGGCGCAGGACTGGCTCGACGTCGCGACCGCGGCCCTCGCCGCCCGCGCCCGCGAGGTGCACGCGATCACGCACGCGAATCCCGACGAAGTCTGGCTCGCCCCCCTCGGCCGCGACACCACGCTCGCCATCATCGGCATCGCGCCGCCGTGGCGCCTCTCGCTCGAGGCCAACTACGGCTGGCTCGCCACCGTCCGCGGCATCCCCGTGGCCTACGGCGGCGTCAGCCCCCTCGGCGCGCAGGCCAACACCGGCATCCACGTCTTCCCGCCCTTCCGCGGCCGCGAGGCGGCGTGGCTGTGGGCCGGCGCGCTGCGCGCCTTCGCGACCTGCTTCGGGGTGCGGCGGTTCGTCGTCAACCCGGTGCAGATCGGCGAGGACAACGCCGACGCCATCGCCAGCGGCGCGTTCTGGTTCTACTGGCGGCTCGGCTTCCGCCCGGTGGACGCGCGCATCGCCGCCGACGCCGCGCGCGAGGCCGCGCGGCGCTCGACGCGGCCGGCGCATCGCACGCCGCCCGCGGCTCTGGCGGCGTTCGCCGCCGCCGACGTCGCGCTCACCCTGCCGGGCGCGCCGGCGTACGCTCCCTTCGACGAGCGCGCGCTCGTGGCCGCCGCCCATGGCGTCACGCAGCGACTGGCCGCCGGCGGCTCGCGCTGGCGGGCGCTGGCCGACCTGCAGCGCGACGTCGCAGCGCTCCTTGGCGCCCCG